>ENA-OWNT01003422-OWNT01003422.1-seawater-metagenome-genome-assembly--contig:-NODE-3422-length-14968-cov-4.334900_pt1 | contig 14968 bp, 16 predicted proteins | sample MGYA00238136_ERZ651165 | MGnify/ENA primary metagenome ERZ651165 (study PRJEB26861, sample SAMN08777766) | seawater metagenome | isolation source: coastal seawater | place: USA: Florida | collected...
TCGTTCGTTCGTTCGTTCGTTCGTTCGTTCGTTCGTTCGTTCGTTCGTTCGTTCGTTCGTTCGTTCGTGCGTTCGTTGTGGAAAGTTTGTTCGTTCGTTCGTTCGTTCTTCTTTGCTTTGCTTTGCTTCGCATCGCTTCGCTTTGTGTTGTTGTTGTTGTTGTTGTTGTTTGCTTTGCTTTGCTTTGCTTTGCTTTGCTTTGCTTTGCTTTGCTTTGCTATGCTATGCTATGCTTTGTTGGTGTTGTGGTGGTTGTGGTTGGTTGTTCGCTCGTCTGTTGTCGTTCGTTCGTTCGTTCGTTCGTTCGTTGGTGAGGTTGATTGGTAGGGTTTGGTTTGGTTGATGGCGCACTGAACTGGCAAGGACGGACAGCCGCGCATACGTCGCGTGTGCATTGGGGCGACTCGTTGAGTGTGTGTCGCGTGGACCGCGTCGTAGGAATGCCGGAACGATGGGGCAACTTGTACGTCGCCACGAGAAGTTTGTTGTCTTCGAACTCGGCTCGAAAGGAAATCAGTTCAAGTTCTGGAGAGAGGGAGAGTGCGTGATCAAGAGAGGGAGAGCGCAGGAGAATGCCAAGTGGGCACGACTGAGTGGCGAGCCGTTTTCCAAAACGAGATCAAAGGACCGAAACAAGAAAGGGCAGGATTTCCCACTCCAGAGAGAGAAAAAGCAGGACTGAGGTGGGCACGAGCGAAATGCTTCCACTTCTTCCAACGTAGATTGGTGAAGGGTGCCTGAAGCCTTGTCAACTCAACGACTCCGCTGCCCATCTCGTTCATCATGGACGACTTCGTCCACAGCGGCGACTGTCAGTCGTCCAACGTCCGTTGCGGGGCAGACTCGGAGTGCCACACAGTGAGAGAAGACTCTCACGTGTGTGTGTGCACCTCCACGACCGCGGCCACCACCGTGAGCGCGGGGGCGATCTATGCCATCCCCCAAGACACGTCGACCACCACGGCTGCAGCAGAGGTTACCACCACGGAGTGCTACCTGCCAGTCAACGAGTGCGAGAACGGTTCTCACACCTGTCACGCCGACGCCACATGCACGGACACCTTGGAGGGGTACGATTGTGAGTGCAACGGCGACCTCTTCGGCAACGGTGAACAGTGTTTTCAGGACCTGTGCCCCGATACGTGGCACTGCTCTGGCAACAACACCCTGTGTGTCGTGGAGCCGGGGAGAAGCGTGGAGCTCAGCGACGACGTCGGGCTGTGCATCTGTGAGGACGCAGCGGACGATGCGTGTCGTACAACCTTGAATTCGACGCAAGTCCAAAACGACTGCTCCATCTCCGCTGATGGTGGCGTCGACCTCTGCGGCTCAAACTTCGAATGCACCGTGTCGCTGGATGCCAATGGCAACGATCAGGGGCTGTACCACTGCTCTTGTTCCGGCCTGCCCTTCACGTGTCCGGACACCATGTACTTTTACGCTGGCGGCGCCGGCATCCTCGTCGTACTCATCATCGTCACTTTGTTGACGGTGCGTCGTCGCCAGACGGAGTCGACGGACCAGCAAATCATTCCGTATGTTGAAGATCCAGAGGCTGGGGCCATTGACTGTAGCAACCTAGGAAAATCGCCGACGGCAGAGCCAGGCGCCGTGATCGTGACTCCAGTGCGCACTTGCGAAGGCCCCCTCTCCCGAAGCGGTAGCAATGATAGCACCGGCCGTGGCCACACTTGGGCAAAGAAGAGCAAGAGCCCGGTTGGTAGGGATGAGCCGGGGGGTGGCGGCGGCGGTGCCGCCGATAGACCCTCAGTGCCAGCCCGCAATGATTTGACGAAAGATAATTCCAGCGACAGCATGGGCGCAACGCCACGGGTCGTCACAACAGCGAGCACTCAGTCCGGCAGTGGTGGGTCCACAGGAAGCGGCGATTCGCTGGAAGACGGCGCCTTGTGCGCCGCCGACATTGAGTACCGCGAGCAACAGGCGCGTGAACTAGAGCTGTGGCGGCAGCACCAATTGCGCCAACAGGAACGCATGCGGGCCGAGCGCGAGCAGAGCACCAGAGGCTCGGCGTCGGCGTCGGCGTCGGCGTCGGACCGCTCAAAGCGCAAGAAGTCGTCCAAGGCTGCGGTCACGTCAGGAATTGACGATGTTGAACTGGGTGAAGTTGCTGCTGTTGACTCTGACTTTGATCGGGAGGACAAGGCTGCGAAAGCCGCAGACGCGGAGCACGCGAAACGGCGAAGCCTCGGGCGAAGAAAGGGAAGCAAGCACCGTCGCACGCGCAGCCGCAGCAGGAGCCGCACGCGCGAGCGCTTGGAACGTTCAAGCAGCGATGCCTCCGATTCGTCGACGGAGAAAGCTCCGTCGGCAAGCAATGGCGCAGACTCGGATTCTGCAGCTACGTCTGGTGCCGCCACAATGGTGACCGTCGGCGACCGAGTTATCGTCGATGGCTACCAACGTGGAGAAGTGAAGTACGTCGGCCCTCTTCAGGGTTTGCCCCTCGGAGGGCTAGTGTTCGTGGGAGTGCTGCTGGACCTACCGCAGGGCAGTGGCAACGGGGCTTTCAATGGCCATCACTACTTTGATGCGCCGGCGCTGCATTCCGTTTTCGTCAGTGCCGACGCCGTGCAACTAGACACTGCTCCTCCGCCAGCCAAGAAAGAAAAGTCTTTGGACGACATACCTCTCGACCTCGGCGAGGTGATTTCTGACGGCCTGGGCAACGGTAACTGGAGCATGGCCGTTGCTGGCGATGACCACACGCCACGAACACCGTTGCCCGACGCACACAAGTAGAAGAGCGCAGCTTTCGCGCAATCTGTACACTGACCTTCCCACCACGAAGGCAATCATTTCAGAAACTCCGAAAAAAACAAAAAAAATCGCTTTCCGAGCGTGACTTTCTCCGTGAACAATCACCGTGAACAATCGTGCTTGCCCCGACTCATTTTGTCCTGGGCATGAAGGCACGCAACAAACAACCTCTTATCTTCTTTTGGATCAGATTAAATCAAAACAGGTTGAATAGTTTTTATGCAACACTAAATTACAATGTCGCAAAACTTCGAGCAGTCACTGTTGATGCAACAACCGCAGTCCGCATCAGCACCTGGTTCAAGCAGGACCCACAGCTGCGACATGGCAAACGAACTACTTGCAAAGCATGTCGTAAACCAACAGCGGTGCATCGATCTTGTCAATCCTATGCCGTAATGGTGCATTGGTGGATTCCGCTGGATAGTAGGAGGAAGCAGACAACGGGTCGCTCCCGTCGCGTGATCGAACTTGAACAGAGGAACTCTGTCGCACTCCATCCCATACATGCACGTCTTCTACAGGTCACCAAAAATGTTGGCACATCCCATGCGTGCCATGTATGCCACCAGAAGACGTCCGCACATCTCGGAAAACGTTTTTTCGCACCACTAGACTACTCTATACCTCGATTGCAAGACACCACATACGTTGCACTCGACAGGAAGTCCTTCAACATTCAACGCCGTTACAACAGCCTGCAGGATGAGGAGACGTTCGTCCGTGACAATCCGAGCGCTCAGCACAGCCGATCTGATGTACTGCACACTGTGCAACTCTTTAGTTAGTATCCGAATTTGAGAGGGAACGGACGCGCAGTGAGAAATTAGTGACAAGGAAATGAAGTTATGAACAGTACATGGACATCAGAGATACTTCGTCGACGTGCCGTGGCGTGTGTTGGCAACTGCTTCCGCAGCATCTGCACCGTTGTATGCGTGTTGCTGTGTTGCTGTTGCTGTGTTGCTGTTGCTGTGTTGCTGTGTTGCTGTGTTGCTGCGGCCCTGCGTGACCGTTGTCAAGAAGTCGTCACGGGGCCTGCGGTGACGACCAACGACAACCGTGTGCGTGGAGCATGCTATGAGTCAACTCTATGTTGCAGTGCGTCTTGGTACCACGGCGAGTTGAAGCTGTGACCTTGAATGCAATAAATGGTGGCTGCGCTCAAGTTTGAATGCGACGCAACTTTTCTTCCGAGACAATTTGGCCTCCGTGGAATATTTATTCGCTTTTCAGTGCGTTGGTGCGGCCAAGACAGAGTAGGGGCGTAACTGTGTTTTGTTTTCCGGCGTTGGTCGCCATCAAACACGAGATCACTATGAAACTGTTTGGTTCACTCTTGTTCACGGCTGCCGCGCTTGCGTCTGCTGCAGCCACACCAGAAGGTCAATGTGATGATGCAACATGTCAGGGGACGGCTGCAGAACGCTGCGGCAAGGTGAAAGCGGCTTCTTGGAACGTTGCGGCCATCAACAACAATCCTTTCGAGTATTGGATCACTTATGAGAGTGACAGTTACCACGAAATCATGGAAGCCATCCAGAATATCATCATTGAGCCAGGAGACTACGATGTTCCGATCTCAGACGTATTCACAGACGACATGTTTGCGGATCTGAAAAAGCAAATGCTGGCAAGGGAGTGGACACACGTGGACTCCGTTGAACAGGAGTGGTCGACGTTCAAGTCTAGAACTATCGTCAACGGGTTTCTTAAGGACAAGCTGTTGGGTAAGAAGCGGTTGGCGTCGATGCCGGACCGCACAACCAACACCGTCAACACCGACACAGGACCGGTGTACCGACCGTCGGTCATCAACTGCTACGGGGATGCGCTTCCGAACACCGAGGCGTGGTGGCGCAAATGGCAAGACTTCATCTTCCACTCTTCGGTCACGCTTCGTGGAGAAGAAGTTGATGTTGCTGACTTGTTGGTGCCGATTAAGCGATCCAAGTACCCTTTGGTGACGGAGGAAGAGGAGAAAATGAGCATTCCGCTCCAAACAATGTGCGCAGCGATTTTTGATGCCATACTGGTGCACTTGCTAAATACAGTGGTGCGTTACAAGGGCAGCGTTCTTCAATTGATACATAAGAGGTGAGCTTTGAACGTTGTGTGTGCTGAATCAGGCCGGGGATGGCGTGTGGGAGGACGTGCGAGGCAGCATCTGCGAAAAGTTGAACTTAAAGAAGATCGACAGAACGCTGGACATTCTTGAAAGCCCAGCCTATCGCGACATGGACGTCATCTTCATGCAGGAGGTCGCCAGCAGCTTTATTGGAGTGCGTATCCCTTGATTTCGTGCCAACAACTTGTGCTATGGTGTATGTCCATTCCCTAACCGTTCCATCCTAAATGAGCTGTCGCTGTGTCTACTGGTAGGCCGCCGAGGCCCGCCCACTCTTCAACGAGACTTTCCACGTGAGTTGCTGAGTTACAATGCCGTGCCCGACATTTATGGCTTGGACTCGTCACAGCCGTTACTTACCTCGCTTATTATTAAATCAGGTTTTGCGGCCTGAACGGCTTGCCAAGAGAGATCAAAACTCCCTTGTGTTGGTCCGGCGGGACCGATTCGACGCAACTTCAGCGTCGGAGCAATCTGAGGTGCACACCACAGACGCAGTGCCTAAACCGACGCGTGTTCTTGTTTGACTTTATTCGGCGCAATGTGTAGTTGATTGAAGGATTCCTGAGTGACAACGCACCCGTCGTCGTCGGAGATGTCTTCGGGACCGTTTTGCGGGAAACACCAGAGTTCACTGCTCAATGTACGACAACGCTAGCTCGACGTCATCAGCGCAGAATAGAACATTGAAAACTCGATTGTGAAATATAGGCCCTTATCAGTCGTCCCGCGGCGAGTTCTTCTTTGTATCGTTCCATGGCGACACGAATGGCCTCGCCACAATCCCTGTGCTGAACGCGGTACGCTCCATTCGCGAACAGTTATTGCAGCCATGTATATGCGCCTGAGCTTTGTTTCTTTGTGCGGGCAGGTCCACAAAGCAGAAGGCTACTTGGCTGCTCTTCGTGTTGAGGGCCAAGCTATTGATGAAGCAAGCGAACACAGTAGCGGCGCAAATCACGTGCCGCCACGATTGATATTTGGTGTGTTCATGTTTTCGGCCGCACCCACGGGGAAGATGTGAAATGTGTTCCGACCATTCGTGATTGTGTCGCCGTAGGTCTCGACGCAAACGTTTACGAAGCTTGTGTGGATGGCAAAGTGCTGTGTGCTGCGGGCAAGGGGAAGTAAGTGACAGCAGTGGCGGACTTTGCACCCAAAACCGAGAAAATCGACCAAGAAATGACCTTGCTCTTCGTGTTGTCATTCACAGATACCAAGGTGTGCGTGAATTCATCCACCACTACAAAGATCTTGGGTACGCTTCCTGTTGGGGGAGCCAGGCTGACGCCGATGGTGCTGCGGAGACGTTCCACAACCGCACAACGTTCACCGTGAGAACGTGAGTTCGCTTACGCTAGCGCACCATGAACGATGGTGAGCTGACCATTTCTCTTCCTCTGCACCGCTCACCCAGGTATTTGCAACCTCAATTGAACAAAGCGGCGAAAAACACGGAGCTGCAATTGAAAGGAGACGTTAACCCCAAAGATTTTATTCTATTTCGAGCGGATCACTTCCAAACGTCTGGGGCATTGAAGGACAACACAGGCGACGGGTACGTAGCTTGCTCAGAATTCGGCGAAGGAGTTGAAGTTGATGTGCTTGTGTCGTTCATTTGTTCACCTTGCATGCAGGCCTGGGCATTACATCGAAGCCACGGTGTTCCCAACTCTGGCATTTCCATCTGACCACGGAATACTTAGTATGGACGCGACCATTCTTTAAGAATTGTAGTTCTAACTGGCTAATGTACTGTTGCAATGCATTCTTTTACGCGTCATCAAAACGCCGGCTCACCAACGTCGCATTGTTTCTCAAACTTTTGCATCCCGTTTTGTTCGTTCGACACGTTTCTTTTGAGAGTTCCGCCGTCCGTGCAACCCACCCCTTGCATAGAATGTAGTGTCAGTCGCTCGGACTCGCAACCCACACAGCGAGTGGCGACACAGCGACACAGCAATGCAGCGACACAGCAACGCAAACACCATCTCGCCAACGGCGCCAACGCCAACGTCAGAGTGGCCCAACACGAACCAGACTTTTGTGTGCGCCAGCGCAACACGCTCGGGAGCGTGTCAGCGTTGGCGCGCGCCAACAGCGCCGATTTCAAACACGCGCCCGCCCTGCCCCCCCGCGCACTCACTTGCTATTCACTATTCATAAATGTACTATACAGTACGTAATGTTGGTTTATAAAAAGTGTAACTTGATGAACAAAATTTGACAAACTATATTTAGCATACTATTCTCGACCATTGTTACTAAAGTAAATGCAAAATACAGTACTTCAAAAAGATAAATGGCAAATTCATTTTTTGTGGATGAAGAGCCGTCGAAAGTTCTTCAAAGTCCGAAGTTGGTGTCGGGTGTCGTCGTCGTCGTTGCTGTCGACGTCGTCGTCGTTGCTGTTGGCGTCGTCGTCGCCGTCGTCGTCGTCGCTGCTGCTTTCTGGCGTCGGCGTGGGAGATGTTCGACGGATGGTGCGAGAGGTTGATGTGGTTGATTGTGTTTGTTGTAGCCGGGGTTGGAGCATGTTCCAATGAATAGGTGCTTCTCTCTTGCAGGTCAAATGTGAAACATGGAACGAGGCTTGCGGATGGGAGACGGACGGAACGCATGGAGGTCAAGTTGAGCGAGTTGGGACGTGCTCGGAGAAAGTTGGGCTGCACTTCCTGGGTTGTTTCGCCGCAGTGTGGTGGCATTTGGTGGTTTTATTCTACTATTTTTTAACAACTTGTGTTGTGTGCACTGGTTCTTCGTGTCTTTGCGTTGCCACCTTTTTGTTTGTTTTCGGCGAGGGATCAACTTGAGAGCGTGCCAGACAACAGGCAACAGACAACAGCACAATGGCCGAATTTACGGACGACGAAGACGACTTCATTCCTGACGACAATGAGGAAGACGATGACTTTGTTGTGGACGAAGACGAGGACTTCGATCCTGGTACCAACTACTTGCTCCCGTTGCGCGCCATTAAATTCTCGCACCACTCACGCTATTCGCCGTTGCGTTGGATTTGCGTGTAGACCCGCCTCCAGCCAAAAAGAAAGCGAAGAAAGCAGCTGCCAAGAAAAAGAAGACCAAGACAACAAAATCTACCACGAAAGCACCATCGACCCCGAAGGTACGTGTTTGCTTTTCATCGCCGGTCTGTCGTGCCGACCGCGCCGTTGATTGTTCGCCATGGCGTTTGAACCACGAAGGTCAAACGCAAAGCATCGTCAAAAACTCAGCCGACGGTACAATTCGTTGTCCATGTTGTGACCAACACTGCTTTCCACGACCCAACACCAACCATGAATAGTATCGAACATGTACATTGTTGCTAAGTGCGCACTGTTTGGTTGCAGGCCAAAAAGACGAAGAAGAAAGCTTCCGCCAAAGGATCTGTCAAGGTAGTCAAAGGGAAGGCACACGAAGTGATCTATGAGTACATGCACAAGGTACGATAGCTTGAAGTACTCTGCGTTGTCACAGCGGCCTGACTTCTAGTTTGGCTGACATTCCCGGGCCCACAGGTGAACAGACCATACAACGCCACAGGCATTTTCGAGAATTTGCACCGGGCGGTTCCCCGTAAACAGGTGACTTCTACCGTTTCGAGCGAGAGATGTGAAAATGAGCCAAGGTGTGCTTCACCCTCCATGCACTCTTTGCGTGCCAGGTGGATGCTGCGTTGGAAAAATTGTGCAAGTCTGGTCAAATACGAATGAAAGCATATGGCAAAACAAAGATATTTTGGCTCAATCAAGACGTCTTCGAGGTTGGAAATTGACTGAGTCGCCCGCAGTCGCAATTTTATGAACTAAAGGTTTCGCTTGATCGTGCTGCAGGCTCTGAATCCGGAAGAATTGCAGGCACTTGAGGACGAGGCTAAGTCTATGCAAACAGAGGTGCGCACTGGCTGTGGATAGTTGTGCCGTGACGTATTGTTTTTGAGCGAGGCCTGCGACTTCATCGCTCTAGGTGGACGCCTTGAAGCGGGCCAATCATTCCCTTTCGCAACAGCTATCTCAGAGCGAGGTCAGTTTTCTGTTCGTCTCCGTCCTTGCCAAAGTTGAACTTGAGATGAGTTATGGGCTGTGTGTTGTGTAGGCTTCGATGACGGATGATGCTCTTGATGAAGCGATTGCCAAGTTGAAAGTAGACCTCGCTGAGACGAAGGTATGCATTGTACAGACGATGATGGCCATGTTGAATGCCGCTGACGAGGCAACGTTCGGGTGTAGGAAAAAATGGAAAAATACGGCAATCAGGCTGCTCCGGACCCAAACTTGCTGAAGAACCAGGTGGAGTCCCACCGCGCGCAGGCTGTTGCACACGAACATGGTGTGATTGACTCTTCTCCAAACGCAATTGAAATGTACTAGGCTGCTGAAATGAAGAAATATTTGAAGCTCTGGAAACTGCGCAAACGAGCTCTGATGGATTTTGTTGGGCAGGTACGGGTTGGATGAAAGCTCGCTCTCACCCAAGGTGTGTCGGGTTTTTGGCGGTGACTTACTGTTTGAGATGTGTATCTGTTTTGCAGGTTGCCGACAGTCAGCTCAAGAAGGACAAACAAGTGCTGAAGGACATGGAGTGTGAGACGGACGAGGAAGCCGGGTTCAAACCAAAAGACTTCTCGAATTTCATTCGTTAGACTACTTCGACATCGACTAAATTTTACAATGTGACATGCTGTCGCGTCAATGTATCGCCGCAGTACACGTGCGCCTTGCGTCTCCTGACGAGTCAGTAAGCGGCTGGTCGAGTCCTTGCGTACGATTTAGATCCACGCACTGAGCCTCCCAAAGTCAACGCGTCCTTTGTATTCAAATGGCGCACACACCATGTTGTGTGAGTTTAGCGGGTAACGCACAACAAACAACACAAAACAACCGAACTCACCCCGGCGTCGAATTCTACAGTTTTATGGGGAATCTTTTCCTTTCGATTGCGCGTTGCTGCAGTTTCCTTTTGCTTGGGGCGTTGTGGCTGTTCAGTTTTGCCTTCTTCATCAACCGCTGGGCCTTGTGTCGACGTCTCATTTAACACACGCACGTGTTGTTGGATGCGTTCACGGAGATTCGTCGACATGTTGATGAACAGCAACTGGTTCCCAGTCTACGATGAAGCATGTCCTCATGATGAGACGGTCACATTCAGTTGTTCTGTGATTCACGGCAGTCGACAACAAACCTCCGAAATGCGCTCGAAAAGTGCCATGATTCGTTCCTGATTTCTCTCACGCCTGTCAGTGACTTGTTGTAGTTTGTCTTCCAACCTGAACTCGGCCATTTCCTCCTCTTCTAATCTAAATTTCAAGGCCTCCTTCTCTTCGTTGCCACGAACACCGCCTGACTTAAGTTGTTTCCTTGTCATGGATGCCTAGTTATCAACGAACACATTAGAATGCTGTGCGATGGCCCGCAGTAAAACATGTGATCGTGGCAGTTCAACGAACCACGTGGCGAGCCTTCCCCAACTTGTCAAGGATCGCAGCTCTTGATTGCAGCAACTTCTTGTCGCGCCGAATCCAGTCTTCACATTGCTCCAGCGCACCTTTCTTGAAGTGAGCTTCCTGTAGCGATTGAAGAACTGGTAAATCAAAACGAACATGCATGCACTCCGTTGTGGCGGTAGGCGAGCACGTACCGCGACGCCAGGCCGCAGGGATGATCCGGGGGCAAACATAATAGCACCTTTGCCGCCGTGGCCTGTCATTTGCCTGCGTTTGGTTCGCTGCTGGGACGCGGTAATCTGCATCACCAACCGGACAACGACTTCTCTGTTAAACAACGAGCTTGTCGCGCGTGCACCTGATTGGTAACCTACCTGTTGATTGAGCTGCGTGACCTTACGTTTTGCCGCTTTGAGCTCATTTTGAAGTTTCGATACTTGATTCCGCAATTTTCCAAGCTGAATGGCTTCCATTCGATTTGATTCCATCTGGCGCTTAGAGTTCTGATCTTCGAATGCCGGCAACTGGTTGTGGTCGAACTCAACGACAGACGCCATGCTACTGGTGCTGCCATACCGTGACAACGAAGGGTGTCTTCCAGACTCCGGACGCTGCACGTGATATGTGACGACAGTGGGGGATTTGATTTAGTGCAATAAACGCGGGTACGAGAATTGATATCACCCAGCCAGGAACATACCGGATTACTATTTGAACTGGCATTGAAAGAGTTTGACCGACGTCTCGATGATTCGGGACGCTGCACAGCACAACATTCCGAAGAAAAATGGCAACAGTTTAGTAACTAACAGCACATAGGCGTCGAAGTGGCAAAACCTGCGCGATGAACGTACGTTTCCGTGTCCACTCCGGCTGGCCGACGTGTTCGGCCTGCTGTGCTTGGCGTTTTGATGTCGAGTTCCGGGGCGGGTTGGCGGAAGGAAGTCCGTTTGCGAACGATTGCTGCGCGCACTGAGAGGTACACTTGATCCATGTTCGGATTTCGATCTGTGGTCGCGGGAGGTGGAATTGCTACGGGAGCGTTGCTGTCCTCGATCCTCGCGACCTGACGTGTGAGCATCGTCGGCGTCCAGAAAATTATCCATTGCAAAGGTCGGGTCATCAGCAGAATTTGATCTGCTCTTGCCATTCGCGCTCCTTGGACTCGAAGGGTCAAATGCGCCGCCCCCACCACCAACGGCGCCATCACCGACACTGCCACCAACAACACCGCGACGGTTCGCACTGCTTGCTGGGCGCATATTACCCAACGATGCGAGCGTGCCTGCGGGAGCGGTGCCAGATGCAGAGCTGCTTGACGCACTTCGCGGAAGAGTTCTGCGCTCTGTCAACTGCTGACTGCTCGAGCTGTGCGAGATGTTGAATGAACGATGCCTTCTTGGGTGCCGCATGTGTTCCGAGTGATCGTTCGTGGCACCAGGGTGGCGGGGAGTCGCGGGCTGCGAATTTCGCGGCGTTGGATGGGAGCTGTACATGTCCGAACGTGGGGTTATGCCTGCGGATCGACTTCCAGACCGCGGAGTTAACAAAGCAGACCTCGGCGTGCGAGGTAGCAGCGACGGCAAGCCCGTCGATTCACCCTGCTCCACAATTGGTGTGGCAGCGTCGCTCCACTTGTCGAACGAGTCGTTGTTCAAATCAACCCTCTCCACCGCTTCACCGAAGCCTTCGCCTGAGCTGTCGTCGGGATCGTCCTCGTTGTCAACCTCGTTCATAGACAACTGTTGACCACGGTCGACGACCAACACGGACTTTGTTTTCTGTAACTTCATTTCTTTCTCCGAAGGATACCGGATGATGCCATCCGGACCAGGAATCGGTTCCCCAGACGCATCCACGTATACCCGTTCACCGTTGTCGTCGTACAACGGAGCCTTCGAAGCGGCTGCTCGCCACGTCTTAAACTGTGTAATCAAGACCAACGCCTGCTGCGCCACATCTCCCATGGATGTCATCTTCTTGTGACCTGACTGCTTGACCTTTTCCTGCGTTGCGACAAAAGTTTCGGCACGCTCGACCATGGCTTCGTGGACGGGGTCAATTTCATCCTCTGCGATAGCACCAGAGTATAGTTGTTCCGCGCCTTTCAAAATTTCAGCCGCCTCTCGTACAGCATCACTGGCCAGATACGCGGCGTCGTCGCCGTCTTCGGCATTGCCGGCAGCACTGCCATCGTTCTGTTGTTTCAGCATTGCTTCGAGTTCGGCAACACGGTCCGAGGATCCGAACTCGGTGCATTTTCCAGCTGCCCGGTGAGCAAGTTCCAAGAGGTTTTTAAGCGGTTTGCCGGCCTTTTTGCCGAACAACGCAACCACCTTGGGATGAATCTGCGCTGCGGCGTCGTCGTAGCCAGGGGGCTGCTTCTTAGGAGGGTTAACCACGTGCTTAATGTCCTCCGGCACCTTGTCGGGAATCTCATCAATGACAGTCGCATCGCCATCCAGAGCGCGGTTCATGAACCCGATCACACCATCGACAAACGTCCCCACCGCCAAAAAGTCTGTTCCTAGCGCGTCAAGGCTGGACGCCATGTTCTGACGCAGCTTTTGCATGGCCTCGGCTGCCTGGCCTCCGGCTGCCTTAAGTTTTGCCTCAGCGGCAGAGTTTGCCGCCGCAAGCTGAGACTTCAACTCGTTGGCGTGCTTCTCTCTCAACGCGTCTAGTTCGCGCTGGTGCGCTCCAGAAACGTCCTTGAGGCGGTTCTCCAGTTCGCTCTTGGCCGCATTCGCACGCTTGAGCTTGGCTTCCAACGTTATATTGGCCGCCTTTAAGTCGGCTGCTTCTTTTCGAGCGCTTCGTGCGTCATTCTCTGCCATCTCCAGCTTTTTCTTCAACAAATCGACGTCTTGCAGTTTCTTCTGCAAGTCTTGGAGCTTTCGCTTGGCGATGGCCTCATTTTCGTGTGCTGTTTCCACCGCAGCTGTGAGGTCGTCGACTCGTTTGTTTGCAACTTCTAATTGGTGCTCTAGGCTGGACAATTTGCTCTCAAACTTGTGCTCCATGTCCACCATTTCGGCCTTCAGGCGCGCGATTTCCTTTTGCAGGGCCTGGATCTGCTCTCGGAGATTCTCGTTGTGCTTCGTGAGCGTAGCAAGTTTGTCGTTCATCTCAGCCGTCTTCTTTTGTTCCTCCTCGTCTCGTTCTAGCATAGCGAGTCGGTGCGCTTTCTTTAGTTTCTGCATCTCGATGTTCTTGTCAGCTTCTGCCTTTGCCAGTCGCTTCTCTAGCTCCTTGATGCGCGATGCGGATCCCTGGGTTGACTCCTCCAGCGCTAGGAATTCGCTTTTGCATCGTCGCAGTTCAGCCTGCAGCTCCTCTACCTCCGCCTCCAGTTCGGCAATTCTATTCTTGAACTCTTGCGTGCCGGACTGTTGCAGTGCAAAATCGGCTATGGACGCGCGGCTCTGCTGTTCCATGAGGCGCAGTCTCTTGTCCAGCATTCCCTTTTCCTCCATAAGTTGCATGATTTTGCGCTCCTGGTCCTTAGCGAGCGCCTTGGCCTGGCCACGCACTGTCCGTGTGCTTTCTTGGAGCGACACTTTCTCCATGGACGACTGCGCTTGCCAAATGCGCGTTTGCTCCGACAAGATGGCGTACTTCCGCAGGTAAGCTTGCAGCGCAGGGGTGACCACCACGCTGGCGTCTGCCTTCTGCACCTCTTCCACAATGGCACGGACAGTTTTGTCAACCTTGGACATGTTGTGATCAGACAGCTCGATGCCTGGAACGATCGAATTGGTCCCCAAGTCGCCGAGCAACCACTTTGATGCCTTGTCACGCCGCTTGGATAGTGCTTGGGCCTGCTTTTCCTGCAGATTCTTCTCGGCTTCCCTGATGAGCTCCATTTCCCTTTTGTGTACAAGCTCTGGATCCGTCTCATTGATGCCAGACTCCCTGATAACGAACCGGGAGCGAACGATCTCCACGACAGCCTTTTGCAGCGACGCCTCCCCGTCCAGCAAGTTGCGCAGTCGTTTGACAAGGTCCATCATTTCGGGCTGCGTGCCAACATGTGTGATGCGCACCTCGCACTCATCGGGGTCGCTGCGGTACTCCTCAACGATGCGATTCGCCTCTCGATTGTAGGCTTCTAGCGATACTAGGCCCTTCACGAGCTGCTCTCTCAACTTATTGAGTTGGTCCAACTTGCGGCGATGCTTGATTCGTTCGAATTCTTGGTCCGTAATCTCGCCACGTTCCAACGCTTGACGGAGCTGCTTCAGATCGGCGTCTTGCAACGAACTAGACGTGCTTGCTTGATCGCTGGTTGTCCCCGGCCTCGACACTTCGGTTGAAGACCCCTGTACGTGGTCACCCGCCGGCGAGTATTCGATGCCGGAGGGGCCTACAAGGAAAATACCTCCGTGCTCGTTGGTCCGAGTTGCCGGCAGCCGCTGGTCGGTGACAGGGTACCAGTTCTCACACACGAGGCCAGCTCTGCTGAGGTGAGCCTGGGGCATTGGTGGCGCTTTGGAAAAGAGGGCCGACTTGCTTGACTTTTTCGAAATATCTGGGTTGGATTGCCCCAACACACCCGACATGGCTTCGTGCCTCCGCTAGTGGAGCCTATCCACTGCAGACGACCGAATCCT
>ENA-OWNT01003423-OWNT01003423.1-seawater-metagenome-genome-assembly--contig:-NODE-3423-length-14966-cov-3.948956_pt1 | contig 14966 bp, 9 predicted proteins | sample MGYA00238136_ERZ651165 | MGnify/ENA primary metagenome ERZ651165 (study PRJEB26861, sample SAMN08777766) | seawater metagenome | isolation source: coastal seawater | place: USA: Florida | collected...
TGGCTCCGGTTCTGGTTCTGGTTCTGGTTCTGGTTCTGGTTCTGGTTCTGGTTCTGGTTCTGGTTCTGGTTCGCGTTCGGGTTCAGGCTCTGGTTCAGGATCAGGCTCCGGTTTGCGTGTAGGCTCTGGCTCTGGCTGCGGCTGTGGCTCAGGCTCAGGCTCTGGTTCAGGCTCCGGTTCAGATTCGGGTTCAGGCTCTGGTTCAGGATCAGGCTCCGGTTTGGGTGTAGGCTCTGGCTCTGGCTCTGGCTCTGGCTCCGGCTCCGGTTCTGGGTTCGAATGGGGATGAGGCACCAGAACTGACACGGTCGACTCAACACCAACTGTTGGCTGAGACACGGCACCAGAATGGCTCGTTGATGCAGAGAAGTCGTCCGTCATCCACCCATCTGTTGATGCAGTTACAGGTGACGCGGATGGCACCTCCTCTTCAGCTTTGGTGGCAGTCGAAGTCTCAGAGTCATCGAACACTCCCCAATCGTCTTCGTTGGGGTTGCCGGAAGCTGCGGTGGAGGTATTCTCCACACCTTGTGCGGAAGGCAGATTATTGCTGTCAACTCCCGCGAATGCGTTCCACTCGTCGCCTTCGTCAACATGATCTGGAGGATCCCCTCCAATCGCACTTGAAGCGTCTTCAAACGCATTCCAATCGTCATCATCGTTTGTATTGGCTTGAGTTACACCGCTTGCGGTGGCATTTACAGTCGCGGCTGGTGACGTGGCCACGGCTGCGGGTGAAGCTTCAAAGTCACCCCAGTCATCTTCGAAATCTGACATGCCGTGTACCGTTCAAAGGCAAGGCACACACGTCAGGCACTGCCGTCTAGAGGGCGCATTGCGTGCAGATATCGACTCCGCACTTAGAGGCGGAAATCCTACCAAATTCGTCAACCCACTAAAATGGATAGGTCAGTCTACGACGACGACGAGGATAAGACAAAACTCGCAGCCAAACTCAACCAATGAAAACAACGAGGCAGTGGGGAACGACGACACGAGCCGCAAAAGCAAGAACAAGGACGGAAACTACGAAGTGATGGCAGGACCACTTCCACTATCTCTTCCCACCGACAGCCACCAACACCATGGAGAGTTGTTTGCGCACTTTTAGGATGTTGCGATGTGAAACTACCAAGGGTACATCTGGACCAACTCAGTAAACTTGACGGCGAGCGTCTTTCCTGCCTGCCTTCCTTCCTGACCAGCTCACTGACTTCCCTCTTGCCGACGTTCAACGTTTTTGTCGACTACGTTGGAAATTGGACGTTGTTGTTGTGCACGTTCGTCATTCCCAGCTCTTCTCGGCAGTGTGTTCGGCGTTCTTCAACACAAGAGTTCGTCGTCCTTCTCGACGGCGTTCGACGTTTCTTCTCGCCGGCGTCCGTCCGTCCGTCCGTCCGTCCGTCCGTCCGCCGTTCGTTTTGTGTTTGTTGTTTGTTGTGCGTTGTCTGCGTTGTCTACGTCGTTGTTGCGTTGTGGCGTCGACGAACAACGAACGAACGAACAAACACACAAACGAACGAACGAACGAACGCCGCCGAACATCGATGAGTGAGTGAGTGAGTGAGTGGCTGACAGTGGAAAGAAAGCTGCGGCTGCTCCCCGCACACAGTCCCACTGAGTGAGTGAGTGACCATCACTCACTGCTCGCTTGGCTTGGCTTGGCTTGGCTTGGCTTCCACGGTTAGCGACAGTGAGTGACTGTGGCGTCGTATGATGTACGACTGATGTACCCACATATGCCCAAGTGAGTGAATGTCATTGCAGGTTCCTATAAAGGATATTGGATTGGAAGATGGTTCGTTCGTTCGTCGTCACCACTTCGACGCTGCGACGCTGCGACGCTGCGACGCGGCGACGTTCAACACTGCCAACGTGGCAACCAACCAACGAACCAACGCATCGCGGCACAACTTTCGTGGGGTCGTGAGGTCGACTCCGATCTCCACAGCACCATACGTTGTTGTTGCTGTTGTCGTATGTATGTATGTATGGCATGTATGGAGATGCCCCGCCGTGCGTGGAAGGCAGAGACCTGCGGTGTGAAACATGATGCCCGGTTGTGTTATGTTGATGGTGGTGTCGTGGCGCGGACGATCGATTCGAACCGAAGAGGCGACGTGGCCACGATGACCGGGAGCAGCTCCTGCGCGAGAACAGCTACACGCGCTTGGATTCATGATCGTTGTAAGACTTTGGGGATGTGGGCATCAGAAACGTCTGTATTGTGTTTATATCTTTGGGGAAACAACAAAAATTGCCTTGGAAGACCTGGTGGTTTGTCAGGCATTTTTTACAGAGGCTTGCTCGATATCTTGTGCGTTCGGGGGGCAACATGTTGACGGCACACACGCGACTGCTGCGGAGAGCGGCACCTTTGTTCCGGGGCCAAGTTACGCGACGATTTGGGGCCTCGTCCAGCGATTTTTTGAATGATTCAAAAATTCCCACCATGCACTTCCAGGACTCGCTGCCTCGGATGCCCGTCCCAGCTCTGGAGAAGACCATTGAAAAGTATCTCACTGCTCTGGCCCCAATCACTTCTCCAGATGAATATTCAGAAGCTGAATCTGCTGCCAAAGAATTCTTGAAAGGAGAGGGACCAGAGCTGCATGCTGCTTTGGTTGCGAGAGATGCTGCCAACCCGAACACCTCCTACATCAACAGTTGGTGGTTCGATATGTACGTGAGTGACCGCCGCCCATTGCCTATCAACTCGAATCCCCAACTTTTGTTTGAGGATGACGCGAGACCCGAGAAACAGGATGCCGTCGCTCGTGCGGCCGACTTCATTCGAAATTCCGTACGCTTCAAGAAGACACTGGACGCCAACAAGTTGACCCCAGAGTGCTTTCACATTAAGCCCAAACCGGCATGGTTTGACACCGTGATGGGCTTGATTCCTGGCGGGATGAAAGTTCCGTTCAGAGACGACTCCCTCCACTCGGCCGTTGGGTTTCTGGTTGGCGCGTTTCCATTGGACATGAGTCAATTCAAACATATGTTTTCCACAACGCGAGTTCCACAAAAGGGCCAGGATGTGATAGTGAAAGCGGCCGAGCCACAGTCGGGAGAACCTTTGCGTGTTGTTGTCCAACGTGGGAATGGGTTCCACTTGGTCGATGTCACTCGCGCGAACGGTTCTATCGTGCCCGCATCTGAAATCCAGGGCGCTCTGCAGCAGATCATCGACGCCCCTGAACCTGCCAACCCACCATTGGGTGTTTTCACCACCATGAATCGCGACGATTGGGCTGCTGCGCGTTCCAAGTTGGAAGCCAACCCTAAGAACGCCGAGGCCTTAAAGAAAATCGACAGTGCCCTGTTTGTTGTGTGCCTGGAGGACAAGCAGCCGACCAATGAAGAGGAGACCTTCACCACAATGCTCTATGGAAACGGTCGCAACAGATGGTTTGACAAGAGTTTTTCGTACATTTTCACTCCCGAAGGACAAGTGTCGCTCAATTTCGAACATTCATGGGGAGATGGTGTTGCCGTCCTTCGTCTGTGCAACGAAGTGTTCAAGGCGGCGAAGGAGGATGCCGTGGTCGCTGCAGAAGATCCACAGTCACCGCCGACTCCCATTGAGTGGGACGTTGACACCGATTTGCAAAAGAGTGTCGCAGAGGCCGAGGCAGCTTTCGACAAGTGGATTGATTCGCTGAACGTATGCATCGCAAAAACGGAGCGTGTTACGACCGCAGAGGCGAAGAAGTACAAACTTGCCGGAGATGGCCTGATGCAAATGGCAATGCAACTTGCTCACTTCCGCGTGCACGGGCATGCAGTGTCAACTTATGAGTCAGCCAACCATGCTGCGTTCAAGCATGGCCGAACCGAGACGATTCGATCCGCAACACCTGAGTCGCTCGCCTTTACTCAGGCCATGGATGACGATACCGTACCTCAGTCGGAGAAGTTCAACCTCATGAAGAAGGCAATCGAAAAGCACGGCAAGATCACTCGCGAGGCACTCATGGGACAAGGTATTGACCGCCTCCTGTTCGGACTACGAAAGATCGCGGAGGGTGAGGATGGTACAGGAACCGTTCCCAAGCTTTTCACGACAGCGGCGCACCAGAAATGGGACAAAATCATCATTTCCACGTCTACTCTGTCTTCACCTTCGTTGGTGGGCGGGGGTTTCGGTCCAGTCAACGACGACTGCTACGCATTCGGTTATGGTTTGAAGGACGACGCGGTAAGTCAATCCATTTGGGAATTGTGCATTGTTGCTGGAAAAGTCTTGAGCTGTGCGCTCATGGCATTGTTGTGCAACTCTGTGATTGTTGCAGGCTGGCTTTGTGACAAGCTCGTACCGCGCAGACCTCGACACTGTTGGCGAGAACCTCGTCAAATCTGTGGAAGACATGTTGAATTTGGCGAAGTGGAAAGCTGAACAAAACGAAGCATAGACGACACACATGGCAGATAAAACATGTGTTGCTGGTTTATTTTTAAAGTCGCAGTTGAACCTCGTTCTCACCATGTTCCCGAAATGCTGTCGCCTTCACAACCCCATCCATTCTTCGCCGTCATTTCCTTGTCGTCCAGCAATGCAGGGAAGACGAAGCAACCCCGAGAGTCGTCTGCGAGCAAACGGATCACCCAACATTCGCCCACGTACAGTACTAGAGTACTCTAGAACTCGCAAAGAACACAGACAAACTGCGATTGCAACGAACAGCACGAACAACGAACAGGTGCCCTCAATCAACAACCATTACTTACCGAGACTCTGGTCGTGGGCTTAGACCTGTGCTGTGGGTGCTACGCAGTCATTTCGCAGCATCGGGTCGGGTCGTCATCTCAAGGCGTCCGTCCGAGCTTAGTTCGAGCTCCTTTCACACGTCTGACGCCATGTGATTTCGTATCATCGGGTCGGGTCGTCATCTCAAGGCGTCCGTCCGAGCTTCGTTAGGTATCATCGGGTCGGGTCGTCATCTCAAGGCGTCCGTCCGAGCTTAGTTTGAGCTGCATTCACACAGGTCTGAGTAAGGTCAGACCATTTTGTTGAAAGTTGACTTTGGCGCGTTGGAAAATTGACTTTTGAAACCCGAAGTTGCGGCAAGTATGGTGTACCCGGCTACTGCACGCCATCGCCGAGAAGACTTGTCCGTTGAGCCGTTTCGACTGCCTGCCTTGACTGACAGAGTGAGTGAGTGAGTGAGTGAGTGAGTGAGTGAGTGCGTGTGTTGCGTTGTGTGTTGGCACCACTCACTGTGCGTGCCTTGCTGGTGTTTCGTTTCGTGCAGAGTTGCATGCACGTTGCGCGTCGTCGGTCGTCGGTCGTGCGTCGTTCGTCGTTCGGTGGCGTTGTTGTCGCGTCGTTGTTCCATCGTTTTTTCTGCCGTCGTCGCGTCGTCGTTGCTGCTGCCGATGGACGTCTCACATCGCATGCGATGAGTTGTGGCACGTTTACCAAGTGCTGTGATGTTTGTGGATATCGGTGCTGTGCACGAGCTAAGCCAGATGACATCGGATGCGATGACGCCGTGGATGCTTGCAAGGAGCAATTCTTCCGGACTCTGCTCGCAGGCACACCTTGCGCGCTACGGTGTGAGTCTTCTTTGGGCCGATTTTGGTTCTAATCTGGCAATGGTCATTCATGATATCAAGCAGTGACGGGGTGACGGGGTGACGTGGTTGCTTTCCTTCAAGCTAACACACAATAACACAAAACAAGAACTCGAGAACATATCGGTATCTTTTTTTTTTTTTTATAAAAAGAACACGTTGAGAAACTTCATCAACTGTTGATTGGCTGCACTCGCGAAGCAACATGCGTTTGTCGTTACTTGTGGCATCTGTGCTTTGCAGTGGACTCCCATGCGGTACAGCAGAAGTCCCACCGTATCAGTTGTTGCGCAACTGTGAGTCGTGTGTCGCTGTAAAGGGATATGGATGGTGTCCGATTGCCCGGCGCTGCAGTCCAGGCTATCCGGGCAAAGCAGGCTCCTGCCGCGGAGACGAGACTGATTTCTCAAGGGCGGCCGCATTTGCCGCAGACGCTGGGCTCAAGGATGCGCTGCAGGAGCAGGATCGTGCGTTCAGCATGGCCGTTTTGTTCCACAATGTCGGTGGGCTAGCAGGAGAAGACAATGGCTTCGCTGATCAGTGGGAGCTTGCAGCCCAAGGACTGGACGAGGAACGTGATGTCCGCTTGTACACCCTGGATTGTGCTGCACATTCCGGAACATGTGAAGCGCTACTGCCACCTGACGAGGCCAACCAAGCCGACAACGGATTTCTCCCGCGTTTCTTTGCGGCAGGCAAGAATGCAGGGAATTGGCGGTGCCCCGCAGACGAGGAGACGTGCGAACGCGCGTTTCCCAAAGCGCGTCAGCTTGGGTCAATTGCAGATAAACCCATTGCTGAGATTACAACGCAAGACCTAAAACGTGCAGTCCGCGAAGAGGTTTCTTTTCAAAGAGGGTTTCCGCTCCCCAAGCTGGAGGAGGTAGCCGCTGATTTTGTTCGAGCTGCAGTGATGCGGTCAGGCAATGTGGACGACTCACTTGAGCTCGCCCTTTTCGAGCACGCCAAAAAGTTGGCTGCGGAGGAATACAATCACACAGCACAACACGCTGCTGCCGCCGCACACTTTATCGACATCATGGAGGCTGTCTTGGCTCAACCCGCCGGAAGAGATGGTCGACGAATGTCGATTCTCTCTCGTACAGGCAACTTGGCTGCTTCGGCAGCGAAAGGCAATCACCATTCCTTGGAGCACTATGTGGATACAAAAGCTAGACACTACGCTGCGCAGAGCATGACCAATCCTCTATTGGGGAAGTAGGAAACAACTTTTGGGCACTCAGGTCACTCCACCGAAACAGCGGAGCATATGAACATTACATAATTACCATTATTTATTTCATTTTGTTCGGAATCGCTTTTCGAGCGTATGAGACAATTCATCTTGAAGCCGGTGACTGAACCCCGACGTACACAAAATTATGCTTGAGATGGGTGACAAATTCTTTCTCAGAGAAGCCGGCAACGGGTTCATCGCTCGGTGCACCATTATCTGCTTCTTGCACAACATCCAGCACATCTTCGCCACAATTGCGCCGGCTCCGCAAGCAACGTCGTTGCTGGCGCCACGACTCGTACACAGTCACTATGTGCAGGAGTCCTGCCAGGTGCAAGGCTGGGCCGTTGTGGTGCTCAATCGGGAGTGACACTTTGCATACTACTTCTGACTCGGGCTGGATGACAAAAGATTCCGGAACCACGTGCAGGTCAACGACATCGTTGGCCAACGTGGGTTCGGTAGGGGTCCAATGGGCAGATTTTCGTTCGACATCTGCGGTTTCGTTGGAGGTCGAGATGTGTGCGAACACCGCGCTTGCACCGTCATTGCGAACTACGAACGAAGCGTGGACACGTGCTGAAAAGCGGTCTCGTTGAATATTTCGTAATATCAAGAGCCTTCCCATCGTGCGTTGCGCCACTGTAAGCGCGTGAGTTTGGTCAGTTTTCGATGACTCGGGTACCAACGTCACGGCGGAACGTCGAACATGCCCCACGATTTTAACACAGTATGACTTGCGAATTCCAGAGTTAGGTATTCCGCTGCCATCAAACAGAGCTGTTATCACCAATTTTGCTTCTACAGACTTCGCGGCCAAGTTCGTAGGGTCGAACTTCACGCGAATCGTGTGCGTTAGGTTGTCAGCACTCACACTGGGGTCACCAGACCGGAAAACAAGTTCTTGCTCCCCGGCCCCATCAGCTCCTACAATTTCGAGCACCTGTCGAGGAACAGTGGCGAGGCCGTCAATGCATCGGAAGGACTGAATGTGCGCACGAATCCGCATGGTGCAACCACGAAACGCGGCGGCTCGTCGAATGCGAACTTTTCGCACACAAGAGCGGTCACCGCTAGTCGTCCACGAATTGCACACAATCGTCGTGGTACTACATTCGATCAATTTGTCACTGTCAGCAGATATACTCTGAATTTGCGCTGATTTCTCGGCGTAGCGAGCAGCTTGAACTGCCTCTTCGACTGCCTGATTGGTGTCACGACTGCTTGACAGCGGTTGATGCCCCGCCGCGTGTGCAACTTGATGGTCGCGATGGTGATGGTGAATGGCGGGATGTCCTCGTTCTACTCGCCGGCCAAACTGACGGCGATATGCCTCTGTCAGACTGAGATTCACGTAATAGAATTGACCGTTGCTGGTCAATATGACCAATTTTGCATTTGGGGGGCCACCAAAGTCTCTGAGCTGCTGCCCGATGAAATGATCAAATTTGACTGAGACATTTTGCAGTCCACCGTCGGGACGGAGCGTACATTGAGTGGGTGTGACCGACCACGGGTTGACTGTTGCCGAGCTGTTGGCGGACCCAACAATTGGCACAATTTTGAGTCTTACTGACGTCGCATGTCGTCCACAATTTCTCAAAGGCAGTTGCTTGCAATATAGGTGATGGTCGGAAACGGAACCGCGAGCAGTGGATGAAGGTTTGCTGTTGGACTTTTTGAGTCTCCTGAGCGCCAGTCGCTGGTGGCGCCATGTCTGAGCAGTGTCCGGATAGTTGCAAGCTCCGAACACGAGGCTTCGCATGTTCTTTGGGATTTGGACATCGGCAGCAGCAGGCTTCGACGCAGGCTTCGTTTGAGCTTTCAACTCGTTGGATGGTGCGCGATGGACAGGCGCGTCACTCAAAATAGGCAACTCGAAAGCTGCCTGGACATCGCTTTCTCCAATTTTCAATCTGGTCCCGCTCGAGGCTTCGACCCAGAAAATGACACGCACAATCGAACGGTGAACTATGGAAACATCGCCTTGACGGACATCGCTCGGCAAAGCTGCCTTGACACGCTCAATTAACATGGACCTGTGGTCGCGCGCACTGTGATGGGTATTCTCTGCAGTGACGCGCACCACCACGTCTTTGTCCACAGGTAAAATTGTGGGTTGCGATGATTCAATTCGCCACGTTAACCGACTAGGCACGCCAAGTCCAACCTCAGACTCCGGGGAAGTATTCGAATACGCAAACGACGGAAGCGGGCTGACTTCGAAAGAACAAACCAGTTGTCCCGACTCCAAGCCATGGGGGCCGAGGAAATTATCCAAGGATTCCTGTTGGTTCGTGTTTCGTATCGTCAAGTACGCGTGTCCGAGAGGTGTCTTCAAATCACCCGCACTGACGTCGTTGGCAAGTCTGATGGAGTGAGGAAGGTAAATTCGAGACACAAGCGGCGACGGGAACATAAATGATTTTGGAGAATCCACGTCGGAACTCGTACTTGCGCTTTGTGTCACGGGTCGTTTCTGTGGATTGGGGCTTGCTGTCGATGGCACAGAACCATCACCATCGCCTTGCTCCACAGCACGGCGTCGGCTTTCTTCTGCCTCCCATGCCAAAAGTATGGACTCAGGTTTTTGTGATGACATTGTCGCTGCAGCATCCGGTTCGAGCGAGGGGTTCGACGTAGACGTGTCCATTGCGCGAGCACCGTTCGGCGAGCGCGTATTCAAACTCGCCAGGTCTTCTTGCACGGAGTGAGGTGGATCCGTGTGCAGGACCGACAGCGCAGCCTCACTGCGCTCTTGAAGCAGTTGCAAAAAGCTGGCCCCAGGATTCGATTGCAGTTGTCCTTCAGCCGACTCTGTACTTTGGTCGGGAGGGCTAAGCTCGAGGCGCCGCTTTGCCTGGGAAGACGAGAAAGGTGACTCTCTGCGGTCGGCTTGAAACGTGCCGTCCAGTGGTTCTGGTCGCTGTATCTTCTTCTTCAGCGAACGATCGATGTCACTAACCAGTTGCGATGGTGTGCAAGGCGCAGACAGAGCCGCAATTTGACGAATGACCTCAATTTTCCTGGACGTGGGAGAGTACTGCGTGGGGGCTGGTGTGAAAGGACCGAGGCGCTTGTGCGGTCCGTCGGACGAACTTTCTTCCGAGAAGCGTACATGCCGTTTTGCCGCTACGTCTTGTACTTGTGGCACTCTGCGCTTTGCAGGCTTACGGGTCGACAGGCGCAAAGTGGCCTCGATATCATCCATCGTTTGGTTTACGATGCTGTCTCTAATCTGTGCTGGACTGTCGGAGGCACCACCGTCGGTGACTGCCTCCCAATTCTTCGAGAAGCGCGGGTAAGGGGCCTTTTTCGCCCCTGTGCGGAATTTCTTTTCCAACTTTTCCAGTGCCGGAGTGGTGAGCTCCGTCATTCGAGGAGTGTACGTTAGGTCCCCACGCAGAGACCCTGGCGTGGGCGGAATTGCACTTTGCAAAGTGGCGCTTCGTGTTGGAGGAGTGACCATGTCTGTTGGAGGTCCAGTCACGTCAGGACTTTCGACAGGGGCGGCAGACGTGTCGGCAAGTACAGTAGAATCGTTGGAACCAAGAGCACTCTCGGGTTCCGCGCCATTCCGCCCCAACTCTGTTTCTGCAGGCTTTTTTTTGGTCAAAGATCCAGGCACTGGGTGTTTCACTCGATGGGCGCTTTGTGGCGTGGGTAGCACCGTATTTTCTCCAAGGCTTCCAAGATTCATGAAGGTATCCTCCTCAAATATCGCTGCTAAAGCAGCACTATCGTGCAAAGGATAGGAGCGCTCGGCGAAAAATGCTGCCAGTTCGTCGGCACCTTGATGAGCTTTTGCGAATTCGTCACTCTCTATCGCTTCAGCCCCTGCCCACTTCATCTGCGGGTCAGGAGTGAGTTGGTGCTTCTGTAAGTCAGCATCCAACGCCGACAGATCCATCGGTTGGCCGAAAGAAGTTGTCAAATCTTCCTCCCTTAGAACGGCACTGTTTCCTGTCCCCGCGTCGGCATTAGGGTCAGTGCCGAACATCGCATGTATTTGGTTCAAGGAGGTGTCGTTTGGTCCCGCCGGATCCGGCGATGATGTTGCCTCTGTGTCTTTGTCCTTGTCGTTGTTTGCTTTCGGAGTGTCCACGTCCACTGGTTGAAGTGTGAAAATTTCAGACAGATTTTCAGATCGGTCGAACCCGCCCGGGAGCAAGACATCAGCATCATTTTCGTCTGCAAGGACGACCTGCGGCCATGGAGAATGCTGGTTGTCTTCATCGTTGCCTTGTGGCTGGTGGGTGGAAGATGGTGCTTCGTGGTTGTCCTCACCGCCGATGCTCCCAAACGAAATGTGTAACGATGTTGACAAATTCAAACTGCTGGATGCATCGGCCAGTCCGCCGTCCTCACCGTCTTCGCCAGACTCACTATCGTCACCGTCGCCCAGGTCCCCAAATTCATGCCTGGACCAATCATCTGGCATTGCGACAGGCGATGGTTCAGCTTCGCTTTCCGCTTTAACGGGTGCAGGGGTTTGAGTTGTCGATTGGACATTCGCAGTTTGGTTTGATTCTTGCGATGCTACGGAGTCACCACCACTCGCTGCGTTCTGAATCGTGGTTGGGGCGCTTGCAACCTGATGGTCGGGATTAACCTGTGCAGCGGATGGGGACGCATCAGCGTCCCGGGCGGTGCTTGACAATGAGTCATCGAGTACAGACTGGGGATCCTCCTCGGTTCGTGTGACCGGCAAGCTGGTCGGAACTTGGTCGGCTCGAGCTGCCGTTGAGTGTGACTCGTCCTGGTCGCCATCTGGTCGCTCAACGTCAAGATCTGGACTGATGTGTACGGCGTGCGCGACAGTCGTGGACTCTCCGTCGACGGTGTCTTCCTCATCGTCTGATATGGGAACAGGGGAGATGTTGTGTTCGTCGTTGTCATCAGCTGATAGCGGGCTGTTGATGGGAGAGTCTTTTGCCGTGCTCGACGAGTTCGCAGCAGCGGCTGCGGCGGCTGCTAAAAGGGGTGACTGGAACGACACTGATCCAAGCGGAGTCACACCTTCCTGGTCGAAGTATGCGACTTTTTCACTTGTTTCCTGGCCCGATTTTGGTGTAGCCACAGTGGCCTCGTCGTTAACGGCAACGGCGCCTGTGGCAGAATAATCTTCGACCGATGCAGGCGCTTCGCCGTCGCCATCGGCATCGGACAAACTGTCAGGAGTCAATGGCTCATAATCTCCCCGCGGACTTTCGCTGGCAGCAGATCCCTCGCCAGAACTTGCGTCAGCCTTTTGCTCCTCCTCAATTGTGGACAGGACTTTGGGAGACTCTGGGACATCGAAGGTGAGGTACTTATCCATTGGTGCAGGTTTCAGCCGGCGACTGAATCAGTGGCAAGTGGGAAATAATCAGGCACACTCATGTCCTGAGCGGTGATGTGGCCGAGTGTTGCACCTCTGCATGACGGAGCCCAGCGACCGGTTTAAACCGAGATCTTCGAGATCGGAGAAGAGTCACGGTGCAACAAAACCAGCAAACCAGGCAAAAAAGCAAGCGCTCAAAGCACGGACCCAGACATTGTGCCGGGCGGTCCTTCGAAAGAACACGACATCCGATTCACACACGGTGTCTTGGCGCGGTCGTGAAGAATCACCTCGACCACCGCACACATTGCAACAATCAACCACGTCCTCTCGCCGCCCATTTGATCTCCGCTGTCTTCCCAGTCAGTCGACAGCAAGCACTTCTTCGTCCACGCTCTCCGCTTGGCCGAATAACCTCCTCAGCGTCTCGCATTTACCCCGCTGCTTCCGAAAAAACAACCAATCTGGCTCGTTGCTTTTGCTTCTGGACACGAAGCACTTTTTAAAAATACTCTCACCCACGACATGGCCATCACCCACCCACCCACGCCGGCCCCGGGGCAGGCACGTTCTTCCTCTGACGCTCACAACAACGAACGCTACACGGCGCGCGCGTGTCAACACGCTCCATGCCCACGAACAAACGAACGAACCTTCACTTTGTTGGCGCAGCAACGAACGCACGCAGCATCGCTCGCTCGCCGTCGGCGTCTTCGTCGTCCACCAACGAACGACAACGAACGAGGCAACTGACTGACTAACTGAGAGTGTGAGTGAGTGGGTGAGAGTGAAGTTTGAGTGAAGTTTGAGTGAGCTGTGGCTGACTGTGAGTGAGCTGAGGGTGAGTGAGTGAGTGAGTGAATGAATCACAGTCAGGATTTGAAATCAATGCTCGCCCGCAGTCACCCACCCACTCACTCACTCACTCACTCACTCACTCACTCACTCACTCACTCAGTGACTGACTCTCAGTGCAGTCAAACCGTTTGCACTCCCACTCACTCACCCACCCACTCAGTCACTCACCCACCTACTCAGTCACCCAGTCACTCACTCCCTCACTGTCAGTCACTGTCAGCCCCACTCAACCGTTCCTCCTTCACTTCGCCGCCTCCGATCCATATGTATCTATACCGTTCTATAGAAAACCGTCAGTACGAAGTAATGTACTAAAGGTATTCACCAAATCGGTGTTTCACAACATCCATCCGTCCATCCATCCATCCATCCACAGTTCACAGTTCACAGTGAGTGGGAGTGAGTGAGTGAGTGAGTGAGTGAGTGAGTGGGCGAGTGTGGGACTGTGGGTGAACGCCAAGGGCAGTGAGTGAGTGAGTGAGTGAGTGGGTGACTGGGAGTGAGTTTGAGGGAGTTGAGTGAGTGAGTGAGTGGCTGGCTGATCACATGAACTGTGACAGAAGCGAGTGAACAGTGAGTGAGACAGTGAGTGAGTGTGACAGTGAGTGAGTGACAGTGAGTGAGTGACAGTGATTGAATGAACAGTCACTCCCTCACTCACCCACAGTCCCACCACAATCCAGCAGCAGCCATCTTCTCACTCTCACTCACAGTCACTCACTCACTCACAGTCACTCACTCACTCACAGTCCACCCACCCACCCACACACACACTATGTACTGCCTGACTGGTTGACGGATGTTATCTCTATCCAGGACTATTGCGTTTTTCAGTGATTCTCATATGGAGAATATCTAAAAGTCCTGGAAAAGGATACATCAACGACGGTGGACTGTGAGCAGAGTGTAGAGTGAGTGAGTGAGAGAGTGAGTGAGTGAGTGAGTGGGTTGCTGGGTGCTGGGTGCTGGCTGGGCGGATGGATGATCGAGGAGGCGACAGCGGACGTCGTCGCATCCGCGTCATCGTTGGTTCTTTCGATGGTTCTTTCGTTGGTTCTTTCGTTGGTTCTTTCGTTCGTTGGTTCGTTGGTTCTTTCGTTCGTTCGTTCGTTGGTTTGTTGGTTTGTTGGTTTGTTTGTTTGTTGGTTGGTTGGTTTGTTGGTTTGTTTGTTGGTTTGTTTGTTGATTTGTGTGTGTGTGTGTGTGTGTGTGTGTGTTTGTTGGTTCTTTGGTTGGTTCTTTCGTTTGTTCGTTGATGAACGTCGAATGCAATTGGCGCTGGTTGTCGGTTGTTGTGTGTGGTGTTGTTGGCGTTGTAGTTAACTGTCGTCGTCGTTGTCTTCGTCGTCTTCGCAGTCGTTGTTGCCACGGTTGTTGAAGTACGTTTGTTTGCAATGTGGCGGTTGTTTGTAATTGTGGCGGCGAGCGTCTTCGTCGTCGAAGTTCTGGCGACTTCGATTGATCCGTCGCTGTTGGTCAACCTGCAGAATCTTGTGGTCGTGTTGTGAATTTAGCTCACGTCGACTGTTGTCGAGGGCGAGTACCATACGCTGCTTGTGAGTATGGATGCTTGCACATTGCGAAAAGAGAATGAGGTGCGGGTGATCGGAGGAGAAGTGGGGCAGAACGGACTTCAAGCGACTCCGAAGCGGGGCACGCCGTCAACAGTTGCTTTTTGTTCAAAGATATTTGAGGCAGCGGCTATTCTTTGGCGGCGTTTTGCGTTGACAAAGCGTGGGGTGTTCTATCAGCGAGACCCCACTCAGTTTGAAGACATCTTTGGCGAGCCAGTTGATTGTAAGCCCCGGCGTTGTGTCGGGAACCGATCCGACCATGTTCACGAAGCGATCGGGCGGTGGCGCTGCAAGTGAGGCTGACAAAATTCGTTCCGGCCCTGGCGGAGGGCCAGGCGCAGCGAAAAAGCGAGAATTTGTCTGGCCCCCTCAGCTGCCGCCACCTGCGCGCAAAAAT
>ENA-OWNT01003425-OWNT01003425.1-seawater-metagenome-genome-assembly--contig:-NODE-3425-length-14959-cov-6.648972_pt1 | contig 14959 bp, 14 predicted proteins | sample MGYA00238136_ERZ651165 | MGnify/ENA primary metagenome ERZ651165 (study PRJEB26861, sample SAMN08777766) | seawater metagenome | isolation source: coastal seawater | place: USA: Florida | collected...
CGAAGGCCAGGATCTCCGCGTGGAAGCTGGCCCAGGGCTCCTCGTCGAGCCGGTCCAGGATGGCCTCCCGCTGGCTGTTCCGCACCACCAGTCGGGGGTGGGGGTCCTCCTCCGCGGCGGGGGGCTTCGCACAGCCCAGCAGCACCAGCCCCAGCAGTCTCAGTCGCCTCATCGGGGGTCCTCCAGCCCGTGGACCTGGGCCAGGGCCATCAGGACCGCCCCCTGCCCGAGCATGATGTCGTCGATGGTGTGGACCGAGGTGTAGTAGCGGTAGTCCCCGGGGTTCGTGCCGGTGCTCGTGCCCGTGACCACCCGCTCGCCCTCCCGCTCGACCACCCGGGCGCCCCGTGCCGAGCGGGGACCGCATCGGGTCTCGTCGTCCAGCTCGGGCGCGGCAGCGACGGCGCCGTGGCCACCTCCGGCGCGGGCGCCGGGCGCGGCAAGGGAAGCTGCGCGGCGGTTGGCAGGCTGGGCGCGACGGGCAGATCGGGCAGGGGAGCGGCGGTCGCCGGTGGGATCGCAGCTTGCTCAACCCGTGGTAGATCGGGCGCAGGCGGCTCGTCCGTCGGGGGCTGCGGGCGGGCCAGGTCCACCGGCTCCGCCGTTTCCGGCGGCGCGGTCCAGGCATCGACCATTGCCTCGATTTGCGGTGTGGCGCCCTGCAGGGTGACGCGGCCCTCGCCACCGGCCCCCTGCGATTGCGCCCCGGTGTCGGGGATCGCCGCGAAGGCCAGCACATGCAGCCCGGCGGCAAGGGCGCCAAAGGCCAGTTTTTCCGCCATTCCCTTCATCGCGGCAACACCGACAGCTCGACCTGCGCCAGCCCCAGCTCCGCCAGACGCCGCAGGGTCCGGGCCACGATCGCGGCCGGCAGGGTGGCATCGGCGGCCAGGATCACCGGCCCCTCCGCGGGATCGCGGGCGGCCAGCAGGGCGAGCGCAGCCTCGCCGCTCAGCCCGTCCAGCCGCGGCACCCCGTCGGCGGCGAGAAACAGACGGGTGCCCCGGTCAACCGGCGTGCCGCGGTCAGACAACGGCGGAGCGACCTCCACCGGGTCGGGCGGCGCGATCTGCGACGTCATCAGGAAAAACACCAGCAGCAGGAACACCACGTTGATCATCGGCACGACGGATTCGCGGGGCGGGCGGCGACGCGGCGGGGCGATCTGCATCGGCTACTCCACCACAACCAGGGTTGTGTAACCCGCCGCGCGCAAGCCGTCAGCGACCGAGACCAGATCCTGCAGCGTGGCGCCCTCGCCCCCGCGCAGCACGATGGTATCGTCCGGCGCGGTCATCAGCGGGGCGAGCGCAGCGCTCAACGCCCCGGGCGCCACCGTCCGTCCGTTGAGCCGCACCCCGTCGGCCGCGATCTCGACCAGCCGCGGCGGGCCGGAATAGGCCGCGCCGCCACCACCGCCCAGCGGCAGCGGCAGCGGCATCACCTGGTCGGCGCCGAAGCGCGAGGCCAGCATGAAGAAGACCAGCAGCAGGAACACCACGTCGATCATCGGCGTCAGGCTGGGGCGCCTGCGTTTGCGGATCGGGGCCAACGGCTCCATCGGTTACTCTGCGGCTTGGGCGCGCTCGGCCGGGCGCGGCGCGGCGGCCACGAAAATCCGCGTCACGGCGTCCTCGATATCGCGGCGCATGCGGTCGATCACCGCCTCGAACCAGGTCAGCGCAGCCGAAGCCGGGATCGCCACCGCCATCCCCGCGGCGGTGGTCAGCAGCGCCTCCCAGATGCCGCCGGCAAGCTGGCCGGGATCGGCGCGCGCGCCGCTTTCCTGCAGCGCCTGGAATGCAGCGATCATCCCCAGCACGGTGCCCAGCAGGCCCAGCAACGGTGCGATGGTGGCGATCAGCTCCAGCGCGCGCAAACCGGTCGCGGCCTCCGCCAGCTCGTTGCGGGCCACCCGCAGGGTGTCCTCGCGCGCCAGATCGTCGGGCCGGGTGGCGCGGCCGGTGACGGCAGCGCGCACCACGGTCGAGCGCGGCCCGCCGCGATGGGCCAGAATGGCCTCGGTCGCGGCATGGTCGCCGCGCTCGTAGGCCGCAACCGCATCGCGCGCGTGGCCCTTACGCCAGGCGCCCGCGAGGGCGAGACGCCACGTCTTCCACAGGATGATCGCCAGTGTCACCACAGACAGCGCCGCAATGGCCCAGATCACCGGCCCGCCATCGGTCAGAAAGCGGCTGAGTGGCGCGGTCATTTCCGCCGGAGCGAGCGCTTCGGGGGCAGGGGCTGCCGCGGCGGCCACAGGGGCCGCGCTCTCCTCCGCCCCGAACAGCGGCTCGGTCGCCGGGATCGCGCCGCCCTGCTGTGCCAGAACCGGCCCGGCCAACAGGCCGAGGGGAGCAGCGCAAAGCGCGATAAGACTGCTTGTGTTCATGCGGCTCGCGGTCATCAGGCGGCGTCCTGTCTGCTGCTGTCGTCGGGGTGGCGGGCGGCTGTGGGCCTCTCTACGACGGGGCAGGCGGGGTCGTAAAGGGTCGCATCGTCGCGCTTGTGCCCCGAACAGAAAAGCCCCCGCGCGATGACGGGGGCCGGACCCTGTGCGGAAAGCGGTGCGCCGGCAGCGGCGCCAGTCCGGGGTCAGGCGCCCCAGCTGCGCACCACGCCGCAATCCATATGGACGAAGTTCGAACGCGAATAGCGGCCGACACCACCCGCGTGGCAGGCCATCGCCGCCTTGGCCATCTGGTTCACGCTGCGCGAGGCCAGACGCAGATCGGCGGCCTGGCCCTTCATGTGCAGAGAGTTCTTCGCCACACCGCGCGACCGGCGGCGCAGCATCGCGTTGGTCTGCGGGCTGCGATAACCCGACAGCAGCATATAAGGTTCGTGCACATCCAGCAGGTTATGCGACGCCGCCATGATATCGAGCGTGCGCAGGTCGATCGATTTGACCTGATCGACGCGCCAGTCGCGCATGAAGTAGTTGATTTCCTTGACCGCATCTTTGATGTAGTCGCCGTCGATCCAGTAGATCATGTCCAGCTTTTCGCCGGTCCGCCCCGAGTACATCCGAAGCCTGCGGATATCACCGCTGCCGCGCAGAAAGCCTGCTGCATTGGCATATGTGGGAGCTGCTGTGACGGCTGTTGCCGCGAATGCGCCCAATAAGGCGCGGCGGGTAAAACCCGTTTTGTTGGTATCTGCCATAGTTCCGCGTTGTCCCGTACGCTAAAATCCTGCCTATGCGTGATGTTACACGCATGTTTTTCATCCATCCCCAGATGCGACATGGATGCCACAGGATGATTCGTCTGCCAAGCACGGATTGTTTCAGGGCTGTCATATGGCGGATTTTCGGCAAATTTCTGCGCAAATTGGGGCGTTCAGAGGCGAAATCGTACATTCCGAAGCCAACCGATGCAGCCGGGTCGCAGCCGCGCGGCGCGAAGCCCGCTCCGGAGGTTTTGTCATGGACATTGCACCCGAGGCCAAAGAAACTGATAATACCTGCATTGACATGAGCCATTTTTACACCGTGACCAAGGATGCCCATATGACAGCGACATTCCGGTTTTCGCTTCGCTCCGCCCTGTTTGCCGCCGCCTGCTCTCTGGGGCTGGCAGTTTCCCTGCCGCAGCCCGTTCAGGCGCAGGTGACGGCCTTCAAACAGGCCGTTGCCGAGGCCGCCGCCACCGACGCCGATGTCGCCGCCTTCTATCGTGAGCGCAACTACCAGCCGATCTGGACCGCCGAGGGCGAGACGGCGCGCGCACGCCGCGCCGCGCTGCTGGACGCGCTGTCGGGCGCCTCGGTGCACGGGCTGCCCGAGGGGCGCTATGGCGTGAACCGTCTCAAGGCGCAGATGGCCGCCGTGCGCACCACACGAGATCTGGGTGCCGTGGAGGTGGCCCTGAGCCGCGCCTTCGTCACCTATGCCAAGGACGTGCAGACCGGGATCCTGACCCCGTCGCAGGTCGACAAGGACATCAAGCGGAAGGTGCCACTGCACGACCGCAGGACCTATCTGAGCGAATTCGCAGAAAGCGCACCGCAGGCCTATCTGCGCCGGCTGCCGCCGCTGACCCACGAATACCGCGCGCTGATGAAGGAAAAGCTGCACTTCGAGCATCTGGTTGCCGCCGGCGGCTGGGGCGCCACCGTGCCCGGCGGCAAGCTGGAGCCGGGCGATCAGGGTCCGGCGGTGATTGCCCTGCGCAACCGGCTGATCCGGATGGGCTACCTGGAGCGCAGCGCCACCCGCACCTTTGACAAGGCGCTGGAGCAGGCGGTGCGGAAATTCCAGCTGGCCCATGGGCTGCTGGCCGATGGCGTCGCAGGCGACAGCACCCTGGGCGAGATCAACAAATCGGCCGAGGCGCGGCTGAAATCCATCGTCGTGGCGATGGAGCGGGAACGCTGGCTGAACCACGAACGCGGCGATCGCCATATCCTGGTGAACCAGACCGATTTCTCGGCCAAGATCATCGACCACGGGCGGGTCACCTTCCAGACCCGCTCGGTCGTGGGCATGAACGTGCATGACCGCCGGAGCCCGGAATTCTCCGACGAGATGGAGCATATGATCATCAACCCGAGCTGGCATGTGCCGCGCTCGATCATCGTCAAGGAATACCTGCCCAAGCTGCGCGAAAACCCCGGCGCGGCGAGCCAGCTGATCATCACCGACAGCCGCGGCCGCCGGGTGAACCGGGAAGAGGCCGATTTCTCGCAATACACCGGCAACAGCTTCCCCTTCGACATGCGCCAGCCGCCGGGCAACCGCAATGCGCTGGGTCGGGTGAAGTTCATGTTCCCCAACCGCCACAACATCTACCTGCACGACACGCCGCAGAAACATCTGTTCAACCGCGAGGTGCGGGCGTTTTCGCACGGCTGCATCCGGCTGGCCGACCCGTTCGATTTCGCCTATGCGCTGCTGGCGCCGCAGACCGACAACCCCAAGGAATTCTTCCACAGGATCCTGGACACCGGCCTGGAAACCAAGGTCGATCTGAAAGTGCACCTGCCGGTGCACATCATCTATCGCACCGCGTTTACCGACGATCACGGCCGGGCCCAGTTCCGTCGCGACATCTATGGCCGCGACGCCAAGATCTGGTCGGCGCTGAGCGGGGCAGGGGTGGCCCTGGGATCGGTTCAGGGGTAATCACGGGTCCAGACCGTTTCGCAGGACCCACCCCATGACCTATACCATCGAAGAGATTGCAAACGCCCTGGGCTGCGAGGCCCGGGGCGATCTGTCCTTGACGATCCGCCGCGCCGCCGAGCCGGGCGCCGCCGGGCCCGGCGATCTCGCGCTGGCGATGTCACCGAAATATGCCGAGGCGCTTGGCCGGGGGCAGGCGCGGGCGGCGCTGGTCTGGCCCGATGCCGACTGGCAGGCGATGGGGCTGCAGGCGGCGATCCTGGCACCGCGGCCCCGCATGGCGATGTCGGGGCTGACCCGGATGCTGGACCCGGGCCAGGGGTTTGGCGAGGGCATCCACCCTTCGGCGGTGATCGACCCCGGCGCCGAACTGGACCTCGGCGTCAGTGTCGGGCCGCTGGCGGTGATCGGCGCCGGGGCCAGGATCGGCGCCGGCACTGTGATTGGGCCGCACTGCTATGTCGGCACCGATGCCGTGCTGGGCGAGAATTGTTTCCTGCGTGAGATGGTCAGCATCGGCGCACGGGTGCATATCGGCGACCGTTTCATCGCCCAGCCCGGCGCGCGGATCGGCTCGGACGGGTTTTCCTTTGTCACGCCGGAGGTTTCGGGCGCCGAGAACGTGCGCAAGACCATGGGGGATCAGGGCGATGCCAAGGCGCAAAGCTGGATCCGCATCCATTCGCTGGGCGCGGTCCGCATCGGCAACGACGTCGAAGTCGGCGCCAACGCCACCATCGACAGCGGGACCATCCGCGCCACCGAGGTCGGCGATGGCTGCAAACTGGATAACCTGGTGCACCTGGGCCACAACGTGCGCCTCGGGCGCGATTGCCTGTTCGCCGGTCAGACCGGCGTCTCCGGCTCGGTCGAGATCGGCAACAACGTGGTGCTGGGCGGCCAGTGCGGCGTGGCCGACAACCTGTTCATCGGTGACGGGGTAATCGCGGCGGGTGGCACCAAGATCCTGTCCAACGCGCCGGCGGGGCGTGTGCTGATGGGGTATCCCGCGGTGAAGATGGACACCCACACGGAAATCTACAAGGCGCAGCGCCGGCTGCCGCGGCTGCTGCGCGAGGTGGCGGCGCTGAAAAAGGCTGTTTCCAAACCGGGCCCGACCGAGTAAATCACCGCCAGTGCAGCAGAGCAGATCAGAGGCCCACATGAGCACCCGCGACAAGGTCATCGCCATCATCGCCGAACAGGCCGTTCTGGACCCCTCGGATGTCACCGAACAAAGTACGCTGGAGGATCTGGGCATCGATAGCCTGGGCCTGGTCGAAAGCATCTTCGCCATCGAAGAGGAATTCGACATCTCGATCCCGTTCAACGCCAACGACCCCAGCGAGAGCGACTTCGACATCTCCAATGTCGGCGCGATCATCGCCGGGATCGAAAAGCTGGTTGCCGAGCAATCCTGACACAGCCGAAACGGGCCTGAGCACATGAAACGCGTTGTCATCACCGGGGCCGGCACGATCAACGCCCTCGGCCATTCCGTTCCCGAAACATTTGAAGCCATGCGCGAGGGACGCTGCGGGATCGGCCAGCTGGAGTTCCGAGACGTGGAGCGGCTGGCGATCCAGATCGGCGGGCAGGTCCGCGGGTTCGAGGCCGAGGGCCGCTTCAACCGTCAGCAGATGACACTCTATGATCGGTTCACCCAATTCACCCTGACTGCCGCCGAACAGGCGATCGCGCAGGCCGGGCTGGAGTTTCACGGTGACATGGCGGCGCGCTCGGGCGTGGTGCTGGGTACCGCCGGTGGCGGCGTCAGCACCTGGGACGACAATTACCGCTCGGTCTACGAGGACGGCAAGAACCGGGTGCATCCCTTCGTCGTGCCGAAACTGATGAACAACGCGGCCGCCAGCCACGTTTCGATGCAATACAACCTCAAAGGCCCGAGCTTTACCGTCTCGACCGCCTGTGCCTCGTCGAACCACGCGATGGCGCAGGCGTTCCAGATGATCCGTTCTGGCATGGCGCCTGCGATGGTCACCGGCGGTTCCGAGTCGATGCTGTGCTTTGGCGGCGTGAAGGCCTGGGAAGGTCTGCGGGTCATGTCCAAGGACGCGTGCCGGCCCTTCAGCTTGACCCGCTCGGGGATGGTGCAGGGCGAGGGCGCGGGCATCTTTGTCTTCGAGGACTACGAGCACGCCAAGAAGCGGGGGGCGGAGATCCTCTGCGAGGTGATCGGTTACGCCATGTCCTCGGATGCGTCGGACATCGTGATGCCCTCCAAGCAGGGCGCGGCGCGGGCCATGTCGGGTGCTCTGGCCGATGCAAGGATCAACGCGGACGAGGTGGGCTACATCAATGCCCACGGGACCGGGACGGCTGCGAACGACAAGACCGAATGCGCTGCCGTGGCCGACGTTTTCGGCCCGCACGCGGACCGGCTCATGATCTCGTCCACCAAGTCGATGCACGGCCATCTTATCGGCGGCACCGGAGCGGTTGAACTGCTGGCCTGCATCATGGCGCTGCGGGACGGGGTGATTGCGCCGACCATCGGATACGAGGAACCGGACCCCGAATGCGCGCTGGATGTGGTGCCGAACGAGGCCCGTGATGCCGACGTCTCGGTGGTTCTCTCCAACGCCTTCGCCTTTGGCGGTCTGAACGCGGTGCTGGCCCTGCGCAAGGTCTGAACCGAGCCGACACGGACAAACGAAAAAAGGGCCCGCAAACGCGGGCCCTTTCGCATTCTCGGGTGTCTGGACCCGGGAAACTTACTTCTTCACCACATCCACGATGTCGTAACCAGCGGTGAAGCCCTTGAGCGAAAGGGTCAGGTTGATCGCCTGATCCGGCGCCGGGGCGGGGCGGATGGTGATCTTGGCCGAGCTGCCCTTCTTGAGCGAAGTGATGTCCGCCTCGGTCAGGCCGATCTGCGCGACACAACCGATCTGGTTGCAGAAGGTGTAGTTGTAGCGCTTGCCGAGGTTGTCATCGACGGCGATGGTCAGCTGCGCGGGCAGCAGCGTCTCGAGCGGCACGATCACGGTCGCGCCCGCCACGGCCTGCGAGCCGTTGTCGATGCGGAAGAGCGAGAATTCGGCGATCGGGTTGTTCTTGTCGTCGTGCAGGATCTGCAGCAGCGAACAGGGGTCCTGTTCACCATCGGTCTTGATGCACGCGAGATCCCAGTCGCCCAACTTTTCCTTGGAGTACCGCTGGCCCAGCTGCGGCCCGTCGGTCACCGGCGTGCCGAGGTCGAGCTGTTCACCGGAGGTGTTGGAATCTTCGGTCTGCGCGGCGGTTTCCTGTGCCACGGCGGGCGCCGCAAAAGCGATCAGGGCAAGCGCGGCAAGGGAAGGCAGGTTTTTGAACATGGGTTACCCGTTTCATTTTGACTTGCCGTTGCTCTAGCACGTCACCGCCCGAGAGTCAGGGTCATAAGGCGGGAAATCGCTGCCTTTTTGCGGCAGTCCCGTGGTGAGCGGCGGGGCCATGCCGATGAGGTATTTCGGGATTTGGGGACGTCGAGGGGGGACCCGAAAGAGGCCTCGTCCAACAAAAAACGAGGGGACCCGGATAGGTCCCCTCGAGAAATTTGTGACTCCCCGTCGGACTGGCCGACTTAGTTATTGAACAGGAGGTTAAAAGAAGGATCTGTGACGGTCAACAGGGAAGCAAGAAATTCTCTGTGACCACGGGGGCTTGGGTGGAAGTGCCTGAAATTTGGGCAAAAAAGGCCGTACCCGGGGGTACGGCCAGTCTGACAGGGAGGAAGTGCCCGCCTGAACCGACCTTTGGCCGGGGGGCAGAAAGCACTATCGCAGCCAAAGGTTAAGTTAGTATGGTGCATCGAATTTCGCGGCCTCGCGGGGTCTAGGGACAGGATAAGGGTCTGATGGACGGTAAGATTTTCGTGGGCGGTGGCGGCCCGGACTACGGCGAACAGCAGTTCCTCACCCTGAAGTACGCCAACCGGCACGGACTCGTCGCCGGTGCAACCGGAACCGGCAAGACCGTCACCCTGCAAATCCTGGCCGAGGGCTTCAGCGCCGCCGGGGTGCCCGTGTTCCTCGCCGATGTGAAGGGCGATCTGTCGGGGCTCGCCAAATCCGGCTCGGCCGAGTCAAAGCTTCACGAGGCTTTCAGCGGCCGCGCCGCCAAGATCGGGCTCGACGACTTCGCCTACAATGCCTTTCCAGTCACCTTCTGGGATCTCTACGCCCAGCAGGGTCACCCCGTCCGCACCACTGTCGCCGAGATGGGGCCGCTGTTGCTGGCGCGGCTACTGGAGCTGACCGAGGCGCAGGAGGGTATCCTGAACATCGCCTTCCGGGCGGCAGACGAGGAAGGGCTGCCACTGCTCGACCTGAAGGACCTGCAGGCGCTTCTGGTCTGGATCGGCGAGAACCGCGAAAGCCTGTCGTTGCGCTACGGCAATGTCTCGGTCGCCTCAGTCGGCGCGATCCAGCGCAGCCTGCTTGTTCTGGAGAACCAGGGGGGCACCGAGCTCTTCGGTGAGCCCGCGCTGGAGCTGGCGGACCTGATGCGACTGGACGATCTGGGCCGGGGGATGGTCAACATTCTTGCCGCCGACAAGCTCATGGCCGCACCGGGCCTCTACGCCACCTTCCTGCTGTGGCTGCTTTCGGAACTCTTCGAGGACCTGCCCGAGGTCGGCGATCCGGACAAGCCCAAGCTTGTCTTCTTCTTCGACGAGGCGCACCTGCTGTTTGACGATGCGCCCAAGGCTCTGGTGGACAAGGTCGAACAGGTGGCCCGCCTGATCCGCTCCAAGGGGGTCGGCGTCTACTTCGTCACGCAGAACCCGGGCGACATTCCGGAAGACATCCTCGGTCAGCTTGGCAACCGGGTTCAGCACGCGCTGCGCGCCTTCACCGCGCGGGATCAGAAGAACCTGCGCTTGGCCGCCGAGACCTACCGCGACAATCCGCGTTTCTCGACCGAGGAAGCGATCCGCGAGGTCGGGACAGGCGAGGCGGTGACCTCCATGCTCGAACCCAAGGGGGTGCCGGGGATGGTGGAACGGACGCTGATCCGGCCGCCGTCGTCGCAGCTTGGCCCGATCACCGAGGCCGAGCGCAAGGCCTGCCTCGCGGCATCGGGGATGTCGGGGAAGTACGACCAGACGCTGGATCGCGAGTCCGCCTACGAGATCCTTCGCAAACGGGCCGATCAGGCCGCGGCTCAGGCGGCCCATGCCGAGGAGAAGGCAGAGGCAGAGGAGTCCGCCGCGCGCGAGTACAACTCGGCCCGGCGGTATTCCGGAACGCGCGTCACCCGCTCTACCTCGCGCAAGGTGAGCACGGATACATTCGGCTCGGCCATCGGCGAGGCGGTGATCAAGGAACTGAAGGGGACCACCGGGCGACGTATCGTGCGCGGTATTCTCGGTGGCTTGTTCAAGGGACGTTGACGTCCCGCCAAAAGCTGTCCTCGCCCTGAGGAAGCCGGCCCACGTAGCCCTGGAACCGCTCGACGAGGTTCACGTTGAAGTCCGAGAAGATCTCGGCCGGGAGCTGTCCACCCGCGACGTTGTTCATCAACTTGCCCTCTGCCGGGCCGACCCAGACCGCGGTTGCGATGCCCTGTCCGGTGAACCCCACGAACCATGCGTCCCGGTTCTCCTGGCTGGTGCCGGTCTTGCCATAGGCAAATCCCCCGGTGAACTCGGCGGCCTCGCCGGTACCACCGGGTGAGGTGACCTCGCCCAGCAGGGCCTTCATCCGCGAAGCGATCGCCTGCGAGATGACCTGTTCGCCCTCGTCGGACTCCCGGTAGAGCACCTTGCCGTTCTGCCCCAGCACTGCGCGCAGCAGGTGTGGGCGGTACCGGAGCCCTCCGTTCGAAACCGCAAGGTAGGCAGCGGCGACGGCGGGCACAGTGGTTTCGCCCGCGCCCAGCACGGTTGCCGCATTGGGCGTCTGGTCGTCCGCGATCCCGAGCCAGCGCGCCATGCCCGCCACGGTGTCGATCCCGACCTGCTCGGCAAGCCATGTGGTGCAGACGTTGCGGCTCTCGCGAAGGCATTGCTGCAGGGGGATCTCGCCCTTGTAGGTTCCGTCCACGTTGCGCGGCTTGAAGTCCGAGCGGATACGGGCGGGATCGTCCCAGAGCTGGGAGTCGGCGGTCCAGCCATCCTGAAGCGCCGCAAGGTAGGTGGCGATCTTGGCGGTCGAGGCCGGTTGGCGACGCGCCTGAATGGCGAGGTTCCAGTTGGAGCGGCGGTAATCCGGTCCACCGAACATGGCGAGGATCCGTCCTTTGTCGTCGAGCGTCAGCAGGGCGGCGCGGGCGACCCCCCGCGACTTGAACCGCGCCATGTCTCGCCCGACGATGCGGCGGGCCTGATCCTGCGCGATCGGGTCAATCGTGGTCAGCGCGTAGTGGCGGCCATCGGGCAGGGCGCTGGCGAGGTCCTGCAGTTCGCGCATGACCTGATCTTCGAGGAAACGGTCGCGCGCCGGCAGCCGCCGCACCTTGGTCGGCATCGCAGCGGCCACGTCTACGACCGTGTCCTGAGCAAGAAGTTCCTCGGTCTTCATCCGCGCGACCACGAGCCTTGCCCGCTCGGCGACCCCTTCGGGATTACGCAGCGGGTTGTAGAGGCTCGGGGCATTGATCATGGCGACGAGGATGGCACCCTCGGCCAGCGAAAGGCTTTCGGGCGCCTTGTCGAACCAGGCCCAGGCCGCATCGCGCAACCCGTAGATCGGTACTCCGTTCAGCCGCCCGAAGTTCACCCGGCTGAGGTAGAGCCGCAGGATGTCATCCTTGGAGTAGGCGAGCGAGATCCGGGTGGCGAAGAAGAGTTCGCTGAACTTGCGGAACAGGCTGGGTTCGCTGCCGTTCAGCGTGTTCTTCGCCAGTTGCATCTCGAGAGTGCTGCCCCCACGGTCTCCGGCGCTGAACAGCGCCTTGCCGAAGGAAAAGGGATCGACGCCAAAGTGGAACCGGAACCGGCGGTCCTCGGTGGCAATCAGGGCGTTGGCGATGGTCTCGGGGATCTCCGCGTGCCGGAGTGTCGGGTTGCAGATGCAGGAGACCATCCCGAGTGTGTCGCCGCTCTTGGTAAAGATCACCAGTGGCTGGGTGAGCGCGGCACGAAAGATGCGCCGGTCGACGGGGTAGAGGATGAAGAGGCAGCCCAGCACCACGGCAAAGATCGCGGTCCAGACGCTCCACCGAAAGACTCGCCGAATTGTCCCGAAGAAACCGGAACGCCGTTCTTCGGGCGTGATCGAGGTGATCGGGCCGTCGCGGCTCTTGTCGGGATCGGCGGGCAATGGTCAACTCGGGTCACAAACAGAACGGGAAGCGCCATAGCAGCAACTTCCCGTCCGGTTGTCAAACCAAAGGCCGGTTAAACTACTTCTCCGGGATCAGGCCCCTCGGACTGAACCGCAGCACCAGCAGCAGCACGAGGCCCATGGTGAAGAGCCGCATATGCGCCGCGCTGCCCAGCAGGTGATCCTTCAGCCAGCTTCCGTCGGCCATACCTGCGGTTACCACGTCCATCAGCCAGCGGCCCACGGGCTCGACCTCGACCCAGAGGAACCAGACGAGGAAGCCGCCCAGTACCGCGCCAAAGTTGTTGCCGGAGCCGCCGACAATGACCATCACCCAGATCAGGAAGGTGAAGCGCAGGGGCTGGTAGGTGCCCGGCGTCAGCTGTCCGTCCAGCGTGGTCAGCATGGCACCGGCCAGACCGCAGATCGCCGAGCCGATCACGAAGATCTGCAGGTGGCGGCGGGTCACGTCCTTACCCATCGCCTCGGCTGCGGTCTCGTTGTCGCGGATCGCGCGCATCATCCGGCCCCAGGGGCTGTTCAGGGCCATCTGTGCGCCCCAGAGGATGATCACCAGCACGATGGTGAAGAGGAGCGCATAGGCGACCTTGACGTAGAGCGTGGAGGCGTCGACCGGGCTCAGGCCCCAGCTCGCCGCACGTTCGACAAAGGCCGGATCGTTCTGCAGGTCGATTTCGTAGGCCGTCGGGCGCGGGATACCGACGACGTTCTTCACGCCCCGGCTCAGCCAGTCTTCGTTCTTGAGCACCGCGATGATGATCTCGGCGATGCCCAGCGTGGCAATGGCGAGGTAGTCCGAGCGCAGTCCAAGGGCCGTCTTTCCGATCAGCCATGCGGCTCCGGCAGCCAGCAGCCCGCCGACCGGCCATGCAACCAGCACCGGCAGGTTGAGCCCGCCGAGATAGCCATAGAGGGCCGGGTTCACGGCCTCGACCGCATCGACCGAAGGGTCGAGAACCGCACGGTAGACGAAGAAACCGACGATCAGGATGGCAAGGATCCCGAGTGCCCGAACACGGCCCTTGGGCAGACGCTTCATCGCGAACGCCGCGCCCGCGATGGTGGCGGCGCCCAGCACAAGCGCGGCGATGATCCCGAGCCCCCCGGCCGCCCAGGCGTCCGGCACCGGCGGCATGGACACCAGCACCGAGGCCAGCCCCCCCAGCGCGACGAAGCCCATGATCCCGACGTTGAACAGTCCGGCATAGCCCCACTGCATGTTCACCCCGATCGACATGATCGCCGAGATCAGCCCCATGTTCAGGATCAGCAGCGCAGTGTTCCAGCTCTGGGTGACCCCGGCGATGCAGATCAGCACCGCCACGATGCCGAAGAGAAGGATGTTCTTGAGCGTGTCGGTCATACCGATTTCCCCCGGAACAGGCCGGTCGGCCGGAACAGCAGCACGATCAGCAGAATGACGAAGGACACCGCGAACTTGTAGTCGGTGCTGAGGAGTTGGACGAGCCCCGAGGGCTCCAGCGCATCGGGCAGCAGGTAGCCCAGTACCTTCTTCCAGGCGTAGGTGATCGTCACCTCGGAAAAGGCGATCACGAAGCCCCCGGCAATGGCGCCCAGCGGGCTGCCAAGCCCACCGACGATGGCGGAGGCAAAGATCGGCAGCAGCAGCTGGAAGTAGGTGAAGGGCTTGAAGCTCTTGTCGAGCCCGTAGAGCACGCCCGCCACGGTGGTCAGCGCGGCGACGATGAGCCACGTATACATCACCACGCGCTCGGGGTTGATCCCCGACAGAAGGGCGAGATCCTCGTTGTCGGAATAGGCGCGCATCGACTTGCCGGTGCGGGTGCGGTTCAGGAACCAGAACAGCAGCGCCACGGCGATGATGGTGGTGATCACGGTCAGGCCCTGGCTGGTCTTGATTGCCAGACCTTCGTCAAGGCCGCTCCACTCCTTGAAGTCGCGCGCCGAGACGATGAACCGCGCGCCGTCTGCGAACTGCTGGTCGTCGGGCCCGATGATGAAGCGCACGATGCCGTTCATGATGAACATCACGCCCAGCGAGACGATCACAAGGATCACCGGCTTGGCCTTCTGTTCTCGGTAGAAGCGATAAACCACGCGGTCGGTTCCGATCAGCAGCAGGGCCGTGACCGCGATGCCGAAGGGCAGGGCGAGCAGGGCCGTTGGAAGCGGCCCGAGGGTGAGCCCCATGCCCTGGAACCACCAGGTGAAGAGGATGGTGACCATGGCGCCGAAGGCCATGGTGTCGCCGTGGGCGAAGTTCGAAAAGCGCAGGATACCGTAGATCAGCGTCACCCCCAGCGCGCCCAGCGCAAGCTGGCTGCCGTAGGACACGGCGGGGACGATGACGAAGTTGGTCAGCGCGACGATTGCATTCAGGAGATCCATCAGTAGGCGACCTCGCAGTTCATCATGTCTATTTCGGCGGAGGGCGGTGCGCCGGTTCCGCTCTCGGTCACCTGGCGCACCAGCAGGGCAGTGGCCTCGCCGGTCAGCGTCAGGATCGCGCGTGTTCCGCTGCCGGTGCTCCACAGGAACGGCCCGGTTCGGGAGAGGCCCT
>ENA-OWNT01003426-OWNT01003426.1-seawater-metagenome-genome-assembly--contig:-NODE-3426-length-14956-cov-4.180657_pt1 | contig 14956 bp, 14 predicted proteins | sample MGYA00238136_ERZ651165 | MGnify/ENA primary metagenome ERZ651165 (study PRJEB26861, sample SAMN08777766) | seawater metagenome | isolation source: coastal seawater | place: USA: Florida | collected...
AAAGCGACGACGAACGACGAACGACGAAACGACGAACGACGAACGACGAAACGACGAACGACGAACGACGAACGACAAACGACGAACAAAACGACAAACGACAATTTGACCATCAGCCTGTAGACATGAAGTGGGAATGGAAGTGTGGCTGCCAACTCACTCACTCCCTCACTCACTCACTCACTGTCAGTCACTTGATTGAGTGACGGTGAGGGACGGTGGGTGAGAGTGACGGTGAGCAGTGGTGGGTGCCGTTACATTCACTCACAGTCACTCACTCACTCACAGTCACTCACAGTCACTCACTCACTCACAGTCACTCAGTCAGTCAATTGCAGCCTTCCTCAATGAGTGAGTGAGTGAGTGAGTGACTGTGAGTGAGTGAGCGACTGATTGTCAGTGACTGTGAGTGAGTGAGTGAGTGAGTGACTTCCATTCCCATTTCTCTCACATTTTACACATTTCACATTTGGAAGTATAGTAGCGTACAGTACTCGAAATGACTTTTCAGTAACACGCCATAACAGTGCTCTATAAGTGATGTTCAGGATCGTTGAAATCCGTGAAATGCTCAGCGAATGCCCAGAAAGAAAACAGCGGAATAATGGAATCATTGTTCTTTGTTTCTGTGTTCATTGTGGGAACTGTGAGTGAGTGAGTGAGTGAGTGAGTGACTCCTGTGATTGACTTCCGTGACTGCCCGCGGCCGGCCGCACTGCGATTATACGTTGGCATTCCTCTCGTTTACTTTCATTTTCACTTTTCACCCCGCATTTCTTCTCTATACCTTTTACTCAAAACGTAACTGTACATCATTTTTCCAACTCCGCACTATAGTTCCCAATTCCCAATTCCCAATTCCCAAATGTCGAAGCCGCAAGCATACAGGCTCATGCTTGCATACATTGATGTTGCTCTTTTATGCACATTACGCAAATGTAGATATATTTTCACTTAGCATAAACTGCATAAAGTATCTCCCGATACAGGAATTCATGTTTCCGGGCAGCCCGCGACTTTCAACAACGTCGACGAACACACCGAGGTACATAGTTATCCTTATTCAGGATATCGTCGTTTGGCAGTTATAAGGTCATACAGAAAACTACAAAGTCTTGGTTGTAGATACATAGACCTGTCGGTTGGTTGGTTGTTACTGGAGTCAGTCTCCTCACCCACCCACAGTGTCATCAATCATCACTGTCGACGCTGTACAGACCGCCGTGTTTATGTGATATTCCCAAATAATGAAATATAGTCATTAATCGTTTATAGTGCATAATATGTTATCCTTATATGGGAATAACCATTTTTGCGGGAATGGCGGACGTCACCGCGCTGCTGCTGCTGCTGCTTGCTGCTGCCGCCGCCCGCCGCCGTCGTTGCATTCATTCGTTGTTGCGTCGTCGTTGCGTCGTTGCGTCCGTCCAGCTCGCTCGCTCGCTCGCGCACGCACACCGCACCTCGCACCCACACTGTCTGTAGTCAGGCGTCGCACTGTGGTGCGCCACACCTCTTTCTTGACCGACCGACGGACCGACAGACAGACGGACAGACAGACAGACAGACAGACAGACAGACAGACAGACCGACGCATACGTACGCACGCACACGCACATACGACACATACATACATGACAAGTGGCAAACGACAAGTGACACACGACACGCTGAGGCTTGAGTTTCGACTTGGGCTGTTCCGTTGATTTTGTTGCGACTTTGACTTTGACGTTGGGTTTGACTTTGACTGGGCTTTGACTTTGACTTTGACTTTGACTTTGACTTGCCTGCCGATGCCTGCCCTTTCTTTGCTTGCTTGCTTGTGTGTGTGTGTGTGTGTGTGTGTGTGCTATTCTGCTGGCGTCCTGCGTTTCTTTGCTTTGCTCTACTTACGTCATGTACACGACATGGTCATCGCTCTGCTTTGCTTTGTGGGAACGATGACGATGTTGTGGGTACATGATACGAGTCTGCTCCAGTTGGATCGTCAATACGCGGCGTCAAGCATGCTTGCTTGAGCGTCTACAGTGTTTGGAGCTGACTTGCTGGCGCGCGAGCTTTCTTGGCAAATGAATACGTGAACAAAGAAAGACGAAATATTATGTCAGCGATCTTCTTTTGTATCTTGCCGTGACTCGTGGCCACCCACCGCTCCAGTGGATCCCACGATGGCTTGGATGCCCAGTGATTAATCCGTTACCAGCCGCGCCGCTCAGAATGGGAATGGCTCGCCTGCTGGCGGTGCTTGCACTGTCAGTGACTGTTGCAGCCACTCCCACTTTCGAAGACCTTATCCTCCGTCCAACTGTGGCACCGGTTGACAAGCACACGATTCAGATCAAATGGGACGATCTTCACGTCATCATCACCTCAAAACCTGGCACGGGATATCGTGTGAGTCCCCGGCAACTTGCCGAGACCACGGCTCCTCTGCGTCGAAATGACGCATGCACAACCGAGTTCCAGGGTGTTATCGATTGTTCGGACTCGGAGCCACCCGGAGTTTGCTGCACGATGGACGAAGGGCCCAACACAGTCACGCGTTGTGTCCCAGAACAACAGTGTGAAATGCAGAATGGCGAGTACCCCAGGGAGACCACAACAAGTGGCCTTCCTTTCACTGGAACCACCATCATCACCACTTTCGGACTTCCAAACTGTTACGGGGTCTGTGGGACAGGAAAACAAAACAACCGAGGACCCTGCAACGACATGGACACTGCAAGCTGCTGCAAATCCAGTGACACGTACTTTTTGTTGGACAATGGGGACAAGGCTTGCGATTGCACCGGAGCATACATCTGCAACACTGGGCCGACTTCAACCGCCTATGTCCAGAGCAATTACGCATGCTACGATGCAATGATGGGGGAATTTCAGGATTGCATCAACACAGAGCCCACAGGTGTCTGCTGCACCGTGAACATGGGTGGAGGCGACAGCACTCGGTGCATGTCAATTGACCAATGTGAAGGGCAAAACGGTGATTATCCTCCGCTCACAACGACGGGCGACGGGGTGATCACGACCACCACAACAACTACGACGACGACGACGACGACAACCACTACCACTACCACTACTACCACCACTACCACTACCACTACTACTACTACTACTACTACTACCACTACCACTACCACTACCACCACTACCACCACTACCACTACCACTACCACCACAACAACAACGACAACAACTACTACCACCACCACCACCACCACCACCACCACTACGACAACTACGACAACTACGACAACAACTACTACCACTACCACCACCACGACGGATACCGATGTTGATGTGGCAAGTACAGTTTCACGATCAAGTTCCACCACCACCACCACTACTACCACAACGACTTCTACCACAACGACTTCTACCACTACCACCACCACAACCATTACCACTACCACCACCACCACCACTACTACCACTACCACTACCACTACCACTACCACTACCACTACCACCACCATCACCACCACCACAACGACAACAACCACTGCTTCTTCTTCTACCTCTACTCTGACTACGACTGCCACAACTACGACTGCCACAACTACGACTGCCACTGCCACTGCCACCGCGACTACCACCCTGACTTCCATCGCAACTACTACGACGACAAGTGCAATCACGACGACGGGGGCGACAACGACAGCAACTACCACCGCAACCACAGCGAGAGCGTCGACCTACACGGACACCACAGTGCTGATAACAACTACGACCACACCCACCGCTACCACAACCATTGCTCAGGCTTCTACTGCCAGTACGCCAAGTGGTGTCGTAGAGACCGTCCGTAGTACGATAGCAGATACGACGCGAGCACAAACTACAAATACTGCTGACACAACTGTGCGGTCAACGTCTCGATCTGTTGCAACATCGCTGACAGCGAGTATGCCTGCCGCGTTGCCAACGTCTTCTTTGTCCGCATCTATGACTACCAATCCACCCACTGCCCAAACAACAGCAGACCCCACGGATACAACAGTATCTTGCAGTGGGGTATGGTCTGCGTGGACTAGTTGTTCAGCATCGTGTGGAGAGGGTGTCCAATCGCGTACTTTCACAGTTGAAGACAATGAAAATTGTGGTGAAGTACAATCCGACGAAACAGTGTCGTGTAACACGTATTCCTGTCCAATAGACTGCGACGGATACTGGGCAAGCTGGTCCGTGTGCTCATCTTCGTGTGGCTTTGGAACTAGGGGTCGAAGCTTCGTAATTGTTACCACGAGCAGCCACGGTGGGAGCGACTGCACAAACACTACCAATAGTGAGCAGTGCGGCGACGAAGATTGTGAAGGAACTGCAGCTACGACAGTTGCATTCACAACACCTTCAACCGGCACAACCAGCGCAGAAACAACAGAGCGTGTCCAGTTGCCAACTTCGTCATCATTTTTGAGATCGTCTCCTGAATATTTTGACTGCGAAACTTCTCCTGATTCGTGTGTTCAACTACTCTCCTTGTCGTGGTCATACTCGGAGTGCTTGTTGTGGAAAAGTTTTCGAACACAATCCACTCAAACCCTTGAGCTGCAAGAGGCTTTTGTCGACGCTCTAAATGAAGCTCACGGCACTTCCATTATGGTGTCAGATGTATTTGGCATTGGTGACGTTGTGTCCGAGTGTGGCTCCATTCGGGTCTTACTGCCTGTTCTGTCAAGGACCCAAGCGCTGTTTTACTTGACATTCCAAGACGGGTTTTCGGTTGCACTCGACGGCGATGTCCTCACTTTTGGCGTTGTTGAAACTGGGTCCACGACTGATGATCAACATGCATTGACGACGTCAACGTCAGCAACCACGACCACACAAGACCCGAGTTACGCTGTCGGTGGCGGCACTACTGCGTCGCCTGACGAGATGAGTGAAACCACCATCATTATTCTCACTTGTGTCATCCTGGTGGCACTTATCATTGTAGCCATGATCGTTGTGTATCGACGCAACCAGCAACCCGTGGTGTCGACGCGCATTCTTCCCACCCGGCCCCCGAAGCATGGAGTGTACAACGCAGCCGGTACCGATCCGGCACTTGACATTCACCCCGAAACTGCCCAGGAACCGGATAGCGAAACTAGGTCACCAAGCAATGATGAGTTGCAGCAGTTTACGGAAGTGTCCTCGATCCAAGACAGATCGACGGTCGCAGAGCCAGAAACTGAATCTACACAAAGCGACAATACACCGCAACACAAAAAAGGTTCGCAGGCGGCGCAACCACAACAATCCGGTGCAGATGCCAACGCGGTTAGCATGATGGCACAACAGGAGGTACGTTCGAGTTATGATCGTGTCACTGCTTCTGCGTCAATTTTACGGGTTCATTCAAACGGCATCGATATATTATGTGTGTGTGGTTGCTACATTGCGTAGCCAAGGCACATGACCGAAGAACAAAAGAAACGCCGGCGGAAGCAAATCCGTCAACTGCGACGGCTGCGCAAGATGAAACAGAAGATGGAGTTATCTGGTCCAAAGTCGGCGCCCTCGTGGACGAATGCAGACGAGACGTCCATTTAATATCGACACGGCTGCCGTCGGTTCGACGAGACCCAACTCTTTTAGACATCAATAGAATCCCTCATCCAACATCGTCAATTATAATCGAACAACACCATCAATTTTGAACCATCAACCCGTAAAAGGTCATCATCAGTCTTCGAACATCACCAAACGTCAACTCAGCATCCTTACTCATCAACCATCACCAAACACCCCGTATCAACACTCATCAATCAGCAAGCACCATCAACCATCGCCACACAACACGATCATCACTCGCATCACTGATGATCATCACAACATACAAACGATTTCAGATTATGCACTGCGATGTTGTGATTTATGACATGACCACACGAGCATTCGCTTGTATTGTTTGTGGTTCGAAAATCACGCAGTTCGGCGGTTACGGCGTGTGGTTATATTCGTCATCGTTGCGCTCGGCGCGAATCGGAACCCGTTGAATCACACGTCCCAGACAAGACGACGACCTTAATTTAGGGGGTTGTCGTTTGAGTTGTGTCATGCACGACAAGATCTATTCCCTTGTCAATTCCACAGGTGTATGTTGTGTCATTACATATCATCATTGTCTCAACCGATGTTCCATTCATCTCTCAGCGACCGACAACAACATTCTCCGTCGCAAGGGCAGCTCTCTTTGCTTTTTCAGAGAAAGCATTCAGAACTTATGCTGTTACAATACACGGTAGTTTCATGCATTATAATTACACATCTCCAGTTTAGTTCTCCTTCTCTTCACAACAGCGATACGCGACAACATGTATGTATGTATGCATGTCGTCATGTATGTGAAAATGCGTAGTGCAAAGCAGCCGCCATCCACCAACACCTACCTCCAACTTGATACTTGATTGAAGTAAGTGGCAAGGGCTCTGGCTCCTTGGAGCTATTGCCTGGTACATTGTGTAGCATACCCCTTGGATGGAGGGTACATGCCACATTAGCCTGTGGTTACTATGGCAGTCACAATCACAGATCCAAGACCGGCCCAATTCCCAATTCCACAAAATGGATGTGTCGCAGTGGGAATAATAGTGACTATGAATGTTGATTTTTAAAAGTACGAAGAAATGCTTCAAGAAATAGAGAAATAGTGCACTGTGATGATCAATCAATCAATCAATCGGTCATCGAAGTTCGACGAACACCGAACAACGAACTTTCTTTCGTCCTTCGTTCGTTCGACAAAGAACATCGACGTCGACGTCGAAGTGTCGACGTCCGAGCTGTCGTTGTTCGTTGTTCAGTGCCGTCAATCAATGGCGTCGTCGAAGTCGTTTCGTTGCCAATGCGGAGTGTGGCTGGCTGTGACGTCTGTCGAGGGGGGGCACTGGTTGATGTGTGTGTGTGATTGTGTTTAGTTTCAGGGCGGCGAATTTGTAGCGGTGGGTGTGCATGTGGGTGTGCTTAGCTGGTTGAATGCTTCCTCGTTGGCCGCGGCCTTTCTTTATATCTGTCTGTACCGTGTGCAGAGTCCTCTGTTTGTTCGGTCGCTCCGTTCTCTTTGTGGGGTCGATAACACACGACAACCGCACCCCCAGGCAACCCGCACTCCTTATGTTTCGCTGACGACGCGTACTTGGTGCAGATGGGGATCGAGAGCTTCGCTTTAAAACACCGTGCTCTCTGTTTCACTGTTGATTGTTTTTAGTTTTTTTCTCGTTTTCTCTTCGTGTGTTGTTGGGTGTGTGCTGTGTGCTTGCATCCAATTTTCGTGGTGCAAATTTCCGCGCCGTGGACGCTGCATCACGGAGACTGACGTGCCACGAGCTCCAAATCGTCCGGAAAGCGGTGTTTTGGCCTGCCCCAACCCACTGTAGATATGGACGGCGAAGAACGAGGGAGCGAGAAGCAGGACGCAGGCACAGACAGAACATCGCGTGATGGTCGCACTCGGCTTTCGTCCGAGACCGAGAACCGACGTCAGCGACGTTCTCATCCAACGCGCCACCGTTCTCGATCTCGTTCCAGATCACGGTCAAGATCACGGTCACGAAGAAGGTCGCGATCTGGCAGGCGCTCACGATCCCGATCGTCGCGCCGGCATCGACACGCTGAAAGACCCTCGCGTCGATCATCTCGTTCAAGATCATCCTCGGCAAGTTCGAGTTCTGGAAGTTCTCGCTCTCGCTCGTCATCCCGTTCTCGGTCTTCGTCTGGTTCTCGCTCACGGTCCAGCTCGACATCTCGCTCGCGCAGCCGCAGATCAAGCGTCCATTCGCGATCACGATCTTCGTCGCCAAATGATGAAATTGCGGAAATCCGAAGAAAGGCTCGCCAGCTGCCAATCTACGCTGCAGAGGACAAAATCAGAGAAACAGTTCGCAAGAATCAAGTTGTCGTTATTGTCGGAGAAACTGGGTCTGGTAAAACGACGCAATTGCCTCAAATGCTCTATGATTCATTGCGACCTGACCGTGAACGCCACAGCAGTCGATCGTCTCGTGGCCAGCGCAGTGTGATAGCCATCACTCAGCCGCGACGTGTGGCTGCTGTCACAGTCGCCTCGCGCGTCGCAAAAGAAATGCGCACCAGTTTAGGAGATGTGGTTGGTTATCAGATTCGTTTTGACGACAACTCTTCGCACAACACCAAGATCAAGTTTATGACCGACGGTGTCCTCGTGCGCGAAATTTTGCGTGACCCAAATCTTCGTGACTATTCGTTGGTCGTTCTTGACGAGGTATAGTCCATGCTCAATTGCAATTCACCATCTTGTGTTTTGTTTCGTGACGCGCAGATTGGCTTTTGATGACACAGGCTCACGAAAGAAGCTTGAGCACGGATATATTGTTTGGCTTGATGAAGGCTTTGCTGAAGCGCCGGCCAGATTTGAAGTTAATCGTCGCCTCCGCCACACTCAACACAGAACGTTTCGCAAAGTTTTTCAATAACTGCCCAATCATTGAGGTGCGACCGTGCCGTTTGAGTCCGCCTGATTGCATCAGTACCACTCTCGAGTAATGCTTCGCGACTCAATTGTGCAGGTTCCAGGCCGCACCTTCGAAGTTCAGTTGTTTCACACCAGGAACCACTACCGGTACGGAGAGAGTTCACGTGTGTTTCTCCTATAAACGTCATTTTGATTGTGCTCGATTCGCGTCCAAACAGCAATCGAGGAACAACTCTTGAAGCAGCGGTGGACATTGTTATGAAAATCCATGCACTGGAACAAAAAGGACACGTACTCGTATTTCTCACCGGTACGGTGTATTTCGTTGTCTGGGCTGTGTGAGCTCCGCTTCACATGTTTCTGGGTATCCACCGTGCAGGCCAAGACGAAATCGAAAAAGCTTGCGAGCAACTACGAGAACGGGCACGCACCGCAGTTGGAAAAGATGGCATGGTAAGATGTGCACTACCTATCAACCTTTAGTTTGTTCGCGTCGTGTTGATGTATTTGATGACGCAGGCTATGGCCATCGTGCCGCTTTATGGCAGCCTCAAAGGAGATGAGCAACGTCGGGCATTTGAGCCAGTGCCCGATCATGTAAGTGTCCAATTACTAATTTCCTGCGTTCCGCTTCAACATCAGACCTTACTTGGCTCGCGAACGCGTATTTAGGTGCGGAAAGTTGTAGTATGCACTAATATCGCGGAAACTTCAGTGACTGTTGACGGCGTTCGATATGTCGTTGACCCCGGCTTCGTGAAGCAACGTGTCTACAGGTACACGACCCACCACATCACTCCACGCGTGATCGTCACAGAGGTGTTCAAACTTGTTTGCAAATGTTGTCAGGCCCGATCGTGGAATGGATGCACTCGTTGTTGTTCCAATCTCACGAACCGCTGCGCAGCAGCGAGCTGGGCGTGCCGGGCGAACGAGTCAAGGGAAATGCTACCGAATTTATCCGAAGGAGACATACGCCGCGTTCGAGGAAAACACCATTCCCGAAATTCAAAGATGCAATTTGGCAAGTACAGTGCTGGAATTGAAGATTTTAGGAGTCAAGGACGTGCTAGGGTTTGACTTCTTAGACCCTCCTCACCCGGAAGCAACGTTCGACGCCCTGCGCCTTTTGCACCAGGTTTTTATTGTTGCACTGCTCGCTCGGTTTTCATGGACTAACTTACACTCTCCTGCCATGGTGAAGCTGGGCGCGCTGGATGAAGACGGTGAAGTGACAGAATTAGGCCGGCTGATGGCACTCTTTCCTGTGGAACCTTCACTAGCTCGAATGATTGTCGCTAGTGTCGAGTTCCACTGTTTGGACGATGTGCTGACAATTGCAGCAATGCTCTCCTCAGAGGAAATTTGGTACTCGCCCAGACGGAAGAAAGGTGGTGGTGCGTCATCCCAACAGCACCGTGGCGGGCGAGATTCCGATCGGTACAATGACCACATGAAGAAGGCTTTTGAGGCCCGTCAGCGCCTGTCGCACCCGGACGGCGATCACTTGAGCTTTTTGGCTGTGTATAACGAATGGATTCGTCGAGGAGCCTCGCATGAATGGTGTCTGGTAGGGGATGAATATGTGCCTCATCCAGCATCTAGCCCACCTCAACTCAGCTCAACGAATTGTCTTCATTTTGTTGCTTCAGGCCAATTTTGTTAATTCTCGTGCCATGCGACTTGCAAAAAATATTCGCAAGCAGCTGCGAGATATCGCAAATGATCGCAAATTCCAAGCCTTCGTTTCGCGTCAAGGCAGCGGCAGTTCTTCTAGTAGTCAGCGCATGCGAGGCGGATTGTTGGAGTTTCGCTCAAAGAGTAAAGACATCAGAAAGGCGATTTGCCAGGGATTTTTCATGAAAGTAGCAAAGAACTGTCAACAGGCCACGTATCGAACAGCCAGCTATATGTACGTCTGCTGTCCAAGTACCTTCGTACTACAAGTTGGTGACTGACATGCCATGCTCATATCCGTTGCAGTGAAAGCAACCATGACATGAAGATCTGCCAACTTCACCCACATTGCACGCTCCCAGCCACTGGGTCGCCGCCACCTTGCGTCGTTTACATGGAACTGATCGTGACAGCTAAGGCCTTTCTTCGCAATGTCGTCTCAGTTGAAGAAAGGTATGTGCTGCACTGTAACGGGGAACTTGGAGCGTCAATTACACTGAGAATTGCCCCGATGTTTAGATGGGTCAAGAAACTTGCTAAGCGCGTCCGGAACCCAGACGTCTACCGCCTGACCGGTCGCACAGCTCCCGTCGCTCCAGTGTTACCAGGCGCGACGCCAAAACCTTCCTCGGCAAAACAGCAAAATCAGGGCAAAGCGAACTCCAAGGTTTTCTTGCAAATTATCTTGGGATATGTCACAAACCCGTGACGTAACGCTTGTTTGTGTTCGAATACTGCTTGTAGGCGGCAAATGGTGGTGCGACGAATTCAGCTGCGGAAAGCACCAGCATCACTCAAGACAACAAAGACGCCGCCCTCGCAGCAGCAAGAGCCCGCTTCCTTGCTCGGAAGAAACGCCAATAGTGCCCCATCGCATTCTCACAACAATAAAACATCATCAACAATTGCATAGTGTGCGTAACCGCGAGTTAGATTTACATCAACGTCATTTTGCGCCAATGGCGCTCCGTAGTTGTCCGGTGTATTGAGCTGCCGGGAACAAAATGTTGGGAAACTTCTTCGCGATCTCGACGAACTCCTCTGGCGAAATCCGGCCGTCGCCATTGTTATCAGCCTGGCGCATGATAGTTTTTGCCTTGCGCACCACCTGCTGGTCGTCTGCCGCCATATGGTTCGCTCGCAAAACTGATATAAGTTCGTCCTCTGTGATGAAACCATTGTTGTCCTCGTCATACCTACACACGCCGACGCAAACAGCAAGTGAATTTACACGCAGCTATGCCAGCAATGCAAGATCTCGACGACCACTCACAGTAAGAAACAAAAATGGACACGCTTCTCTTTGTCATTTGAAGCGAAATTGGACAATCCGAGCATGAATTCTTTCACGTCGATTGTGCCAGAGCCATCCTGGTCGAAGAGGGAGAACAAGCGCTTGTATTCGCCGGTTGCCTACAGAGGACGCCGTGTTGTGACCATGCTGCACACCAAGGACAACAAGGACGATGTCAAAACCATAACGAACGAACCTCCACTCCCATGATTTTAAGGAACTGTTCCATATTCATGCGCCCGGTACCAGCTGTGTCAATTGTACTAAATTGTTTGAACGCAGCCTCGAGAAAGTCCATGTTGGTGTGGTTGTCGTTTTGAAACTTGCCCAGCTGTGCAGCGAACATCAATGTAAGGAGACACGCAAGTCTGGGCGAGGGAGTCTGCAGTCAAGCGCCGTACCAGCTTGCGCTTTTCGGCTTTCCGAATCATTTGGCGTTGACGCTCTGCATTGCTCACCACCGGTTTCGAGAGTGGTCCAGCAGAACCACGTGGTGCCTTAAGCGGTAAGTCGACACATGATGAGTACAAATTCTCGCCACAAGTTTCGATGGACTGGTGTTTGGCTCACCTGCGCTTGTGGCATGTAAGCCCCAAGTTGTTCCATCGGAACACCCCGTGGGCCTCTTGGCGGTCCACGTGGTGGGGGACGGGGCGGCCCACGCGCTCCGAATGGTTTCCCAGGCGGGGGTGGGGGCGCTCCTCCTTTGAAAGGTGATGCCCCTTGCTGTCGTGCCTCCTCCTGCATGACTTTGGACCTAATGCACAAGAGCCACAAAATATTGACTCACCCGCCAATAAATGTTGGAAAACACATCAATCAACGGGACGAACATGCTGCTGTTGAAGTCGGGACGACTTGGATCCGGATGCTTCGCGAGTCGGTAAAATTCTTCATATGACACTTGTCCGTCACCGTCAGTGTCACACATTTTGATCATCACATCTATTTCTTCGTCTGTCACAAGCTCGCCCATGCAAATGAGAATGTGCCGAATCTCCGCCGACCCGATGAACATATTTTTGTCCAAATCAATGAAGCGGAAGGCATCAAAAATTTCTTTATCAGTGAATTCATCTGTGACGCCATAATGTGCATCAATTTCCTGCCACAACATTTCGATTTTAGCAAATGCCACATCAAAGTACAGACTGTGAACAATCTAGCGCACCTTGTCCCGCATTTCATCTCTTCTTTTGTCCTCTAGGGCTTCTTTCTTGAGCCGGTTCGCCATCACATCATCATACGACGTGCGTTCTTTTTCATCAAATGTATCAACCAAATCTTGTCGTTGTGGATACCTGAAGCGTAAACAGAACGTTCTTCACTAATTCTGGCATCGATATAGAGATATTAACATCGCCCAGCACACACCGAACTCCAGCAGGGCCTTGGAAATCAATTATGAGCCGAATCTCTCCCATGTCGTCGCGATCGCCCCAATCTTTCGAATAGTCGAAAATTTTAATCCATTCATCAATGTAGCCGTGCCGGAAGTATGGTAATAGATTGATCGTTGTCTTCCCGATCAAGTCGTCTTCTCCCAGGTCTTCGTCCATGACGACCACCTCGATTTCATACCTAGAAAAGAAACAAATTCGAATTCAAATGCTCGCATTGTCAATCCTAGCAGTAATTGGACGCATCTACTCACTGATTGACAATGTCGAACGTCAATAAATCCTGCCAAATTGGTTCAGTACCACCATCCTTATCCGTGGCGGTACGGGCTTCAAGATGAGCTTGCTTACTATCAATTTTGACGAGCACGTAAGGATCCTGCTGTTGCCCCGCGGGGTCTGCGTTAAAGAGCCGTTTTCCGGCCTTCGGCCAAATACGAAGTTTGCCAGCGACAAAGAACTCAAACCCAAGTTCAACCTCGCCGTGAACTTCTTTGCCCTTCCTGTCCATGACAGGTACCCACCTACACAACATGAATCCATACCACTTGTGAAGTGTCGGACGATTGAACGGCAACACAACTTGAGGCACCACACGCACCTCTTGACTTTTTTGCCCGGAGGCATTCTTAAAAATTCTAAAATGGAGAACTGGCAAGCCCCGATGAGGTCATCGGTCCCGACGTCTTCGTCATACAACTCCAAGAGCAGCTCTTCATGCCAACATGTTTGGTCCACCCAAAACTCGAACTCTTCCTCTCCAAAATACGGGTTGGAACCGCCTTGCTTGATGGTTTTGCCTCGACGGACGTTTTTCCCAAGAAAAAACTTGCAGTACGGATCTTGACGGCCAAACTTGTCCATGTTTTTCAGGTGCTTGCCGTTGAAAGCAGTTACTACCAGCATGCCATGGTGGATCTCCTCGAATTGTACCTCAAGATGCAGCGTTCCGGCAGGTTTCAACTCCCCGGTGGACTTCAAAGTCCACTGCAGAGAATACTCAACCTAGGGGCAACGGTCATGCACAAACACATGGTGAAATTCTCTCAGTGCGCGTTGCATAAATCAGTTCAGAGGACATTGCGATCACATACCTCCAAGACGCCGCCTTCGAAATAGGGTAGCGTGGACACACGGGTCTCTCCGATCAACTCCTCACCTCGACCTGACTTGTGATAAGCTTCTACTTTCAATGGCAGATCTCCGTCACGCACGAAATCGGCGGGATCTTGCACGTCAAATGCGAGCGCAGTGGAGTCAAAGAAGGGGAATCGATCGCAATCTTTGAACAACTGCGTCGTCCGAACTTCGGGCTGCCGCTGTCCACCATAGTACACTTTGAAGAAAATGTTCATAGTTGACGACTTGTCGAGCTCAGCACGGGGGTCATTTCGAATAAAGTCGCGCCCACGTAAGAATTTGACGTTCAGACGCCCAGGGCGAGGCGTCCACTCCTTGCGCTTTGGTGGAGGCGCTGCCGCTTTCAGGGATGGGGGCGGTGGCGGTGCTCCGCGGCGACCACCCGGGGGTGGTGGCGCAGTTTTGGGTGCTCGAGGCGGCGCCTTGTCCGGCGCAGACGGCGCCACACGCTGCAGGCCTGGTCGAGGAGGTGGGCCGCGAGGTGGTCGGCGTGCTCCTGGTGGAGGAGGTCGTCCTGGCCGTGGTGGGGGCCGCCGCACACCACTGGAAGACACCACTGGAACAACCATGCCTGCAGGGCCACGAGCTGGTGGACGACCAGGCACTCCCCGAGCTCCAGGCGGCGGACCGCGCGGTGCAACACGCTGAATGCCACTGCGGGGTCGAGGAGGTGCCCTTGCCATTGGTGGACGCGCGACAGGTCGTCGGTCTGGTCCACGTGGACGAGCGATTGCCGGTCTTTCCGGTCGAGGTCCACGTGGTGCACGGGGTGGTGGCCTGGCCTGAGACACAGGTCGCGCGCTCGGTGGCCGTTTCTTCGTGCCTTCTGGACGAGGTCCAGGGGGACGCGGTGGCGGACGGGCTTGCGCCACCGGGCGAGCACTCGGTGACCGTTTGGGTGCAGCTGTTGGCCTGGATCCTGCTGGACGGGGTGGGGGACGCGCTTGCGCCACTGGACGAGCACTCGGTGACCGTTTGGGTGCCGCAGTTGGCCTGGGCCCTGCC
>ENA-OWNT01003427-OWNT01003427.1-seawater-metagenome-genome-assembly--contig:-NODE-3427-length-14946-cov-4.194364_pt1 | contig 14946 bp, 16 predicted proteins | sample MGYA00238136_ERZ651165 | MGnify/ENA primary metagenome ERZ651165 (study PRJEB26861, sample SAMN08777766) | seawater metagenome | isolation source: coastal seawater | place: USA: Florida | collected...
CAACGCAACGCAACGCAACGCAACGCAACGCAACGCAACGCAACGCAACGCAACGCAACGCAACGCAACGCAACGCACGCACGACGTGGTGGGGGCAGCAAGGAGCAAGGTGGCAAGCAAGCAACACGTCGTCACTCACATGGATACGTTGACGGGTAGACTGCTCAAGTAGTGAGTGAGTGAGTGAGTGAGTGAATGGATGAAGGAAGTGGATGAAGGAAGGAAGGATGGAAGGAGTGAGTGAGTGAGTGGATGGAAGGAGTGAGTGGATGAGTGAGTGAGTGGGTGAGTGGTGGATGACTGACTGACTGACTGACTGACTGACTGAGAGGCGAGTGGGTTGGTGAGTGGTGTTGTTTGTGGTGAGTGGTGGGTGATGAGTGATGAGTGATGAGGGGTGAGTGGTGTGTGGTGAGTGGTGAGTATACCAGCGAAGTGGAATTGGTGAGTGGTGAGTGGTGTGTGTCTATTTATTTGTCTGTCTGCTGGTTGGTTGGTTGCTTGGTTGGTCGTGGATCTATCTATCTTGTTTGATTGCCGCTCGCTCGCTGCTCGGCGCTGTTTGTTGGTGGTCACTCGTTTGCCTTGCTTTGCTTCACTTACTTGGCTTTGCTGTGCTTCACGTTGCTTCATTCACTTTGCTTTGCTGTGTTGGTTGTTGGTTGGCATGTCGGTTTGGTTTGTTGGCGTCCATGCCTCCAACTTTGCCGAGTGAATTTGCGTCGTCAACACACAGACGGCAGTGAGCAGTAAGTATTCAAGTTGTATTCCGATAAAACAAACATGACACACACAGTCAACAATAACGTGGTTTGCGAGGAGCACGTGGCCGAGCTTGGTCAACCCACCTGGAAGGTCGGTGCTTGCTTCATGGCTTGCTTGCTTGCTTCATGGCTTGCTTGCTTGCTTCATGGCTTGCTTGCTTGCTTCATGGCTTGCTTGCTTATCTTCATAGCTTGATTGCTTGCTTCGTGGCTTGCTTGCTTGCCGGTGTCCCTTCCTTCCTTCGCCACGGCTGCTGGAATTACCCCATCGATCGTCGTGGCTACGGCCTTTCCGCCTACGCCCCCGCGTTGTCTCTGTCTCTGTCGGTCCCGCTTCTCTTTTTTCGCGAGGCGCGCTGTTTTAGTCTTCCTCCTTTTTTTGTTGTTGTGTTTGCACGATCCCCGGGCGACAGTCGCGTACTGGTGCTCGCGTGCAGACCACGTGCAGCTGCATGCGTGCCCGTGCCCCCGGGCAAGTGGCTGCTGACACGCCCAACGCGGACAGCCTGGGTAGGTAGGTAGCGAGCCGATTTTGTCTCGGAAACGCATCGCCTGGGGCCTCGCCCGCAACATGTAGGCCCGGCGCCGCACCCGGCGCACCCATGGGCGACCCCCAACCCGCTGTCAGCGTCGACGCCACGGCGAGCGTGTTTGCGTTCGATGACAAGCCGTTCCTTGTGCGACTGGTCGGCGTTCGCGACGGCCGGGTTCTCACGGCACAAATCATGAGTGCTGCAGTGCCGATCCCACAACCTCAGGAACGCCTCACGGCGAAACCAACCGCCCCTGCTTCGAGTTCAGCGCGCCTGCGCCTCGCCGTCGACCTGGCGGAGGACACCATAGATCTGCACGAAGTCTTCGGGCCTCCCAGCGGCGACGGCGACGAACGGACCGGGTCGCCAAAGCAAGGCAGCCGCCTCGACCTCTGCTGCGCTACGACAGCCGTCGACGCCCGCACAGGACTGCTGCAAGCGTACGTCGTGCTGCGCTGTCGTGCTGCCGCCGAAGCGGCCGATTTCCCACAGAAGCTCGCGCTGTTGAGAGTCGACACCGACGAGGCAAGGTTTCATGTGGTGACCGTCCAGGCTGCCGCCGGCAACACGGCACGGACCGAGCCCAAAGGCGATGGGGGCGCCTTCGCGGCCATCCACATTGCAGATGGTCCCGCTCTCGTCGTCCTTGACAACAGCTCCGGCTCCGGCTCCGGCTCCGGCTCCGGCTCCGGCTCCGGCTCCGCGAGAGGCACAACGCCCGCTGCCTTCACTTATCGACGAGTGCACGGCCCCGCGCCGGCAGCCGAGCATGCACGCACTCCGGACGCTGCCTGGTCGCGCGGCTCTGTGCCAATCACGCCAAGCACCGCGGCAGTACACACGAACTCATTTCGCGCCGGCGTGTTGCTCTGGGACGTCGAAATCTCCGCGGCCGCAGCTCCGTCCGCACCGCCACCGCCACCGCACGACAACGGACGCCGCCACCGCTGGGTGTGGACTTGCGTGGGACATCAGTCCGGCGCTGTTGCTCGGCAGCAATTGGAGCAGGTACGCCTCCCCACAACCGCTGTCTCTGAAACACATCCCGTGCTGCCGACTGCTACCGTTCTTCGTGTTGACGCCCGCCGAAGCCGTGTGCTGCTCATCGTTCGAACATTCGTGGTCACGACCTGTTTTCCCGTCTCGCTGTGTAGGTTCGAAGGGCGCTACCGGGCAGCAGTGCTTGGACAAGACACCCGAGCCAGAGCCAAGCACAGCAGCTGGCGCTCGTGCCCAACAACGACGACGTGGCCGCCCTCCGTGGTCGAGTCGCGAGCCAGTACGAGAGGTTTTCGTCGACGGCCTTGTTCGCACATGCTCAACGTCCGGGGTACGGCGTGGTGGTAGCACTGGAGGCGGTTCCTGCTGCCGGCTCGCACGCACACGGAGACCACATTGACGTAGAAGTGTTCGTGCTCGTGGCTAGCTGTGCCGAGGGAGGCAAGAGCAAGGGCGAGGGTAACGGCAAGAGCAAGAGCAAGGTCGACGGCGACGGCGACGGCGACGGCCTCAACCGCGAAGCCGATTTGCTCGTGCGATGTGCACATGGATGTGTCTTGTCCGTGACCCCTTTGCGTTCACCTGCGACCCCGACCGGCGCTCTAATGGTCGGCGGACCGTCGCATTTCCCCGGCGCGGGCACTTGCGGATCAATCACGTATTATGGCTCGAGCTCGGATGTGAGCAGCCCCCACTTTGTCTCGGTCGCTATTCACCATCACGGTGAAGAATGGCTGTTTGAGCTGTTCCAAGTGGACCGTTCCGGAACGCACGCCGTCGAGCCACAGACTGCTCTTGGTGTGGCCTCGAAGAAGAAACGGAAAGCCAAGCCACGCTCTCCAGCGCTGTTCACCGCATCACCAGCAGTTGGACCGCGCTCGTTGTTGATGAGTCCGGCGGACATGGTGTTGCGCGGGTACGATCAGCTGGCGATGCTGAAGGTTGAGGACGACACCGTTACAGCGGTGCTGGCCGACGACTCCACAATCGTTCTGCAACAGAAGTGGAAACTCAGTGGCGGCGCGGGGAAATCGTCGGAGTCGGCGGCGAAACCCGGCGCAGGCAAAGCGAGTGTCGACGGCAGCCACGAGGCGGGCTCCAAAAAAGACAAACGAGACAAACGTCGCAAGCAAAAGCAAGCGAAGAAGAAGAAACACAAGCGCAAGGCCGCCGACGATGCGGAGTCTGCCCAGTCACTGCCTCAGCAGTCGTCGTCGTCGTCGTCGTCGTCATCGTCGTCAGCGAGGAAGCCGACGGCAAGTGGGCGCGGCAACGACGACGAAAAGCTGCAGCTGGCGGAGTCGTCCCTCCTCGCTCGCTTGAAAATAGGGTTCCAAAAGCTGGAGGAACTAGATCACCGCTTGGACAAAAAGATGCACCTTTTTGCTGACGTCATGTCGCTGCTCAGAGACATAAGCGTCGGCTCGAGCGCTGATAGGTCGCTGCGGCGCAGCGGCAACCTGAGTGTCCGGCGGGCGAAGGCGCTGGGCCACTTGCAGACTTTAGTGGCAGCTCCACCTCGCGAAAACGGCGGCACCAGCTCGGAGCCGCGGCCTCACGCTGCGGCAGTGGGTGCCGAGCGAGGTGCTGATGAAGCGTGGCGGCGGCACTGCCGTGTCGTCTCAGTCTCCCACCATGTTGTGCGTGCCGTCGATAGCAGTAGCAGCAGCAGAGGTGACCGCACGTCTTTGACGACCGAAGCCAGGGTGATGCATGTGCAATGCAAGCTCGAGTTTGATTGCCCATCACAGGACACGTCGGCTGTGCCACAACTTCCTCTGGCGATTGGATCGCGATCGTCCTTGTGTGTGCTGGAGTCCGTGGAACTTTTGTTGGCAGGACTGCCGGCTGGCGCCGTGCAGCAAGTGTATGGATCTGCGCGTTTGGCGTGGGACACGCCCTCTCGAGGCCCTGGTTCTGGGCGTGTACTGTCGGCCTCGATTGCGGCATCAGCCACTCTTGATGGCCAGGCATACACCGCCGGCTGTGCCGGGAGCGTGGCTCATGTGCGCGTTTTGCCGTCGCTGTCGCTTGGGTTGCGCCCTGAAGTTAGGCGCGGGGCTCCATGCGGACCGCACGCCGCAGCACTGGAGCACGCCTGCGTGGACTTGGGCCCGCCACTGCCAGCCAATGCGGCAGACGTTGACGCGTCCACGCCTCCTCTCTTGCCGTCGCATTGCGACATGTGCGCACGTTGCGACGACGGTCACAAGTTGGACCTCTGCATTACAGTTGAGCCGTCTGTTGGCGGGGGCAACGTCAATCTCGCGTCGGTGCCCCGAGCCTTGCAGGTGCTGCAACCAGGAGTCGTGTTCGCATCGGAATGCGAGGAAGTGCTGCTGCACGGCGGCATCGTTTTTCGTGTGGTGCGGCCTCCCGAGGCTCTTTGCTGCCTGTACGCCGGACGCGCGGGCGCCTCAAGGCTGGGTGAGGTGGTGCACCTACTGCAGTCATGCCTGCCAGAAGGCGCGACGCTGTCCCTCGACCCCACGTCGCCAACGGCGTTGGGAGCCCTCGACGAAGCCATCCGCAAAGCGTATTTGGAGTGCACCTTGCTGTTGCGGGCATCGAAGAGTGCCGCAGAGGTGCTGGACGTTCAGACGAAAACCGACACCGCAATGCTGCATTTGCTGCAACTCTGAGACCGAAGAACAACAGAGCCGAAGAAGCATGTCGAAGCACCGGTACGACCAGGAACGTTATGAAACGGTTCGATCGATTTCCTGCGACGGCTTGACTTAGTTAGATAGGTTTTTGTTTTACTTTATAAAAACGAGAGCTCCACACACACGCACACACGATCGACAGATAGACACCACCTCGAAACTCAAAAGTTTCGGCTAGAGAGAAACTTGTTTGGGCGGTGGCAAGAGAACACCACCGACGGATTTTTTTGTCTGCCGTTTCGTGCGCGCTGGCTGATCACTGGCGCGGTTGTCATGTCATGTAATCGTGGCCCTTCGGGTGTTCATTCCACCGTCGAGCCATTTCGACGCGCTGCGGTTAATGGATCGAGCGAAAGACGGCGATATGATGGCCGTGCCGACTCGGTAGAACGGATTGATGACCGCCTGCAGGGATATGGGCACACACATGCACGACAGCATGGGTGAATACACGCCGGGTCCGAGTAGTTGCCGCCCGCTTGCTGTAGGGGGTGTGCCGGAGCAAGAGTGTTGCATGTTGACACGACGAACCTGGACGTAATGACCGTAGGCCTCCTTGAAGAAGGCTGTGATGCCTTCCTTGAGCTCGTTGCGATGCATGAGGAGCAGCTTGGTCTGCCCTGGCGTCACGAACGCGGATATCTTCCATTCATTGAAGGCATCGATCTCGTCGAATTGGCTGCCGTGGGACACAGGAAGACACCGCGTGAGAAGCGGTCGGGGGTGGACAATGCGTGTTGCGTGTTGCGTGGTGGTGTGTGGTGCGTGGCACGGGGGCATGCAAAGTGCGTGGTGGAACTCACTTTTTGTTGGTGAGCAGTACCTCGTTGTCGATCATGTCGAGGGCAGAGTACATGATGTAGTCCTTTTGGTTCCGAACCAGTTCAGACTGCGGGTACACACGAGACGAGGCACAAGAAGAAGAAGAAGAACAGCATGAGTGCAACGCGTGGGAGTGGGTCGCCAGTTCAGCGGTTCGAGGGCCGTTGGTCGACGAGAGGAGCACGCAGCCTTGGTTTTGTTTTGCAGGCTGTTTCGATCGCGCGTGCCGCGTACCTGTGTTGCAAATCCCTGGAAGTAAGCTTCAAACACGGGGAAGTCTGCATTGCTGACGACCATGAATAGGGCGGCGTCGGCCATGGCTTCACGCTTGGCGGTGCTGGTCTAGGCCGTGGCTGAGAAGGACACGGTTCAAGGCTTGGTCTGCTGCGTGCCCCGCAAGGACATCGCCGATGCTGGCGTCGGAGCCGTCATGATCGAGTGTTCCGTGCACCAAAGAGGAACAACAGTAGCGAACGCGCAACCAACCACGCAAACAAAAGAGAAGAAGAACAAGAAGGAGGAGGACTTTCGGTTGGTGTATTTTCGGCACCCTTCTTTGCACACAAAAAGCTGTGTGAGTCGCCGTTGCTTGGAGGATTTGCTGACAAGCGCGTGCTTGCGTGCGTGCGTGCGTGCGTGCGTGCGTGCGTGCGTGCGTGTACGGAGTGGTGGATGAAGTGGTTGCGAACCGTGTACGTGAGTGAAGTTGGTATGTAGACTGGAGTGACGTACATGCAGCTCCACCAGCAAGCTTCCCAATTAAAAGTTGGCTACAACGGCAACGAAGGACGGCGAAGGACTAAGGACTAAGGACGACGGACGACGGACACGGACGAAGGTCGAAGGTCGAAGGACGAAGGACGAAGGTAGAACGATGAAGGACGAAGGACGAAGGATGAGGGACGAAGGTCGAACGATGAAGGACGAAGGACGAAGGACGAAGGAGGGATTAGGGATTAGGGATTAGGGACGAATGACGAGCGAGGCAACAAGTGACGAAGGAGGCAACGACGAACGAAGGAGGCAACGAAGAACGAACGATGAAGGACGAAGCGACGACGGACTTAGGAGACAACGACGCCCGAAGGACGAAGGACGATGGAGGCAACGAAGGACGAAGGACGGGACGAAGGACGAAGGACGATTGGAGGACGAAGAACGAACCGACGAAGGACGGCGCGGCGCTCACCAAACAAACGAACGAACGAACGAACGAACAAACAAACGAACGAACGAACGAACGAACACCAAACACCACAGAGTGAAAGAGGAAAGAGCGCACTTTGTTCTCACTTTCTCACTTCTTCCGATTCACTTCTTGACATTTCGGGCATTTTGCACAACTGCTTTCTGAGGTGAATATTCGTTGTTTAGGTACAGTACAGTGCAGTACAGTATTTTGTACCCATACCATACTGTCACTGTCGCACTCACTCACTCACAGTGAGTGAGTGAGTGAGTGAGTGAGTTGGCGGTCACAACTCATCATCACAACTCACAACGAACGAACGAACGAACGTCGTCGAACTTCGATTCGTTCGTTCGTTCGTTCGTTCGTTCGTTCGTTCACTTTTTTTGCGTTGTCATCGTCGTCGTCGTCGTCGGCGTCGCTGTGTCGCTGTGTCGCTGTGTCGTCGGCGTCACTGTGTTGTCGTCGCTGTGTCGTTGTTTGTTTGTTTGTTTGTTTGTTTGTTTGTTTGTTTGTTCGTTCGTTTGTTTGGATATCATAGAAGACGTAGACATTGCTGGTTTTGTTGATTGCTTGCTGGTTCGTGGCGGTGTTGGTGTTGAGCCATCCATCGTCGGCCACCAATTGCTGGGCCGTGCGGGTGGGCGCATGCATGGCCGCAAAGTTCAGGCGAGGCAAGGCGAGGCGAGGCGAGGCGAGACAAGCCGCACAGTGGACACGGCCGGCTTGATGTCTGCGGCCTTCTCCGTAATCAAGTGGTGAAGAGCAACGGAGATTCTCGCACATCACCTGCGCGTCGGTTGTCGCTGCTGCGTCCGTATTCGACGACACGAACACCGACGGCGGAGACGGCGACGATTGCAGCACGTGCGTCACCTTTCCAACTTCTGACTCCCCACAGTCCAGCCCACTCCAACCAACTCCACTCCATTGCCGAATATCCGCGTGGCTTTTCCGCTCGCTTTCCGCTCGCCTTCCGCTCGCTTTGCTTCCCCGCGCCTCTTTCTGCTTGCTTGCCGGTACGCCTATCTGTTGTCTCTCTCTCTTTTTGTTTTTTCGGTTCTGGTTGAGCTCGAGCAAAGTTGCTGTGTCGCTGCGCGGGAGGCACCCATCAGCTCACAGTTCAACGACTCTTCAGTGGACGGACTCAGAAGAAAGTGAAGAACAAAAGTAAACTCCCTCAAATCAAATCATGGTACGTTCGCCAGATGCATTTGTCCCGTTTGCCCTCCGCTTCCTGCTGTGCTGCCGGGCACTCCCCGTCCAGCTCACCTGGCTGCCGGCGGCCAACCACCGAGTCACATACGACCAACACTCACCTCCTCGCTCCGCCTCTGCTCGCGCAAATTCCACCTCACATAGGCTGTCACACTCCACACCTCCCTTGGCGACATCAAATGCGAAATCAGTTGCGACCTCGTGCCCAAGCTGGCGGAGAACTTTCTCGCGCTCGCCGCTAGCAACTACTACAACGGAACCCTCTTCCACCGCAATATCAAGGGGTTCATGGTTCAGGGCGGCGACCCCACCGGCACGGGCAAGGGCGGCGAGTCCATTTGGGGCGGCAAGGTGGCCGACGAATTCCACCCCGACCTGAAGCACGACAAAGCCGGCGTCATTTCCATGGCCAACAACGGTGCCAACACCAACGGCTCCCAGTTCTTCATCACGTACAGTTCCCAGCCACACCTCAACAACGTGTACTGTATCATCGGCAAAGTTATCCACGGCTTGGACGTGCTGAAGAAGATGGAGCGCGTGCCGGTTGGCGCACGCGCCCGACCACTCACCGACATCACGCTCAAGAAAGTGACCATCCACGCGAACCCTTTAGCGGACTGAAGAGTACCTTCCTCTCCCGCCGCGCCAACGAACCCACCTGCCTCTTCCCAGCAGCGACTTACCCTGTGATACTACATTGCCGTTTCCGTCGATCGCAGTTTCCGTCGATCGAACACTCCAAAAGCGACCATGCGTCGGCCAGCACCGTCCGCCAGCCAACTGACTACGCGCTGATTCTCTCGTCACCGCTCCATCTTTTTGCTGCATGGCACACTGGTCGGTGCCCAACAATGGGGCGCCGCTTTGATTGCTAATAAAATAACAGCCTTGTCTCTCCACCGCCGTGTGTTCTCTTTTTCAGAATTGCAACTTCATCGCCAAGAGAAGGTGTCGCACGACCACGCGCAACGAGAATCCGCAACAGACAGCCTCTGCAAATTCGCGTTGCAGCCGGTGGGCAATATTTTTGCGTGATATGTTTATTTTTACTAACTGTGGACAACGCGTTGAGCTACCTATTCATCTGTCTAGCGTCCCTTCGTCGTTCGGCACTCTCCGTCCACAGGCGTGGAGCGAGTTCCAATATACGTGGGGGAGTTCTGTGCAAGGCGCAACCGAATCACTCATGGTCCAAAAAGTTCAATCCGTTTTCATCATACGCCCATTCCGACGACTTGAGGATCTCTTGCATCGCTTTCGAGAGTTCGGAAGCGCCGCCGTCCTCCTTGGCTTTTCGCTTCTTCATCGCAGTCAGCGCCCGCAAGCAGGATATGTAATCGGAGTGGCAGGTTCCGTCGCCACACGGCACCGGGTACGCGCTATCATCACACGGGCCTACAAGCGATGACATGCGAAGGAGGTCCATTATCAGCAGTGTTTCGCCAACGACAAAGGAGCCGCCACGCCCACACCAGCAAGTTACGACGCAAGGCTTACCGTTGAAATCGGACCACACACAGTCTGAAATGAAGGGGAAATTGTAACCATTGCTGGCTTTCGCGCCGCACTTGTCAAAGTCCTCAACAGTTCGCTGCAATTACAGGAGAAGGTACACAACACGAAATACGTTGAACGGGCGGGCCATTCAACTCCCACCACACACGAGCATGCACACAACGCACCTTGTAATTGAACATGGCCGACATGACGCGGTACACTGACTCCAGGTCTTTGTCAAACGTATGCGCACGGGTGTCATAGTCAATGTACCCGACCGAGTTGCCGATAATCACGATGTTCCAAGGCGCCATGTCTTCAAACAAGGGAAGCTTCAAAAATTCTTCGTACAGCAGACCGCGCTGCTGCTTGACCAGACCAAGACGGAGCATGGCGATGAGGGTGATGCCGTAGATGGTGTCGTACGGGATGTGGCTCCCGTCCAGCTCGCGGGTGAGGTATACGGATGACACTTGGCCGCTTGGCCACAGGTGGTTGCCCACTGTCAAGTTCACGTGCCTTGGCGCGGCAGACAGGAGCTCTTGCTCGGCCGTCTCGTTGCGCAAAACGTGCATCTTGTACTTGCGATCGTGGCCATCCAGCTGCCAGTTGAAATGATGGCCAACCGATCGGTTCATCGCGAGAATATCAAATTGCAGCACGCCGTTCGTGTGCTGTGAAAAGCGGACATGGTTCCTTCCGCGCAGACGGGCCAAACTCGACAACAGCCGCACGCCACCCTGTTTGTACGCGGTGTTGGGGTGGAAGTGCATACTAAACGCGGTGGCGCCGTCCAGGAAACTCGGGGGCGCAGACGGACCGAAAATGGTCAGCCCCATCGACAGGTGCTCGTCCGTGGGCATCTGAAGGAACGTTGTCAACGCAAGAGCCAGCCACTTCCCGAGGACCTTGCCGGAGTCCTGCATGCGCACAAGGTCGAGGATGTGCTGTCCGATGACTTGGAAACGGAGAAACTCCGGACTCTCGTACGTTGTGGACAACAAAGAGTATCCGATATCGCTGTTGGAACAAACGCGGTTGTTGGTGATGTTCAAGGCCTCCAGAGTCTCCAAGTGCTCCGCAGCACCGAGCTCCGAGTCTGTGACTGACACAACAGTGGCCTGCGGAAAGCGTTGCGCAATATCGACGCTGAGACTGCCGACTCCCGAATGCCACTCGATGAACGAAAAGCGCCCTCGGTCGCGGCGCCGCTGCTTGACGGCTTCCACGGCGGAAATTTCTGCGGCGATGGGCTCGAAGCGCGAGTCTGCGTTGGGGTCTTTCCACCGGTGCTTCTTGACCAAGTCGTCGCTCAACAAATAGCCTCCACCTGCGCCCATGTGGTAACGAACGTTCCACGGAGCGATGAGGTATTCCTTGTCGTCGTGGTCGTCGTACGACACTTCCATCTGCATGTAGAGCCGGAACAGCTCCGCCCGCACCTTCGGAACCACCCCCAAGTGGAGCAGTGAGTACAGACTCACCTTACCGGCGGAAGTTGACGGAGCGTGATCCCCAACACTAATACGCACAGCGTTCACGTCGCCCGACGACACGTACGCGATGGACACTGGACCGATGCCCTCGAGTGCCGCTGCCGCCGCGACGACACCTGAAAATAGACTAAACTTTGTGGTGGAGCCTTCATAGCACAAGTCAGAAGAGCACGTGTGTGATCGAAACTGCCGCGCGAAAGCGGCGAACGTGGCGCCACGAAGTGCGGCCCCGAATGTGTTCGCGGTAGGAGGAAGATCTTGCACTTCCGCCAACACTTGCAGCGACTTGATGAGAGCAGGCCAGGTCGGAATACGAAGGAATGTGACCTTGGCAATCCGCAACAGCTTGCCCAGAAAACGCTCGAATGCCCAGTCATCGTCTTCGCACAGCAGCGTTTCGAACACATCCAGGTCCAGGATTTGGTAGTCGAAAGGGTCGTTCGGTTGCTCCACAGCAGTCGCGACCGTCTGATTGAGGTCGGTCTGGCACACGAACAAGTTGTGCAGTTCCAGGAGTTCCACCATTTTGAGACTGCTGTGCGCCACTTGGCGCGTGCGGAGAGCGGACACGACTGTGCTTGCCGGGTGGGATTTTGCCAGGCGAATGCTCAACAGACTCAGGTAGCTGCCGTACGTCAGCATTGTCCACGGCTCACTACTTCCAAGATTCTCATTCTTCATGATGTTTTTCCACGCCATATACGCGGCCGTTTCTTCGATGGAACGCGCAGCTTGCTCCTTTCGGTTGTCGGAGGACCAACTGCCATCGCGCGATGTTGAGCGTTCCTTCTCCTGCGCCTCATCTACCTTGGTTTGGTTTCCCAAGCGCTCGAGGTACTGCCACACTCGATACTTGTGGAACGACACAGTTTTTCTCATGACACCGAGCATGCGGCGGCCCGTTCCTACGGCTGCCGCGTCGCCGCCCAATGTGTCATCGAGATCGATAGTTCCACCATTGGACGCGATTTCAGCGTCGAGGGCTTGCAGCGCTGCTGGGTCACCGAGCTTGTCATCGCGTTTGGTTTGCAGCACAAGTTTGACAATATCTGCATCGTTCAAGGCAACCAACGCTGGGTAATCCGCCAGTAAAATGCGCAAATCACGGGCGTCCTTCGCAGTGTACTCCACCTCCATTCCGTCGAATATGACGATGTTCGAGGCACTGTCATCTGGCAGCTCGATGAGCTCATCGGCATTTGAAGCGGACTTTTCGTCGTCGTCCACCACAAATGTGTCGATGTCCAGACTATCAGCAGCGTTGTGAGCGCCGCCGGTGTCGCGTGGCAATTGCTGGCTACTTTCCCTTACTTTTCCAAAGTCAAGAGTGTCTTCGATGTCTAGGGCATAGGCGTCTGCTACTGATCCATCGTTGGAATCTTCAAACCAACCTTGGTCGTCCATCCACCCCTGGTCATCCTCTGTGCCTTCGTCGTTGCCATCGATGTACCAAGCATCGTCGTTCTCGGCATCTTCGTCAACGCTATTGGCGTCGTCGTCCCTGCTGCCGTTGGCATTGCCATCGACGTTTTGACTGTGCTTCGTACTGTTGGACGACCCACCCGAGGTTGATGCGTTGAGTTTCGCCGTTGACGAAGAATCGTCCGCCACAAATAGCTTCGGGGTGTACATTTGCAAGCTCCCACGGATGAGGTAATAGCCGGGACCACCTTCGGAGGCATCTGACGTCGTACTTCGGTCGGGTTCGTCGGTCGGGCGGCATTCCTGGAGCAGCCCACGAAATAGAGTGGCGCGGTCTTGGGCGATAATTTGAAACGGGGAAAGGTGATGCGCAGAGAAATATGTCTCGCGGAAGAAGGAAGGTGAATACGTCGGGGCTGGCGCTGGACTGGGCACCTTCGCACTGTCCTCGTCGCTGTCTCCGTCGCCATCGTCGCTGTTGCTGCTCCACGAATCACCAGACTCTTGACGATCACCGTCGTCACTGGCCGATTCCGTGCCCTGATCGTCTGCGTCGTCAGGGCATTTCATGACCGTTGGTTTCCATTCGACGGTGACGTACTTTTCTTCCTCCGGGCCCCAATAGTTTGGCGACTTTTTATGCACTTTCACCTCTGACTCCAGCAGCAAATTCTCTGAGTCAGAACTCCTACCATCATCCTCCGACCCGGGCGGAGCAAACAAGGTGCCGTAGTGCCGCTGGGCGAAAGCCACAGCTTTGTTCACCAAGTCCTCGACATTCTCCCAGTAAGAGAAGAAGCGCGTGTTTGGCAGAGGGGCGTTGACGAACGTGACCCTCGACTTCAGAATGATGCCGGCAAGGGCTATCTCAAGTTCGTGCGGCAGCAGATCTCCTGCAAAGTCTTCAAGTTTGGACACGAGCACGGCATCGAAGTCGTAGAAGGAATACCATGGCGCAGCCTCTCCCGAAGCATTTTGACGCGGTTCGGATGCATGCACTGGCAGCTGTACGGCGCGCTTGGCGACCTCACGTGGGTGGGGCAGAGCAAATGCGGCTTCAACATCGATGGATGTTGCAATGATGTTGTTCTTCACGTGATGCTTGTCGCGCAATTGGATGTGGGTACCAAGGTCAACTCCTTTGTCGTATGAGATGACGGTCGCGGAATCTTCGAACTTGCGTGCGAGTGCCACACTCATTGCACCATTCCCGCTCCCCAATTCGAGAATGCTGAACACGTCTCTGTCGGTCAAGATTTCCTCAATAATGCCCCAGCGGGTCTCGCTCTTGGAAGTATCGCCATCGTTCTGTTCTGAGGCCCACGAACCCGAGTTCAGAATTTGTTTGACGTCACTCAGAATGTCCCGTTCGCGCTCAAACTTCCGTTTTGGCCACACCGTCGGTGCCTGGGGAGGCGTCTGATCGACAGAGTGAGCTGCGGCGGGAAGGGGGAACGGTTCCAGCGTCACGGGGTTGTTGGGCAGCACCCACTTCATCACCGGGCGCGTTGTCGTAGTGGTCGTCGTCGTGGTGGTCGACCTTGCATGTCTCGAGTGTGCTGAGCCATGATGAGATCGCGAGAGAGAATCGCGGTGCAACTGCTGAGGAAGATGCCGCGAGGAGCTGCTCCCACTGCTGGCGGTGTCGTCAAGCCCACCATTGACATGGGAGCTGCGGCCACTAAAGGAGTTTGACCATTGTGCAGAACTTTGATCGCATGTTGTCAGCATCAACATCATGACCGCCACGAACGGCACAAGTGGGGACATGATACGATGCAGAACCCAGAGTCGGGGTCACCGAAAACTACACCGTTGGACGCGACGAGGCGCGGTCTAAGGTGCTTGCTTAATGGGGCAAGTCACCCTGATCATCGGCGCGCGCCAGAGGCATCGCTGGGCCATTGTCGCTAAAATTCCAGGCGCCTTTCACCACCACGGCGAGATGTTTTTAAGTAGTGTCGTCCGCGCACATGTCCACGTTTTCACACGTTCAGGGTACATCCGTGCCTCACTGTCCACAAGCGACTGTGAAATCTCACCACCTCAGTCAGCAGCAGTGCTATTGTCGTCGTCGTCGTCACCATGATCATTACCATGGTTATCGTCAACCAGTAGCCACCACAGCGCGACAACACAGCAGCGACACCACTGTCTCCGAAATCACTCTCCGCACCGACCACCACCACCAACAGCAACGACAACAACAACGACAACGACGACACGACCTACAATGGCGACGTTCACACTGAACGGCTACAACAACAACGACGACGAACGACGAACGACGAACGACGAACGACGAACGACGAACGACGAACGACGAACGACGAACGA
>ENA-OWNT01003428-OWNT01003428.1-seawater-metagenome-genome-assembly--contig:-NODE-3428-length-14942-cov-3.446754_pt1 | contig 14942 bp, 11 predicted proteins | sample MGYA00238136_ERZ651165 | MGnify/ENA primary metagenome ERZ651165 (study PRJEB26861, sample SAMN08777766) | seawater metagenome | isolation source: coastal seawater | place: USA: Florida | collected...
CTGTACCTCTCCTTGGGCCCGGCGCTGCACCGCTCGGCCGCCGCCCGCCGCTGGGTCGCGGAGGTGCCACGCCAGCAGGTCCTCCTCGAGACCGATGCCCCCTTCGGCTCACCATGCCGAGGTACACCCGCCGACGTCGCCGGCCTGGCGAAGGTCGTCGGGGAGGCCTGGGGCTGCTCTGCCGCCGACGCCCTCGCCACCACCGGCGACAATGCCCGTACGCTGTTCTCCCCCGAGGCTCCATGACCGTCGACCTGCTGCACGAGCTCCTGCGCTCCCACGGGGAGCATCCCCTCGGTCAGGTGCGCACGGCGGGGGTGCGCGGCTTCATCGGGTCCGACGGGTCGGTGGTCGATGCCCCCTTGTGGCTGGCCATCAGCACCCACCGCGCCTGGCTGGCGGCCGTGCACGAGGGGGAGGTCCGCGCCGTCGCCGAGGCCGACCGTGAGCAGGTCCGCGTCCACCGCGGATGGCTCGTCGACGAGGTGCAGGTCGGGCCATGGCGAGCGCCCCTCCGCGCGAGTACCCGGGCCAGCGCCGAGGGCCTGGTGGCTCGCTGGAAGGCCGGCGCGCCCCACGGCGACCCCCTCCAGCTCCCCGAGCCCGAGCTCGTCGCGCCGGAGCGCGCCCCCGCAGCCCGCGGGGCCGACGTGCCCGAGCCCTTCCCCCTCGAGGTCCCCGCGGCGCCCACGGAGCGATGGCTCCGCGCCGAGCGCACCCGGGCCGAGCATCCCTTCGACCGGCCGGACGGCAAGGTCGACCGCGCCCCCGTGTGGGTACTGATCGGCGAAGCCAGCATGGCGCTGGTCGCCCGCCGCGACGACGGCCGCGTGTGGACCACGCCCGTCCAGGCCCTGGCGCTGAGCGGGGAGGGGCGGAGCGCCCGGCTGGTGGCCGACGCACGCCCACTCCGACCCGCCGCAGACCCCACGGCTCTCGTGACCCTGGCCGCTGCCGACCCCGCCGAGCGCTGGCGCCAGCAGGCCCTCCATGCCCTGAAGGCCGGCGACGCACGGGACGCGGTGCGGCTGGTGGCCGAGGGCCTGGAGCGTGGCCACGAGGCGCTGTGGGAGGTCGCCGGTCGGTTGTTGTTCGCCAGCGGCGACCCCCTGCGGAGCATGGCCATCGCCGTGCGCATGCTGCGCGCCACCCCCGACCTCCCCATCCGGGCGCTGTGCGCCGCCTGGCACCCCGCCGTGGACGCCCAGGCCATGCGCCGGTCCGATGCCGATGTGCACTTCCTCCGAGGCCTGCTTCGCCCGGTGCTCGGCGAGCTGGAGGTCGTCGAAGCTCCCGCCGAGCTCCCCTGGCCCCCCCGACGCCCCGACGAGGTCTTCGCGGCGGCCCTCGCCCACCTGGAGCGCCACCGCGACGCCGCCGCGCTGTGGGCGGACCGTCCGCCCTCGCTGGACGCCCTGGCCTCCCTGGCGGCCCTGAAGACCGCTGCGGGCGACCCAGACGCCGGAGATGCCTGGGAAGCGGCCGCACGGGCTCACCGCGAGGCCTCCTCCCCCCGAGCCGCCGAGCTGCTGGACCGCTCCCTCGCCGTCGACCCCCTCCCCGCCCGGCACCACCTGCGCGCCGCCTGGGCCTGGGCCGCCGGCGAGCACGAGCTCGCCCGGGGCCACTGGACCGCTGCGATGGTCCTCGACCCCGATGCCACGGTGCGCCCCACCCTGCCCGCCGATGCCGAGCGGGCGCTCGCCGCCCACGCCCACGCCGAAGCCGAGCCCGACCACGAGGCCTACGCCTGGGAGCGCGCTGCCGCCCTGGAGCCCGACCGAGAGCGCCCCTGGCTCGAGGCCGCGACGCTCTATGCCGAGCAGCTGGGCGACCCCGCGCACGGGGCCGAGCTCCTCGCCCGCTGGTGCGCCCACGCCGACACCATGGAGGCCCCCCCGGAACCCCGGTGGCCACGCTGGTGTCGCCTGGCCGAGCTCCGACGCCAGGCCGGCGACGACCCGGGCGCCGTGGCCGCCCTCAGGGAGGCCGTCCGTCACGACCCCCTCCGCCCCGAGGCGTGGTCTCGCGCCATCACCCTCGGCGCCGACCTCGAGGCACCTCATGGTTGGTGGGCCCACGTCCACAGCGTCCTCACCGGAGCCAGCGAAGGCGACGTGCTCCCCCCCGCGGCCCGCCTCGAACGCGACGCCCTCGACGCCCTCCACCCCGGTGGCACCGACTGGATGAGCCGCATGCGTCAGCAGCTCGGAGGCCAGGAGCCCCCGGCCCGCAGCGACCTGGTGCGTGGCCTCGAGCGCCTCTCGTCCAGCGAGCACCCCATCGTGCACGAGGCCGTGGCCAGCCTGTGCGAGCGACTCGCCGTAGACCCACCCGAGGTCTACCTGTTCCGCGGGGAGGGAGCGTTCGGCTGCTCCGCATGGCGCACCTCGCCCCCCGTGCTCCTGCTCGGCGCCCAGCACCTCAAGCCGGGCCCTTGGCATCTCACCCCCGCCGGCGTGCACTTCCTGCTCGCGGTAGAGCTCGTCCACCTCGCCGCCGATCACCCCGTGCTCAGCTTCGACACCGACCTGCTCGGCACCTCACGCAACGTCTACCAGTCCTTCGGCGCCTACGCGTCCACGGCCGAGAACGTCGTCGACGTCCTCACCCTCGTGCCCGGCGTCGACCAGGTCGCCAAGCTCCAGACCATCGTGAGCCTGTCGCGTCGGGTGTTCGCGACCCGGTCCACCATCGACAAGGTCGGCGGGGTAGCCACGCCCCTGCTCGACAAGCTCGGGTGGCTGCCCGAAGAGTCCTCCACCACCAGCGTGGGGCGCCAGGGGCTGGCCGGCGCCGCCCTCCAGTTCCGCATGCAGGCCGACCGCGCCGCCCTGCTGCTCGGTGGCGACCTCTTCGCCGCCGTCGACGCCATCTTGCGCAGCTCGGCGGCGTCTCTCGACGACGCCGCCCGCATCTCCTCCGAGGGCGTGCTCGCGGTCCTCGAAAGGCCACTGCCCGAGGCCCTACGCCTCACGGCGCTGCTTCAGTTCGCCGCCTCGCTGCCCGCCAGCCTCGACGAGGCGTAGTCGTCTCCCCGGAGGGTGACCCTCACCGCGTGGGCTTCTCCGGCTGCTCCGGACGCTCCGGGCGGGCGGGGGCGTAGGTCCACTCGCGCGGCGCCTGCTTCTTGCGCTGCGACGGCGTCGGCGTGCGGAGGTCGTCGTAGCTGTCCGACAGATCGAACCAGCGGTCGAACGGACGAGAGACCCGGACCATCGCACCCCCCTTTGCGTGCTCCAGATTAGCGCGAAGAATGAAAATAGTCCAAAGGCCGCGACCGGTACGCAACCAATCGTCACTCGCCCGAGGGTGGGGCTCCCTGATCGGCAAGGATCGCGTCGACGGCCGCCCAGCGGGGTACCCCGAGCCCCTCGGGGGGGACCCAGTGCAGCTCGACGCCTCGGCCCATGGGAGGCGCCCGGCGCAGGTGCAGCTGTACGCGGTCGGCCTGGACACCGACAGACCAAAGTGCCTCGGCGAAGCCGGTGGATCGCCGCCTCGCCACGGCCACCGGATCCTCGCCCTCGGCGGGCTGCTGACCCATCACCCGCAGACTCCCCGGTAGCTCCCCCAGGGCAGTGGCGACCGCCTCGACCAAGCCGCCGGCGTCGGGCCCGAGGGCGCCCTCCTCGGTGAACAGCCCCGGCGCCGCGAGCACCAGGACGATCTGATGGTCTTGCACCCGAAGGAATCCCTTGCCGCCCTCCTCCACTGTTCGGAGTCGCCGCACGGCCTGGGCCGCGACCTCTGCCACGCGGTGCTCCCGGGCCGATGCCAGCTCGGCCACCTCGCGTGCCTTGTCGCGGGACGCCACCAGAGCATCCCGCTCGGCGAGGGCCGCGTCGAGCTGCTGAACCACCGCCTGGTGCCGCGACGGGCTCACGCAGGCGGCGGCCAGCATGCCGAGCGCCGCCCACCCGGTGGGACTACTCCACACCGACGTACCGATGGGCCAGCTCGGCCTGGGCATTGGTGATGCCTTCCTGGGCCGTGCAGCTCAAGCCCGAGCACACCGGGAAGGGAAACATCAGGTTGTCGGAGAGCGCGCCGACGCAGGCCAGCTCACTGCCGCAGTCGTCGGTGTCGTCGAGGGCATCCCAGGTGTCCCAGGTGGTCTCGACGGGGTGGAAGAGGCCCAGGTAGTGCCCCACCTCGTGAGCCATGGTCTCGGCCAGGAGGCGACGCTCCAGGGGCTCGAAGCGGAGGTCGGGGCCGGCGTTCTTCTCGTAGCTGATGAGCACCCCCGACCGGGACGTAGCGACGAGGGGGCCCGGGATGTCGCCGGCGATGCCGTAGATGTCCGGGTAGTCGACGATGGCGGGTGCGATGAGCACGTTGACCGCTCGGAAGCGCGTCAGGTTGGACGCCTCCTCGTAGACCGTGCCGTCGCCGAAGGCCGGGGGCTCGAGGTCGCCATCGCCGAAGGCATACTCCTCGACCTCGAGCTCGATGCCGATGGCGGCGTACAGGTCGGTCCAGATGTCGACCGCCTCGTCGACCGCGCTCCGCAGCTCCTCGTCGTCCTCCAGGCCGTCGACGAAGATCAGATCGACCTGGAGCTTCCCCTCGTCGAAGTCGTCGTCGGGCTTGAGCAGCGCGTCGAAGAAGAGCGGCTCCGCGGCATAGTTCTGGTTGTCGTCGACCACGCCGAACTCGAAGACGTACTCCCCTTCCTTCAGGTCGTCGTCGCTGCCGTCGACCGGCCAGTTGAGCGTGACCACCTGGCTCACGTAGCCGGCGTTGGTCTTGCTGTATTCCGTGCCGGTCCAGTCGAAGGCCTGGAACACGACCCGCCCGGAGGGGTCGGTGACGGAGCGCACGTGGATCTGATGCCCCTCTGCCACCTGAGCGGTGATCAGCATCGAGGTCTCGTCGGGCAGGACCTCCATCTCCACCCGCGCCGTGCCATTTCGCTGGCTGTTGGTGCGGGTGGACAGGTGCCGCATGCCGTCGACGTACTCTTCGACGAACCCCTTCTTGCAGCCACCGAGGGTCGCGAGCAGTAGCACCGGGAGCACGATCCGAACGGCCTCCGGGCGAAGCATATCCCACGAGCCCGCGACCCGCGGTCGGCTACGGTGGGCCCATGCTGGCTCCATCGTCTCCCGGCGACGTTCTCGATCGCCTCACCATCCTCGACCTCAAGCGCACCCGCATCGCCGATCCCGCGAGAGCGGCGATCGCGACGGCCCACGCCCGCGCCCTCGAAGAGGCCTGGCGCGCCGAGGGGCTGCCTCCACCGAGCCAGGTGCCCGAGCACGACGACCTCGCCACTGTCAACGCGGCGCTGTGGGATGTGGAGGACCGGCTCCGAGCCCACGAGGCCCGCGGAGACTTCGGCCCCGCCTTCGTCGAGGGGGCGCGCTCCGTGTACCGACTCAACGACGAGCGAGCCCGCCTGAAGGCTGCGGTCGACCGCCGCTTCGGCGCCCAGCACCCCGAGGTCAAGTCCTACGGGGGCGAGGGCGATCCGAAGGCCCCGGAGGGCTGCGACGTAGCGTGACGGGACCAACCGGAGACGGAAGGGTACGATCGCACCCTGAACCGGCCCGGCGCCCCCACCGTCGGCCCAGCCAACCGAGGCTCCCGTGGCTCGAACCCTCCTCGCCCTGATCCAGCTGACCCTGATCACCTTGGTCGCCCCCCAGGCCCTCGCAGGCGGCAGCGGCAGCGCCACCCCGAAGCCCCCCGCTCCGCCGGCGGTCAACCTCGAGCTCGTGCCCCCCAAGGCCAGCGTGCGGAACACCGGCGCCGACGGCAAGCCCCACCCGGTGCACGCGCGGCTCCTCACCGAGGGCCAGTCGGTCGCCGCCGGAGCCAGCGGCGCCATCGGGTTGCACCTCACCCAGGATGCCGGCTGGCACACCTACTGGAAGTCCCCGGGGGCCATCGGCCAGCCCACCGACATCACCTGGACCCTCCCCGCCGGCATCACCATCGCCGCCCACGAGTACCCCGTCCCCCAGCGCTTCGAAGACACCGGCATGGTGAGCTTCGGCTACGAAGACCAGGTGCTCCTCATCGCCGACGTCGCGGTCGACGCCTCGGTCGCCCCCGGCACCTACCCGATCAAGGCCGATGCGCACTGGCTCGTCTGCAAGACCAGCTGCATCCCCGGGGATGCCTCCCTCGCGTTGGACCTCACGGTCAGCGCTGCAGGGGCGTCGATCACCCCCACGCCCTACGCCCCGCTGTTCGAGCACTACCGGGCCCAGCACCCGACCGACCCGCTCACGGTCCAGGCCTTCGGGTGGGACACCTCCCTCGATCGCTCCGGCGTCGTGCCCAACGAGAAGTTCAAGGCAGCCTTCCTCCTCACGCCGAAGGATGGCGCCCGCTTCGACCCCCTGCCCAAGGGCCTGGGCGGGGGCTGGCCCACGTTCACGCCCATCGCCGCCAGCTTCGACTGGATGCTCGACGACGACGGCGTGGCCATCCACCCCACCGACGACGGCAAGCTCCTGGTGGTCCTCACCGGTGAGGCCTTCGAGCCCAGCCCCCTCCCCACGGCCGACAAGATCGGCGGCCTGGTGCAGGTGAAGGTCGATGGGCAGTGGGTGCGCACCGAGATCACGAGCTCCCTGCCCTGGGCGGCCACGGCCGCAGAGGCCCAGCCCTCCACGAGCCCCCTGTGGAAGCTCGTGCCCGAGGAGAAGGCCGAGAACCCCGAGAAGGGCGCCGTGCCCGTGCCCGCGAAGGGCTCCGACCCCAGCGACGGAGGGGGCCCCGGGGAGCGCGCGGTCCAAGCGGCGGCCGTCACAGCCCCCGCCGGCACCGACGTCTCCGCCGTCTCCCTCCTACTGAACCTCGGCATGGCCCTGCTCGGCGGGCTCATCCTCAACATCATGCCCTGCGTGCTGCCGGTGCTGATGCTCAAGCTCTACAGCCTGGTCGAGCAGTCCGACATCACCGCCGGGGAGCGTCGCACCGCGGGCGTGGCCTACACCGCAGGCATCCTGGTGTCCTTCTGGGCCCTGGCCGCCGCGATCATCGCGCTGAAGGCCCTGTGGGGCGTCGACGCGAACGCGTGGGGCTTCCAGTTCCAGTACCCCCCGTACGTGGCTGCCCTCGCCACCATCGTGTTCGCCTTCGGGCTGTCCTTGTTCGGCGTCTTCGAGATTCCCGTCGTCGGCGCCTCTGCCGCCGGCGAGGTGTCCAGCCGAGAGGGCCCTGTCGGCTACTTCTTCACCGGCGTCTTCGCGACCCTGCTGGCCACTCCCTGCTCGGCCCCCATCCTCGGGGCTGCCACGGCCTACGCCTTCAGCGCCCCCACCCCGGTCCTGTTCGCCATCTTCACCTTCATCGGCATCGGCCTCGCCCTGCCCTTCCTGGCCATCGCCTTCGTGCCCGCAGCCTTCAAGCTGCTGCCGCGGCCCGGCACCTGGATGGACGGCTTCAAGCAGCTGCTCGGCTTCTCCCTCATCGTCACCACCGTGTGGCTGGTGAGCGTGCTGATGTCTCAGATCGGCATCGACCGCACCACCGGCTTCCTCTTCTTCCTCACCGCCGTGTCCCTCGGGGCCTGGGTCTTCGGGCGCTTCGGCGGCCTCGACGCCCCGCGCACCCACCAGGCCGGAGCCGCCGCTGCCGGGCTCTTCATCAGCGCCCTCGCCGGCGGGTACTTCCTCGACCTCGACTACGACGACACGGTCTGCGACGACGGCCAGGTCGTGCAGGCCGACGCCCTCGACTTCAGCCACGAGATCCCGTGGCAGCCGTTCAGCGAGCAGCGCGTCGAGGAGCTGTCCGGCAGCGTCGTGTTCATCGACTTCACCGCCGAGTGGTGCCTCACCTGCAAGGCCAACGAGAAGACCATCCTCGAGACCGAGTCCGTGCGGTCGGCCATGGCGGCGAAGGGCATCGTCCCCCTCAAGGCCGACTGGACCCGCGGCGACCCCGTGATCACCGAGTGGCTGCGCCGCTACGAGCGGGCAGGAGTGCCGATGTACCTGGTGCTCCCCGGCGACCCCTCCAGTCAGCCCATCGTGCTCCCCGAGGTCATCACCAAGGGCATGGTGCTCGACGCCTTCGACCAGGCCGCCGGGTGAACAGCGGCCGGTGGCGCCCCACTCGAAGGGCAGGAGGCGCCGTGCTCCCCTTGCTGCTGTGGCTCCATCCGCCGGCCCAGGCCCGCGACATCCACCTCGAGGTCCCCTTCCCCACCGCGCCCATCTACGACGGCGCCGACCAGCGCATCTGCTTGGGGGTGAACGTCGACCTCGGCGTCGATCACACCGAGTCCGAGGCAGGTGCCTTCTCGGTGAGCTGCCGGCCGGAGGGCCCACGCACCGAGGCCTGCGTCGCCCTCCTTCCCGACCCTCGCACCGGCGAGCTCAGCTGGCCCGAGCGTGTGCCGCCCCTGGTGTGCCAGGGCGACGAGCACCGGCTGATCATGCGCCTGGTGCCCGCCTTCGATCCGACCGAGAACCCCTGGGATGGCGTGACCATCGCGCGCAACGTCGACCTCGTGCGCGCCGTGTTCCGCGTCGACACCGTCCCCGATGCCGTCGGGGTCCTGGAGCCCCCAGGGGCGGGCCAGTGCGGCGTGAAGGACGAGACCCTCTGGATGGTGGTGCCAGCGGAGCCGCGGCGCCAGACCTGCACGCTGAAGCTGCCCGAGGGGCCCGCGGCCGTCCCGATCCGCTTGGTGAAGCGCCTCGACACCGAGGCCCGCCAGGACACGCCGGACTAGCTCGCCTACCTACCAGGGCAGCGGGATGGGCTCCAGGGGCAGCTGGAGCTCAGGGCCCGCGCCCGACTCGCTGCGCACCACGTGCTGGAAGAGCGCCCGGAGGTCGGCGTAGGCCTGGTCGACCTGGGCCACATCCTCGGGGGTGCGTGCCTGGGCCAGCTCCACCACGAGCCCCTCGATGGCGATCCGAATGAGCACGGCCAGCCGCTCGGGGGGGATGGCCAGCTGCCCGAGGTCGGCGGCGAACACCGCGCGGATGGCGTCCTCGAGCAGGTGGGTGCTGTCTTCGTAGAAGCGGACCCGACGGTCTTGCACGGTGGTGTCGCCGCTGGACAGGGTGCGGAGGATGGCCGGCGCGCCGCCCCGCAGCTGTCGGATGTTGTCCCACATGGCGTCGAGGGCGTCGGTCGCGGAGAGCAGCCCGCCATCGCCTCGGCCCGCCCGCTCCGTGAACCGGCGATGGAGCTGCTCGTAGGCCGCCTGCTGCGACTCCATCAGGAGCACGTCGGCCACGGCCGCGGGGCGGGTCTCGCCGGAGGCGTCGCCCTGCTCGGCCCGCAGTCGACCGCGGGTGACCAGGCGCGAGGCCGCGCCCAAGATGCGCCGGCCCGCCCGACGGCGAAGGGATTCGTCGCGATCAGCCATGGTTCCCTCCTACCACCGGATGCCCAGCATGGTGCAGTTCAGGCCCGAGCCGATCCCCAGCAGCAGGACCTCCTCGCCGGGGGTGAGACGCCCCTGGGCCGCAGCGGTGGCCAGGGTGAAGGGCACCCCCGCCGCGCCGACGTTGCCGAACTCCTCGTACAGCCGCAGGACGCGCTCGGCCGGCAATCCCAGGCGCCCGATCAGGGCGTCGTGGTTGGCCTTGCCCACCTGGTGCAGGATGTGCTCCCGGACGGGCCCACGGGGGAGCTCGAGCTCGTCGTGGAGGGCCTCGTAGGTGGTGGAGGCCAGGTCGACGCCGGCCTTGAGCAGCGTCGGCGCATCGGTGGTCATCTCGGTGGCCGTGCCCAGACAGAGCCGGCTGTGCCGCGTGGAGGCACGGCTCACCCCGCCGAGGAACTGGTGCCCGGTGGTGGCGCGGTCCTCCGACACCAGCAACGCCGCCACGCCCATCGAGCCGAGGGTCAGGGTCGCGAGGTTGTCGCGGAAGGTGCCGAAGTCGGAGCTGCCCTGGAGTAGCCGGCGCACCGTGGCCTGGGTGACCGTGCGGCTCGACTCGCCCGCCACCACCAGGGCCACGTCGACCTGGCCCAGCTCGATGAGGTTGGCCACCGTGAGCATGCCGCTCATGAAGCCCAGGCAGGCATGCCCCACGTCGAAGTTCGCGCACTGCTCGCCCACCCCCAGCTCGCCGCCCACCAGGGAGGCGATCGGCGGCTCGAGGAAGTCCTTGCTGACGGAGGTGGACACGAGCACCTGCACGTCGGAGGCGCGCATGCCCTCGGCGTCGAGCACGGCCCGGGCGGCCTGAGCGGCGCCGTCGGCAGAGGTGGAGGCATCGGGCCAGAAGCGGCGGGAACGAACCCCCGTGAGCCCCTCGAGGATGCCCTCGGACAGCCCGAGGCGGCGGTACATCGGGCCGAGCATCCGCTCCAACGAGCGGGTGGTGACCTCGACCGGAGGCACCACGACCTGCAGCCCCTGGATGTAGACGCGGCGGTAGCGCATGCAGGGCCCTAACGAGCGAGCTGGTGGACGTCAGCTGGGATGCTGACGCACCAGCTCCAGGAGGGCCTGACTGTAGCGCCGCACCCGCGTCGGACCGATGCCCGGCAGCGTCATCAGCTCCTTCACGTTGGTGGGCCGCTGGGCGACGATGGCGTCGAGGGTGGCGTCGGGGAACACCTGGTAGGGCTTCCAACGCTTCCGGCGAGCCTCCCGCGAGCGAAACCGGCGGAGCGCCCCGGCGAGCCCCGTGGTGCCCGGCCGCTTGGGCTTGTTCGGATCCCGCGGGGCGCGGACCCGCTTGTCCGGCAGCCACACGGTCGGGTACTTGCGGCCCTTCTTGGCGAGGCGACCGTCGGCCAGCATGGCCTCCACCTCGGCGACGATGGCCACCGCCGGAATCCCCTTGAGGACGCCGAAGGCCGGGTTGCCGGAGAGCCGGGCCCGCTTCACCCGCTTCGCTTGGCTGCCGCGGAGGCCCTCGGCGACCAGGACCTTGCCCACCGGCTTCTTCAGCGCCCCCACGAAGGTCAGGATCGCCTGAATCTGCTCGTCGTCGAGGGTCACGGCGCGGGCGGCGCTGGCCTTGGCGCGGGCCTGGGCCTTGCGCTCCTGGTGCCCCTCCCGAGCCGCCTTCACCGCCGTGGCCACGCGGGTCGGGTCGACGCAGGCATCGCAGCAGCCGCAGGGGGCGCCCGCCACCCCGGTGAACCACTCCACCAGCCGCGACTGCCGGCATCCCTCGCCGAAGGCATAGCTCTGGAGCGCCTTCCAGCCCGCGTCCGCCCCCGGATGACTCGAGCCCCGACGGAGCCGGGCCTGGGTCACGGCATCGCCGGGCGCATACAGCAGCACGGCCCGAGCGGGGGCACCGTCCCGCCCAGCGCGGCCCGCTTGCTGGTAGTAGGCCTCCAGGCTGCCGGGCGCCTGGACATGGGCCACGAGCCGGATGTCGGGCAGGTCCACGCCCATGCCGAAGGCCGTGGTGGCCACGAGCACCCGGGTCTTCCCCTCGGCGAAACGAGCCTGGGCATTGGCCCGGGCCGAGTCGGTGCGCCCAGCGTGGTAGTGCCCCGCCTTCACGCCCCGGTCGCGCAGGGCCTTGGCCACGGCGACCACCCGCTTCCGGGTCGCGGCGTACACGATGGCCCGCCCGTGCGTCAGGTCGACCTGCTCCAGCAGCTCCGCCACCCGCACCGTGCGCGCGGTGTCGCCGCGGTGGTGCTCCACGGAGAGCGACAGGTTGGGCCGCTCGAAGCCCTGCTGCACCACGAGGGGGTCGACCAGCTTCAGCGAGGCCGCGATGTCGCCCATGACGCGCTGAGTCGCGGTGGCGGTCAGTGCCATCGTCGGCACGCCCAGCTCGTCCTTCAGGACCCCCAGGGTGCGGTAGTCCTTGCGGAAGTCGTGCCCCCACTCGCTGATGCAGTGGGCCTCGTCCACCGCCACCTGCGCGATCCCCGCCTCTCGCAGCCGCCGCCGGAAGCTGGCCGACGCCAGGCGCTCCGGGCTGGCGTAGATCATCGCGTAGTCCCGCAGCCGAGCCAGCGCCGTGCGACGCACCGCCGAGTCCATCCCGCGATGCAGCGCCACCGCGGGCACACCTCGGTCGGCGAGGGCGGCCACCTGGTCCTCCATCAGGGCCACCAGCGGGCTCACCACCAAGGTGGGGCCCTGTCCGCGGTGCGCCAGGATGGCCGGCAGCTGGTAGCAGATGGACTTGCCACCGCCGGTGGGCAACACCACCACCACGTCTCGCCCCTGGGTGAAGGCGTCCACGGCCTCCCCCTGGCCCGGGCGGAAGCCCCGATGCCCCCACACCGACCCCAGCACCATCAGGGCGTCGAGCACGGTTCCTCCTCCACCAGCGGGTCGACCCAGCCCTCGGCCGCCAGCCCGAGCGAGCGGATCAGGTGACGCACGCGGGCCCGGTCGTCCGCATCGGCCACCCGCTGCACGTAGGTCGCCTCGAGGGCATCGACCAGGAGCCGCATCGGCGCCTCGACCAGCCCCTCGGCTCGGCCGGTCACCGGGTCGACCAGGGTGAGCTCCCCGAGGGCATCGAGGAGGCCGAGGAGGCTGCGGCGGGTGAACACCACGGGCTCGCGACGCTGCGCCCCCAGCGCGGCGACCTGACCGTCCGCGGCCGAGGCCATGGCCATGAGGCCTGCGTGCAGAGCAGCGATGCGGGCCAGCAGCGTCGCCATGCCGGCCACGTCGGCCAGCGCCGCGTAGGGCGCCGGGCCCACGCTCGGAGGGGCCGCCCACCACTGGCCCAGCGCCTCCACCGCTGGCTGACGGCCGTACACCACCCGGTCGAGCAGGTGCCGAATCTCGGGCTCGCCTGGCGGCCGGGCGTGCCAGGTCGCGACGAAGCGATCGCGCCACGCCGGGGAGAGGACGCTGCGGCCTTGGTACTCGGCCGGATTCATCGTGGCGAACACGCGAAAGGCCGGATGAACGGGGACCCCGCCCGGCCCCAAGCGCGTGCCGTCGCCCTCGGTGAGCAGCAGGGTGGGGACCCGCTCGAGCACCGGGTTGATGCGCTCCAGCACCGCCGGCTCGGCCAGGTTCACCTCGTCGAGCACGAGCCACCAGCCATGGCGCATCGCCTGGGGCACCAGGCCCTCCTGGAAGCGCCAGCCGCCCTCCGCTGGCACGTAGCGCCCGACGAGCTCGGTCGCGTCGGTCTGGCCGTTGAGGTTCAGGCGGACGACGGGCTGGCCCAGGCGGGCCGCCAGGTACTGGATGGCGCTGGTCTTCGACGTGGCGGTCGCGCCCTCCACCAGGCAGGGGTGACGCAGGCGCACCGCACGGCCCAGGAAGCGCAGCAGCTCCAGCGTGGGCGCATCCAGGGTGTAGTGGGCAAAGGCCTCCAGGGGAGGCACCCGCGCCCCACGAGAGGGGTCGACCACGGCGGTTCGGTGCGGCACCACCACATCGAGCACCCGCAGCCCTTCGGGGAGTTCCTCTATGGTGGGACGGGTCGACGCCACCGGGGCCGACGGCACGAGCCGCTCGGGCTCCGCGGCTCCCTCCATCCGCTCCACGAAGCCCGCCCAGTCCACCACCTCCACGCCGAGACGCTGCGCCTTCGTCACCTTGCTGGCCAGCGGTCGCTCTCCGACCACCAGCGCGTCGACGTCGTCATCGAGCGCGGGCGCGTAGGCGTGCCCGGCCGCCGCGATGCGGTCGCGAAAGGCCGCCCGGGTCAGCCCGTCGATGGTTCCTGTCAGCGCGACCTTCATGGCTTGCCCCCCAGCGCCCGAGCGGCCCGCTGCGCCGCCTGCTGCACATCCGCGTCGTAGTCCGACCGCGCGCGGGCCTCCAGCGCCTCCACCACCTCGTCCAGCAGCCCCTCGGAGAGGGCGGAGGGGTCCAGCGCGCCCAGCAGGTCGGCGGCCGCCTCGCGCACCATCCAGCGCGCGTCGTCCAGCTCGATCAGGGCCTGCCGGCACAGGCTCGGCGCATCCCCGGGCTCGACATGACGGCCACGGAGGCGGGCCGCCGTCCGGGCGAGGACCCGGTGCTCGTCGTGCTGCTGCAGCGCACGGGCCACGGCGGAACCCAGGCTCGGGTCGTCGCGCCAGATGGCCCTGAGGGAGCGGGTGCGCGCGGCCTCACCGTCGGCGACCGGCACCAGCACCCGCTGCAGGTGGGCCCCGGCCCCCTCCCCTTCCCAGGCAGCCCCCACCCAGCTGGCCGCCACGCGCCGCACGGTGGGGTCCGGGTCGTGCACCGCCTGCCAGCGAGCCATCGCGCGGTAGGGCAGCGCGTCGGTCCCGGCCGAGCGCAGCGAGCGCCAGGCCGCCGCGCGGATCGGCCCGTCGCCATCATGAGAGGCCACCATGGCCAGCTCGGCCAGGTGGGGGACGCCGAGCCCGACGGCCGGGAGGGCTCCGTCGTCATCGACCTCCTCGAGCAAGAGCCGCAGGCGGCACGGGGCCGTCGCGGGCACGAAGCCCATCCGAAGCAGGGCGGCCGCGGCCCCACGCCGTACCGCCAGCGGGACCCGACGCGGCTCGTCGGCGGCCATCGCTCCGAGGAGAGGCCCCAACACGTCGGGTCGCACCGTGGCCAAGAGCACCAGGGCCACACCGCGCATCCGCTCGTCGCCGGGCGCCAGCGCGACCGCCAGCAGGTCGGCGTCGGGGACGCGGCGGCCGATGAGGGCGTCCAGCGCTCCCAGCTCCACCCCCAGCCGCCGGGCGCGGTCGAGGAAGTCGGCGCTGCGCGAGACCGTGCGCAGCAGTCGCTGGCGGGCCACGGCCTCGTGCTGGCCACAGGCCAGCAGGGCCAGCGCGGCCTCCCGCTGAACGTCCGGGTCGGCGTCGTCGAGGCACCGGTACAGCACCGGCGCCGCCTCGGCGGCTCGCGCCCCGGCCAGGCCCAGCGCCACCGCACCTGCCTGCCGGAGCGTCCACTCCTCGGCCTCGAGCAGCTCGATGGACAGCTCCACCCCGACATCCCCGGCGGCACCGAGGGCCCGGATGGCCCCCCGCTGGCTGTCCACCCCTGGCGCGGAGCGCAGGATGGCGACCACGTGCTCGGCGAGCTGTTCGGCCACGGCGGGGAGCGA
>ENA-OWNT01003431-OWNT01003431.1-seawater-metagenome-genome-assembly--contig:-NODE-3431-length-14918-cov-5.164881_pt1 | contig 14918 bp, 17 predicted proteins | sample MGYA00238136_ERZ651165 | MGnify/ENA primary metagenome ERZ651165 (study PRJEB26861, sample SAMN08777766) | seawater metagenome | isolation source: coastal seawater | place: USA: Florida | collected...
CGGCCAGAGAGATCCATCGTCGAGCGACTGTGCGACTGTGCGACTGTGCGACTGTGTGGGTGCAACAACACACAATCAATTGCTTTGCGCGTGACTGTGAGTGAGTGAGTGAGTGAGTGAGCTTCGACTGACTGACTGCGACGGCGGAGAAGGTTGGTAGAACAGTATTGCATGTAGTGTCGTAGTTAGAGCAATTCAACGCACTTTATGCATAGTTAGTTATTAGTTTGCCGTTCGATGTTTGTCGTTCAACGTTCGTCGTTTTGCGTCGAAAGTCATTGATTCATTCGAATCTTTGATTCAAGCTTTGTCGCGATCGTCCATAGTTCGCTGTGGACCGTACGACGTGCCATACGCAGTGTAGTGTGTGTATAGTTATACGGTCGGTCGGTCGCTCGGTCGCTCGGTCGCGATCGTCGGTCGGTCGGTCAGTTAGGGCTACTCAAGCGAGGCGCTTTCAGCTTCTTCTTCTTCCTGGCGGCCGCCGCGGATTTCTTGCTTGTGCGCGGCCGCAAATCGGAGCGAGGGACTCCGCCAAAGCGCGACCCGTCGGCGTACTTGACGATAAACGTTTGGTCTTCACCCTCTTGCTGATCTTCGACGCCCACCACCTTGGCGTTGTACCTGGTGCAAAAGTAAGCGCATCAAGATTTTACTACTAGAATCGCACGGACGGAGACAAATGCCACGAAAGGCAGTTTGCAACAGCGCTTCACCTACCAGCTGCCTGGCTTCCGCTTCGGTGAAATCGCCCCGTGCCACTTGGCGTACACGGGCGAACCGCGAGAATACATCACCTCAGCACTGTTCGATGCCGCTAACGATGAATCTGGCACCATAGAGCACAATGCACCCACAAGTCACACTCGGACCAAATGCAGAACAAGTGCCGCCGCCACTGCCGCGCAAGCTCGTGAAACGTACTGTCAGAGACTGGTGGTCGATACGGCGAGTTCAGCAGGATTTCAGAGTCGGCGCGACTGATACGGCGGAATAGCTTCGACATGTCTTGCTCGTTGCCTTCGCCGGCACTAGCTTCTTCCTTCTCTTTCTCTTCGAGCTGCTTTTGAAGTTCTTTTTGCTTCTCCAACAGCGTTTTCTGTTGCTCCGCCTGCACACGGCGGTGCTCTTGGAGTTCGCGCACGCTGGCTTGTTCAGCGCGAATGCGTTCCTCGACACGCGCCTTAATCTCTTCGTCCTCTTCCGAATCACCTTCATCTTCGTCGTGGATCGTCATGTCCGCCAGTGCGGCATCCAGGCTATCCTTCCTCGGAGTTACGGGGGCCGGCGACTCAGCAGCGTCGGCGGCTTGTTTCAAGTTCAGTGTTCCGCGCCGCTTTAGCTCGGCAGCAGCTGCCGACGACAGACTTGGGGACACAGCACTGTTGCCATCTCCTCCATTGAACAGGATGTCCACTTTTTTCAGCAGGAACGTGCCTTCGGATTTCATCAACTTTTTCATGCCTCGCGTGAACTCCTTCCGGTCAATACGTCCTACATCCGCATCAACGACACAGTTTAGAATGCTGAAAAACACCCAAGGCACCCCAAACAAGGCAACGTCCACGAACCATCATCGTCGTGGAAGAAACTTATCAGCTCCTCCGCCGTCCGCTTACGCTCGATAGAGCCGCGCATAAGTTTCTCCATCCCATCCCGGAACTCATCTTTGTCAATAATGCCATCGCCATTGGTATCAAAAAACTTCATAATCTCCGCGGCTGTTTTGCGCCTCGCCAACGATCCCTCCTGCAACACAATTGGTGGCATCGCAGTAAAACAATGAAGGAGCTCGCCATCCCTAAGCCATGCAAACCAAGCGAGCAGGCCATAACGTGCACCCACCCCATTAGCCATCTTGAAATACTGTTTCAGTTCATGCGTGTCGATGCCCCCCGACTTGTCCGCGTCCAGTTTCTCGAACACGGCATCAACTTCGGAAGCAGAGTGCTGAGGGGCATGCATGTGGCCGATCGGCGATTTGCCAGGCGAAGCAAACGCAGCTGCGACAAAGAACAGAGCAGGTTGAACGTGAGGTCACATCGTTCTCAACCAGCGACGAAGAATACGCACTCACCTGTCACGCGCTTGTTGTGGATCAAGTCTTTCACCACGGACCGCAGCTTCGAAGGCGATTTGTTGGAAAATCTACGGTCAACAAGTAAACAAACTCAGCCTCATTCAGCGAACGCTCAGTGCAAGATTCAGTCAATAGCAGAAACCTACTTTGGATGAACGCCATTAAATTTCGAGCGCCCGGCCGCTTTTCCACCGTCGACCATCATCTGGCGCAACTTGTTCCGTGCCTGAGGAAAATTGCATACATGCCGCGTTCACACCACACATACATGCGGTTCAAAATACCGTGGCGTACGATCATTCAACCGTTCCATAAATACCTCCTGCAACATGTCTTCAGACGGGTCCACAATGTCAGGATGTGCGTGCTTCGCCTCCGCAACGACGACCTTGTGTCCTTCTGGTGTCGGTAAAATGTCTTCTAATGCTTTGAGGTACCTAACGCAGCACGCGGAGAAATAGTCAGGTACAACATCCCAGAGATTCATGCCGGTCGCGAGGCGTACTTCTTAACGAGTGGCTCCACCCAGAGTCTGCGCAGTTGCTTGCGATCCACCTCAGTAGAAATGTCCATCACAGTTCGCTCTTTTTCGGTACGAATGTCGGCAAAACGCTTACGCCCACAATTGTGGCACACCAGACGTGTGGAAGCATTTGCGTAACCACATTGTTCATGGAAGCACAAAAACCTGGCCACATAATTCAGCGATGAGTGCCAGCCACAAGTTTGTCACATGGGTAGCAGTTGTACGAAATCAATGCACGAACATATCGCTGTGCTTCGTTGTGTCGAGTGATCCGCGAGGGCCGGCATTCGCTACCTTCTCCTGTTTGGAACTGGCTTTCGCCTCGCGTGCGATCGCCTACAAACAATCCATTTTTGATGCAACAATGTTGAGCGCAAATACTCTGTGACATGCCATCGTGGAATTCGCAAGCGAACCTCTTTAAGCATTTCGCCCATTTGAAGGACCAACTCCAAATTGTCTCGCTTGGCCTTTTCATTTTCGGATTCCAACCTCTTCAGTTCTGCTTCCTTTAGCTGCAGCACATCACTGCCCTGTTTGTCATCAGACTGCTTTGCAGGAACGGGCAGCGGCGGAGCCTCTGATTGCGAGGCAATCTGCTGCTGAAGCTGCCTCACTTGAGCCTCCAGTTGCTGGTTGCGACTTTTCAGTTCCGCAACGTCATCGCTTCCTATTTGTACTACTTCTCCCTCCGTACCTGCACGACAGACAACCAACGGACACAATTAGCTCCGTCGCACGAAGCAAGGTTTGCGGCAGCAAGCAACATGCCCATACCAGTAACGAGCGGCGGTGGACCCTGTGTGGTCTGGGATTCAACTAAAGCTGTCAGATGTTGTGTGTCTAATTGGCCGTTGGCCGACAGCCCGACGCCAAATCGAAGGCTGTGGGCGCTGCCAACGCGGCCCTCTACAGTGGGAGCGGCGCCCTCCAGCATGTTACCGTCAACCTGGAATCGCTGCAGCTTGCTCAGATTCGTAACCTGCAGACACCGGAGGCAAACGCCGTGCCGTTGAATCAGCGGAAAAGCAGGTCGCAGAACAAACGTAGGAAAGTTGAAACTCTACCTCAGACGGCACTGCTCCTGACAGGTGGTTTCGACGCAGATCAATATCCACTGCGGCGGACAGTGTTCCAAACTCCGTGGGTATCTCACCCGTCAATTGATTGTCGTTCAACCACAGCGTTTCAAGCAATGCTAACTGGCCCAGCTCAGTAGGAAGTGGCCCTGATAGCTGATTGCCGTCGAGGATCAGTGAACGCAGAGACGTGAGCAGCCCAATCTGCAAAAACAAACGCAAATCAACATAAAGGCGATGAGACCATGACTGAATAGTCAGTTGGAAGGAGCCACACTAACCTGAGTCGGCAACTGACCGCGCAAATTGTTGCGCCCTAATCTAAGCTCGACAATGTTACCGTCGTCATCCATGACAACGCCTTCCCACTCGCGAAGCGGGGCGTCGGAGCACCATTGCTTCGACACTACGACATTACGTGGACTCGATGTGGTGCTGATGGTGCTGATGCTAACGCCGCTGCCGGCCCGGGATCGATCAAAACTCGATGCTGTGTTGACTCTTGACCGAGAAGGGCTCGATCCCCGGCTGTTGCTGCCGATGCTGGACGTACTGCCCGTTCGTGACCGCTGCGTAGGCGCACTTGTGTCAATTCTCAGGCGAGGTGAACGACCAATGCTAGCTGCCACCACGTCGGCGGCAGTGGAAGGAAGAAGCGAGCCTCGAGGCGTGGCTGGTGTTTCCGGCATAATCAGAGCAATGTCTGGATCCGCACTTTCATCAACGTTGGCGTTTGAGAACCAATCTGTGCCATTCAAGGCATCGTACAGCGCATGCAACGCGGGCCGTTGCTCCTTCTCGCGATTGGCATAGTTTTGCAGTTTCTGCAGAATCTTTGCCTGAAAGTGCATGCGAAGAAATGTGAACGAAATGTGAATACGGTGGCGTTCGGCAGAAACGGGTACCTGAGCCTCCTCCATCTCCAACACGGCCACCTCGTCTCGTTGAACTTTCACTTGCTCTTCAAAACGGTCTGCAACTTGTTTCATCTGCACCAACAAACAGCCGCGACACGTCACGTCCCACGACTGTGCAGACACAAACGAGCTTCGACGAGACACAATAGATCCTACCTTGGTGCCAAAATCAGTGGACAGTCCTCTGCTTTGTGCTTTACGAGCAGCCTCTACCTCTCTACGAAGTTCTCGCATTGTTGCTTGTGCCCGCTGGGAGTTGGTGCGAATGGCAGCCGTTTGAAGGGTGGTCATGACGCGCAACTTTTGAGCTTCGCTCTGTTGTGCACGTAGAGCGACCTCAGACGACTTGTTGCGTTGCTCTAGCTCTGCCAGCTCAGCCTCCAGTGACGTTATCCGCAGGTTCGCCTGACTGAGTTCCCGGTTGAGTGCATGGTATTTTTGCTGCTCCTGTTCCAGCGATGTGCGCAGGGCATCCGCCTCCGCCTCTACCTGTGTGCACGTTGCTTGCAGGTCCGCTACTTCGGCCTGGGACGTCGACAACGCGGCTTCTGCCGCTGTCTTCTTTTGCGACATGCGGGATAGCTGCGTCTGCATCGCAGAGCGAACTGCTGCAACTTCGGCAGTTGCCTACAACAACGCAAGTCAGGATTGCTCACGGCTCATGGGAGGCATTGCTAAAACAAGTGTGAACAGCAAACAAAGCCTACCGCTGCCAATTGTGCAGCGAGCGCAGCTTCGATGCGTGCGGCAGCTTCTTGCTCTGCTCTGCGCGCTGCAGTCGACTCCTCCGCCTGCACATGGACAGCAAGACACTTCAATGAGACAACTAAAACCACAAGCGCACATGGCAATGACCAAATTCCACCCACATTAGCTTCGATCTCGCGAATACGCCGCTCAAACCCTTCCGACAGTGCTAACTGTTCGTCTTTCGCAGCAGCGGCGGCGGCCTCCAAGGCTTCCTTGGTGGAAGCACCATGTGTTGTGGCAGCGACAAGCTGCTCGCGCAACTGTTTAATTTTGGCTTCTCCGTCCAACTTTGCGGACCTGGCCGCAGCTGACTGCAACTTGGACACGATCTTCAACTTCGTGCACTCGCCTTTGGCTTTCTTAATTTGAGAGTCTCGATCCACCAGCTCCAACTTCATTTTGCCGATGCGCTTGCGCAACTCGGCAGCATCCGCTTCACAAGCACGCAACGCGGCAGTATCTTTCGTTCGCTGTTGGACTTCGTTCGCCATGAGTTTAGCTGCTTTTTCTTCTCGCGCCTGCCCTGCCTTCAGTTGCTCCTGCAACGCCTCGATCGTGACCTGGGACCAACGAATGCGGAAAACATCGCAAACACCAACAATGAACACGGAGCTGGCATATGGGGACCGCAGAGCAACATGTCGGCGCGTGGCGCGCACACGCACCTTGTTTTGAGCTGCTTCTGCACGCAATACCGACGACTCCTTTTGTTCGTCTGCGAGAGCAGCTTCCGCGCGCGCAATTCTGACTTCTAACTCGCCGGCTTTCGCCAGACGTTCTGTGGATTCCTTTTGGGCTGTGGCCGTTCGCTGTTGCTGCGCTTGGAACGTTGCAAGCTCGGCTTTGCGTGTTTCCGCCGCACATTCTTCAGCAGCAGCGAGCTCGCTGGCCTGCTCTCGTAGGCGTTCTTCGAAACGATCAGTAATGCGCTTCACATCGGCATTGTCCTTCAAGATACCGATACTAGCAGCCCCCTTGCGTCGTGATGCCTCCCTTACCTCCACTTTGTGGATTTGACTTCGAAGAGCTTTAATAATGCGCTGCGATTGTGCATGGTGTGTTTTCAAAGCTTCCGTCTTTAAGGTACAAATGGCACGCAGGGGTCCAACTTCAGCTTGCTGTGCCAGGATCTCTGCCTCTATCGCCTGTTTTCGACCGACCAACTCCTTATTCTGTCGAATGAGCTGCGCGACGCGCGTCTCTGCAACTTTGGCTTGTGCAGCAGCTTGGGACTCCCGTTTCGTTAGAGTTCGCCGAGCCTCTGCCAGTTGGCTTCGCATTTCCTGAGAACAAAGCCGCCATAAGCTATATGGCATACCGTTGCAAGTACGAGGCAACCAGCAGCGACATACCTGGAGCTGCTTTTTCGCCGCCTGCTGCCGTTGCTGCGTACTCTTGATTTGTATGGCTTGCTTCTGTAGTCTACTCTCCAAAGTGTCGTTGTTCTCTTGCAGAACCGATTTCTGTGGACAGCGAAGATGGTTGGCGCGTCACCATACGGTGTCAGAGTCGAAGCAACAATCACTGTCTCTTGACATACCGCTTCTGCTTGGACCACTAGCTTAGCTTCTCCCATATCCTTTTGACTGCGCAAAACGTCGTTTTGTCGAAGCAAAGCATCTAACTTGGCCCGCAGTTTGGCCAGCTCGCTGTTGAGGCGACCACACTCGCGACATGCCACCGGCGAGCGGGAGCGGGATGCTGTTGTGCCTGCTCCTAGTGGTGAGCGTGGAGGGCCAGATGTCGGACTATATGAGCGCTCGCTGGATGTCGACTTCTGCAAATAGAACAGCAGCAATTGCACTGTCAGACAACTGGTCCACAGTCACAGCGATAAGCGCGTGAAGCGATCCGGCCAGCTCACCATAAAGGTATCGATGCGCAGCGACACGCCACCTAGTGCAGTTTGGGCCTCCGTAGCTGACTTGGCATCGGCTTCTTCTCTGGCAGCTTCTGTCGCCCATTCTCGCTCAAGCTCCCACTTCACTTCAGCAAAGTCTGATTCCGGTTCGGTCGAGTTCGACGCCAGGATCTGTCAACGAATGGCCACGGACCCCAGCAAAATCCGTCACCAACTGCGGAAGTGCAAGGCAAGGACACAGCAGTGCAACGCAAGGACACAAATTGACTCCACGAACGAACCTTCGCCTTTTCAATCCCCAAGCGAAGCTCGTGAACATTGTCACGGTCAAGACGGCACTCGTCGAGCTCGACCTAAATCCCGAGCGAGAATAATGTCACATCAAACAAACACTGCGCTGCACGCCACGTGCCGAAAACGTACTTCTTTGTCCCGAAGAAGCCGGAGGAGTTTTGTGAGCCGCGCAAGACGTTTCTTCCCTTCAGTGGAGTTGCGATTAGCTGATGACGCTGTTCCATGCGCCTGCTGCAACGCAATACATTCCGCACGTATACGCGCGACCTCGGTATTCAGCAGTGCAATTTGAGCCGACAACTTTTTGGCTGCATCCTGTACGAGCAATAGAGACGTCCAAACAATCACCAATAACTTCCACGGCGGCAACTGACAGCATTGGTTTCTACGAACGATATTGATGTCAATTTCGGTCTCCAGGTCTTCTGCGGGGTTAGATTCATCCATCATCGATGTGCGTTCGGGTTGTAAAGCCCCTGTTGCAGCTGAGCGGGTGTCGTCGTCGTCTTCATCTGAAGAGTCGTCATCGTCATCATCGTCAATCCCGAGCGCGATTCCGATCATGTCCTTGGCCCGCTGGCGATCTCGCTTCTTTTGGGCCTTGTTCGCGAGTTCAGACTTTGTCGCACCCGCCTCAGCATCAAGATCAGCGAGCAGGCCGACTACAGTCTCTGCGGCGTGTGGCTCGGCAGCAAGATCCTCGGCAACCTGGCGGATTTGGGAACTGCCACCACAGACATACATATATATTCGTGTTAAGAACACGCTAGCAGTGATGGAACGAAGGCAGCGCAGCACGACAGCAGGCGTCGTACACTCGTCGTTGAAGGTCTTGAAGCTTTTGACGGGTGTCAGCGACAGCAGCTTCTGCTACGGATTTCGCACGCGTGAGGCTTTGCAACCGAGCTTCTGCGCGAGTCTCCTTGCGCTCCAGCCTATTGTGCAAGAGAGCGAGTTCCTGCACCTGCGTCATCAATTCCAGCTGCCGCTCAGGCATTTCGATGAGCTTGGTCTCATCTGCAACACCACCGCAGGCAAAACACCATGGCCACACATGTCAGCAACCGCGTCACAATCTTCGTTCGCGTCACAAAGACGACAGGCAGGCAAGAACAGAGAACAACATGGTGCAACGTTGGGGCAGCAATGCACAACGAGACTATCAGTTGACACCACCTTGCTCGGGCACATCCACCTCCGCGACTAATCCTTGGCGCCACGACGCCTTTTGCGAGCGTGTTGAAGTGAGGAGATCCTTGGCTTCCGACGCCGCGTCATTGAGAGGTGGTGGGTCAAGCTCCGCGGTCCCCATGCGAGTCGCGGCGAACAACTCCGTCACCGACGCTCCTGTGAGGCTCGTGCGCCGCACCGCTTTCAGTGTGCCGAGGTAATCCGTCACGAGCTCGCTGCGACTCAACCTCGGTCTCATCAACACCATTTTGATTCTTCCTGGCCACTCCGCAGACTTGCGGTACAAATTCATCAGGCAAGCCATCACCTTTCCGGGGTTTCCACCGTCCTGGAAGTCCGAGGGCGAGACCGTGACTACACTGTCGATGCCCCGTTTCAGGCACTCGCTGGAGAATGTCTGAATATTTTCGTTCTTGGCGTACACTCCGCCAGACACGGTGCCACGCCGAGCTGTCTTGGACACATCATTGAACTTCAGTTTGTTGTTGCCGGACAAATCGCGCATCAGTTTGCACAGAATGATTCCGTCGGACAGAGCATCGACGAAAGAGCGCCGGTCGTTCGGGTTGATGCGGCACTGATACTGCTTGTTCAGCCACACGCAGAGTTTTCGTTCCATGGGATGTGTGAAGCCTTTTCCCCTGACGTGTTTGCCCGCCATGCGGTGTTGCTTCTTGGTCCCATCTTTGTTCTTCAAATGCTTCCGGAAGTCGTTCGACATGGTGGCCTACGAACGAACCAGCGGAAGCTGCTCACACGCGCAGGCCGCGGTATTTGCTGTGTTGGAAAACGCTATGCTCGCTCCTGACGGGCACAGTGTGTACGACTCTTGAGGAACTGAGGGCTCGCGTGGAAACTGGCCGACAGCCACACAGCTGTCTACCAGAGCCGGCATGCGCGTGGAGGCACCTGCGGGGATCGAACCGGCACCTTGGGCCGACGAAACCAGAAAACTTCTCCAATACTTTTTGCACCGACTTTTTCTGGGGCGCATGGAGTGACATATTGAGCGGCCACCAGTCACTGGGGCTGCATGCTCACGCAGCGCGGGGACTCTTCCCGTTGCTCCAAAATCATCCAACGCCACAGCGTACCAAGCAAACCGCCCGACCGACCGACGCAATCACACACACACAACGACACACGAACCCACCAACGCACCAATCATCCAACCATCGAATCAACCAACCAACCAACCAATCAACCAACCAACAATTCAACTCGCCAACCAACTTCGGAGCGCAGCGAACGAACCATCGAACGAACCAACGTGAGAACCAACGTAAGAACCAACGACCAACGACCGTCGGAATGAACGAACCAGCGACCGAACCGAACCAACGAAACAACCAACCAACCAACTACCGTCGGAATGCACGAACCATCGAACGAACCAACCAACCAAACAAACAAACAAACAAACAAACAAACAAACAAACAACAAACAAACAAACGAACGAACCAACCAACCAACCAACCAACCAACCAACCAACCAACCAACCAACGAACCAACGAACCAACGAACCATCGAACGAACCAACGAACGAACCAACCAACCAACGATTGATTGTCGACAATGACGACAACAAACACTGTCGCTGCGCTGCACTGCACTACACTACACTCCCTTTCTGTGGCCTCACCCACTCACCCACTCACTCACCCACTCACTCACTCACTCACTCCCTCACCCATTCGCCACTTCAATCATTCTATTTTCATACTGTACGCTATGTTTCAATACTTCCACCACCGTACTAAATAACGAGTACCGTCTCCAGTACAACGTTGCCTCTCCGCCTCTACGCACTCTGCAAATCCTCTTCGTACCCACGGTACAGTCACCGACCGCAGTTTAGTGCCGTCTATAATTCCGGCGCACGGCTTTGAAAGTCGATTTTCCGAATGTCCACGAAAATTTTTGCGAACGAACAAACGAACGAACGAACGCAGTCTAAAAGTCCTAGAAAACGATGCATTCCCAAATGAGGATAAGTTATGTCGTTGTAGTTATCATTCGTTACAGTGTGTGGGTAGGGAGGTCTGGGTATCTACAAATGGGAACGCGCGGTGACGATCCAATGCTCGCATTCAGCCCTCCGTGATCGATTGATCGATGATTCGTTCGCTGTTCGTTCGTTCGTTCGTTCGTTCGTTCGTTTGTTCGTTCGTTCGTCGCTCACTGTCACTCACTGTCACTCACTGTCACTCACTGAGTGTGTGGATGCAGAGCCTGTAGTCAGACTTCGTTTGCGTTGCCGTCGTCGTTCGTCGTTCGTCGTTCGTTTGTTCCTTTCGTTGCTTTCGTTGCTTCGTTGCTTCGTTGCTTCGTTGCTTCGTTGCTTCGTTGCTTCGTTGCTTCGTTGCTTCGTTGCTTCGTTGCTTCGTAGCTTCGTTGCTTTATTGTTTCGTTCGTTTGTCGTCGTTCGGTCGTTTGTCGTCGGTTGGCGTTCGTTGCTCGTAGTCTCTTCTGCTTCGTCGGTCGCTCGACATGATTCGTCGTCGTTCGTCGTCGTTCGTCGTCGTTCGTCGTCGTTCGTTCGTCGTTCGTTCGTCGTTCGTTCGTCGTTCGTTCGTCGTTCGTTTGTCGTTCGCTTCGTCGTTTCGTTTGTCGTTCGTCTCCTCGTCTCCTCGTCTCCTCGTCTCCTCGTCTCCTCGTCTCCTCGTCTCCTCTCTTCGTTGGTTGTTGCTCATGGCTTGGTTGGTGCTGAGCCTGCCATCGAAAACGCTTGTCATCGCGCCGCAAACTGCTTGTCTCTGTGGCATCGTAGACACGTTGGTATCGCAGTCGCTATTGTTGTCGCAACTACAGCACTCGTCAGCCTGCACCAACGTGTTTGACCCGCGTGCAAAGCGGTCGTTCTGTCATTCGTTCGTTCGTTGTCGCTGCGTGTTGGTTGCACGCTCAGTCATTGTTGCACGAACGTACTACTACGCCCCTTTATCCTCTGTCCTACGAAGCCGGTCGCGCAATTTACGACCAATTTGTTTCAGCTTCGACGTCCGAGCGTAACTGATACCAGGGCGCTAAAACAAACGAAGCAAGTCGACCACTCGGCGATTGCAGCACCATGCAGCTCATAGCGTGCTGTTTCCTGGCCGCTATCTTGTGCTGCCACCTAACAGGTGTCTCAGCTTTCGAGAGTACGACCAGCGGTAGTCTGATCACATCTCTCTCGGCCGAGCTTGCGGAGTTACAGCGATCGCTCTTCGAGGTGCAGCAGGAGTTCCTGGAAGTGCAGCAGCAGCACGGCGAGCTGCACAAAGCGCACGCGGTTTTGCAGGTCTCTCACGATTCGTTGCAGCTCAAGCATAACAACCTGCAGTTGCGACTGTCGCAAGCCGACACGCACGACACAGCGGACCCCGATTTGTTGCCTGGCGCCGACGTGTGGTTGTCGACGGCCGACCAGGATCGCCACGCAGTGTTGGACGACCGGAGAGCGTTGTCCGCGGATGGAGTCTGTGACAACTACGGCGACGCCCACTTGGTCGTCGAGGGCACTGGCGTTTTCACGGACGACTTGATCATCGCCGTAGGCGGCCAGCGCTCCAGCGTTCTGGACCTTGCGGAGGACGCCGACGAGACTGCCAGCGTCCTAGAGCGTGTGTTCGACTGGCTGTGCTTACCTATAAGTGACGCAGATGTTGCGAAAACTCTTCAGACACTCGATGTGATCAATGCCAAGGACGCCGAGTATTTCAAGCTTGGAGACATGGACGTTGTTGCCATCGCCATCTACAACAACGGAGGCAACTACCACGTGAACTCTTCTTTGTACGAATACAACGATGAAGCCGACGCCTTTGAATTGCTGCAGGAAATTGCCACCACGGGTGCATTTGATGTTGAACACTTTAGTATTGGTGACGAACATTTTCTGGCTTTCGCGAACAATTTCAACGGCAGTTCCACCAACGTGGCGTCCACAGTCTTCAAATACAACAACTCAACTGCTTTGTTCGAGGAATTCCAGCAAATCGACACATTCGGTGCAACCGAGTGGGAGTATTTCCGTATTGGAAGCACCGACTTTCTCGCTGTCGCCAATGGCTTCAACAGCAGCAGCCCGTTGGTGTCGTCCGTGGTTTACCGATACAACGCCGCGGCCAACGCTTTCGTGCCTTTCCAAAACATACCCACAACTTCAGCACAAGGCTGGGAACACTTCAGTATCGCGGATATGGACTTCTTCGCGGTACCTAACTATTTTGACGGCAACGGGTATCGTCTGAAGTCTGTGGTGTATCGCTACAACCAGACGTCTGCGGCGTTCCAAACTTTCCAGGAAATAGACACCTTCGGAGCCATTTCGTGGAAGCACTTCGTCATTGAAGACGTGGACTTTCTCGTTGTTGCCAATCACTTCGATTCGATTGACGACTCCTACAGTTTGAAGTCAGTGGTGTACAAATACAATGCAGTGGAGGAGGTTTTCGACGTCTTCCAGGAAATCGACACGATCGGTGCGATTGATTGGGAGCATTTTCACATCGGAGACACGGACTTTCTAGCCGTCGCCAATAGCAAATACAACAGTAGCTCGACAATAGTCGACTCGGTGGTGGACAGATACAACAACGACACGTCGGCGTTTGAGTCAATGCAGGAATTCTCCGCTGACGGTGCCGCGGATTGGGAGTTTTTCGTCATTGGAGACTTGAACTTGTTGGCCCTCAGCAGTGCTGCGTCCACGACTGTGATGCTCTGCGATGACTTTTGTTTCTGACGACGGAGGCACGCACCCGCTGTCCGACGCCACTCAGACATGCACAAAGATGTTGTTGTTATGTAGTTTCGAATTTTATTGTTACAGATATAAATTAGGCGCCGGGAAGCCTCACCCAAAAGCAAAGCATGCGCTGCACACGACTTGCTTGCGTGAGATCACTTACTTGTCGTCCTCGTCGTCGCATGGGACTGCTCTGACTCTGGTGTATCGGCCTCTCACTGTGCCAATGGCACTTGCGCAGACGACTTGAACTGTCACTGTCAGTGTGGTGTGTAGCTTCTCGTACCACGAATCCATACAAGGCAAGCGGTGTGTGATCTTCGCCACAGTTTCCTCCATCGTTTGCCAACGTCCTCCGTGCTTGCGGGGCATGCCATCTCGCTCAGTGCTCAGCTCTTCCAGCATGGGGACAGTCAAGTGCCAGGACGGATTTGTTTTGTTGGCAGTGCCAACAATGACCTCGAGGGCTTTAACCAGCGCGCTGTCTCGGGCTGCGGCAAGCGCCTGCGTCTTACTGTGGTCGTTGGCTTTGTTGGCTTCGTACGTTGCGATGTCAATTGCAATTCGCTTGCGCTGGGCGTCGATCATGGCCGCTGCGTCCGGGGATACGAACGCGGCGAAGCTTGCTGCGGCTTCCAGCGCCTTGACGATGGCGTAAAGCTGCCCTCGCAATATTCTCCGGTTCTCTATTGCGTCTTGGCACTCCTCTTCGCCGTCGAAAACAAGTGCCGAAGGACAAGGCCGATGGGACAGCGCCACGTCTCCCAGCATGACGCTAAACAGCGACGGAGGCACGCCTGTGGCTGCTTCGACGGCTCGCCCGGCGGCGAACGTCTTCTCTGCAGCGTCAGCCAAAGCTTTTTCCGCTGCCATTATTTTATCAGATATGTTGATGTCAGACACGAAGTCTGACATGGTGGGTGTGGAGGGCCGATGTCAAGTGTGGTGAGGTCAATCATAAAATTGTCACAAAAGGCGCGGAAGCTAAAACAAGGCAACCACAAAGAGTGTTCTCTTCCATGTCGTCGCTGAGTTCCCGCCAGTTCAAACCTACAAGTCGTCGGTGGCTCCGGGGACAACGTCCTGAACCCACAGCCGCTCCACTCATCATCTGCCCTATTCAGGGGACACGCATTCAGGAGTACAAGCGATGAGAGTGTGTCTCTGTTTGTGTGTGGTCTGACACGTGAACAAATCACTTTGAGGTGGGATACCGGTTTTCGGAATCGTACGTACCTCACTCGACGCTGGAGAGTCTCAGTCAGGGTCAAATAAGTGACGAAAGGTAATCGGCCGGTCGGCTTCTGCATCATCGCTTCTCTTCCAAACTCCAACACTGTGTAAAGTAGTAAAGTAAGTATTTTTATTTGCTTATTTGATATTCATTTTTTGTTTAGACTTTTTGGCTGCCGGTTTTTTGTGTACCGTAGTCGCGAAACATGGGATGAGCACGCAGATGTGTGACCATGACCAAGCATAGACACGC
>ENA-OWNT01003432-OWNT01003432.1-seawater-metagenome-genome-assembly--contig:-NODE-3432-length-14916-cov-3.802952_pt1 | contig 14916 bp, 16 predicted proteins | sample MGYA00238136_ERZ651165 | MGnify/ENA primary metagenome ERZ651165 (study PRJEB26861, sample SAMN08777766) | seawater metagenome | isolation source: coastal seawater | place: USA: Florida | collected...
GTTTGTTGTTTGTTGTTTGTTGTTTGTTGTTTGTTGTTTGTTGTTTGTTGTTTGTTGTTTGTTGTTTGTTGTTTGTTATTTGTTAGTTGTTGGTTGTTGTTTGTTGGTTGTTGGTTGTTGCCTGTTGCTCTTTGCTTCTTGTTTGTTGATGCGTAACGACCTTGCAGAACCGCACGTTGTAGAGTGCTGGCGCAGCTACGTTCCAAGCGTGTGTGTCTGTCGTCGGGCATTCACCACACAAGCACAGCTACGAAAGCCCATGACTTGCAAGCACTGGCGGAACGCACGGAATTTCCCATCGACCAGAGCTCTCGTGTACAAAATGCACCATAATTACTTGCAGTTGTCACACACAACCGCGGACCTGAACCTGCTACTGCAAAATGAAATCTGTGAGTGTCCGAGAGTATTTACAAGCCTTTAAAAAAGTTGGACGGTTGCCGAAAGCACCTGAACTGGACCCAAGTGATGAGAATATTTTGTTTGTGCTGAGCTTAGCTCCCATGGTACAACATCCGGACCAAGTGCGACCATATTATGAGAAGTTCCGTGACAGTGCCGACAAAGCTGCAGCAAAACACGACTTTGACGCCGCAATGAAGTTCGAGGAACAAGACAACGAGCACAAAAACCACCTCGTCGCACTCAAGGCAACGATGGACAAAATTTTGGATGTTGCTTCCACTGCCGAGCGAGCATTGGCTTATTACATAAGTGTACGAGATTTTGGCCAGTGCTCAAGGTGGAAGGACGTTGAGATCAAATGCAAGAAATTGGACCCAAAATCATTCGTTGGTCTGACAAGTGATGGTGAGAAAGACGCAAGCAAAGGCGACGCTGCTAGCACACCCACAGCAAAGGGGTATAGTGTCAGAATGTGGGACCAAGATTCGGTGTCGTTGCTGCGGGAGCACGATGCAGCCGAACAGTCGAGCTATCAGTCAACACATCTGGGGAAATTCCCTCAACAAACCAACGAGGCATGTAGGAAAACTGAAAAAGTGGAAGAAAGACACCAGCTCCGCATCGTCCGTTGACAATTTTCGTTCTACGACGAACAACGGACGACGACGAAGACCACGAGTGACGACGACGACATAAAGTCAGAAAGTAACAAAAAACAAAAACTTGCGTAAGTAAGTAAAAACACACCTTTGCGCACGAAATTACACACCACATCCAGTAAATTGCACAAACACAAATATGGCTTCCATGGCATGAACTTGCACTTCCAGCTATTTGGTCTTTTGGTTCACCTTTAAACCCGCTGAACCACAGGGAGTTTCAGCGGAAACGCCTCTGCGTCCGCGGTCAATAAAGCGCGGAGTATCCGGACCCGCAAGTTTGTGCCATGCCGCGGGGTGCCGCCGTTCACCGCACACCGCCAGCTCGAAGTGCATGACGCAGTGTATGTATCCGTGTTCGGCATTACACTTTTTCGTGCGGATACATTAGTGGTAAATTTGTAAGTCCTGATTGTAGATATATCACATCGCGGAGGCGCAAAGGAGTCAGTCGGCCGCTCGCAGTCAGTCAGTCAGTCAGTCAGTCAGTCAGTCAGTCAGTCAGTCAGTCAGTCAGTCAGTCAGCCCGCAGTCGCTCACGGATTCTTCGATTCTTCTCGATTTTGGATTTTGGATTTTGGATTTCTTGATTTCTTGATTTCTTGATTTCTCGATTTCTTATTTTTTCGGTTTTTGGTTTTTGGTTTTTCGGTTTTTCGGTTTTCGGTTTTTGGTTTTTCGGTTTTCTGATTTCTCGGTTTCGGGATTTTGTGATTTTGTTCTTTTTGTGATTTTGTGATTTTTGATTTTAAAACGTAAATTCGTTATACAGTATAATTCCGAACTTTACATAATACACACAACAGTGGATTCATCTATAAAGAATACACACGATGCTCTACGATAGCGCGATGCGCTATCTTTCCAAAACTCCAAAACTTCCCAAAATCCCAACATCCCAACTTCCCAACTTCCCAACTTCCCAACTTCCGGAGTTCCGCGCCACTGTACTCTCCCCAATTCCGCCACAAACATTTGGGCAAAAAAGCAAAAAGTGCAAAAGTGAAAAAGTGGCGGAATGGGGGAGGGAGGGAGCTGGTTGGCAGTTTCGTTTTGAATTTATTTATTCCGCGTTCGTCATTCGCCCACTCACACTCACTCACCCACACTCACCCACTCACTCACTGTCACTCCCACTGCCCCACCCATTTCCCATTCATTGGTGAAAGCCTGACCGCACGCACTCCGTCGGCAACTGTTGTATCTATATCTGAGACATTACGGTTTCTGCACTCACAAGCCCCTCTAAATATGTGTAATACCAGTTATGGATATATGTGCCCCTCCACTGCTTTGTCCACGTCACGCTCCGGCAAGTCCCGCACGCACACCCACTTACACTTATTCCCACTCCCGGAAACACCCCACCCACTGTCCACAGTGACATTCATTCGTGGGATATATCCTCCAATGGGAATGTCAATATTTTAGGCTTCGTGGTGAATACCGAGTATGGTCGGTCGGTGGTGCTGAGTCACAGTGGAGTAGTGCGGTAGTGCAGTGAAGTAAGCGGTCACTCGCTGCCGTCCAGGCACTGGAAATCAGTCGGAATGGAAGAGTCCGAAGACGTCCGTTCGTTCGTCCACAGCACAGCGAACGCGAGAGTCAGCGACGTCGTCACTCAGCAATCGTTCGTTCGTTCGTTCGTTCGTTCGTTCGTGCATTCGTTTGCTCACTGTCGGTCACCGTCGACGTCAAGTCGTCACTGTCGTCGTTCGTTTGTTCGTTCGTTCGTTCGCTCGTTCGCTCGTTCGTTCGTTCGTTCGTTTGTTTGTTTGTGTGTGCGTTCGTTGTGTTGCCTTTCCCGTCTTTCTATCGTTCTTTCAATCGTTCTTGCTTGCTTGCTTTCTTTGTCGTCGCTGACTCGTGCGATGCGTGGCATGCGTGGTGCCGCGGGGTGGGTGACGATGACGGTGACAGTGACGGTGACGATGACGGTGACGATGACGACAGTGGCAGTGCCGCGGTGAGGAGTTGATGACGCACCACTGAATTGTGCAGACAGGCGTTGACGGTGCCGCAAACTGCTTGCTGAGTCACTGACTCACACACTTGCACTACCACTTGCACCGTTGGGCAGTGTGTTCTGTGAACGGACGTTCGTTTCCGCTGAACGACAGTTGTTGAAATGTGTGCCTGAACCAGTGAGCGGAGTGTATTCGTCATGATATGCGTGGAGGGGGCACTTCACCGGGTCTGCACAGTGTTTGTGACTCGGAACGTGTACGTAGTCCGCCACTCGAACAGCACCAACCTGACTCCGGGTCGGCGAGGAAATCACACCGTGCTTGATTGCCTACGTGACGTGGTTAAGACCGACGTGACAGCCCCCGCAATCTGCACACGTCACCACACGCAAGGCAATAGGTGGCCATCTGAAGCGTGGGGCTCAGCACGGTTTGTGCGCCGACTCAGCAAACCAGTGCCTTGAGTCCTTCGTGTGGTCGCACAACACTGGTGCACCGCACCCGCACACCCGATAGCACGCCCCACCGCTGAAAACTATACGAACGGTGGCGTGGGACTTTGCGGGCTTTGGTGGCACACTACTCCCAGTTCGTCGACGGCGCGCAAACGAAATAGAACAGGAGCAGAACACGATTCAAAAGACAAACAATTCTGGCAATCAATATTATTGTTGCTTCGTGGCAACTGCGTGACTTCATTTTGCTGGCGTAGCCACATTGTTGTAACAGTCTGACAAGGTGGCGGCGGTGGAGGGCAAAGGCGCTGCGGCCGTGGGGCGCCGTTGTTTGCCCGCAACCATGCCTCGAAGGCACGACTCTCAGACAGACATTTGTTCTCCAAGTCCAATGTCTGACACCGAGATCGCATTCGAATTGGAGCGTCTGACGCCGTCACCTTCCTTCGCCGCCACCATCTCGGAGGCGTTCTACGTCTCGTTTCTCATGATCCGGGTGTTGTTGTGGATGGCGTTCGACTACCTCCGCTGCAACACCATCACAGCGTGGGCGAAGCTATCGCCGCGATGGATGACGCAACGTTTGGGCCGCGAGGTGGAGAGTATCGAGTTTGATCACGTGAGTTTTCGATGCGGAAATATTGAGCGAATGTCGTTGATATTGTAAGTGCGGGGATTTGTGTGATTGTGCGTTCACTTTAGGCAAAGATGCAGCAAGATGCAAGAAACGCTGGTCAAGCAGGCAATGGGACGGAACGGGCATGGTTTACCTGCAAGTTGGCGGATGGCGATCAGCTTAAGGTGCGTCCACACTCCAACCGATGTGCATGGTCAGCTTGCACGGGGCATCGATGGTAACTTCTGCGTCTCGCTGTTGCACACGCCCCAGCTGTTTGCGAAAAAGCCGTCGTTCAATATGACGGAGCGCCTGTTCCTGTCAGCATTTGGCGTGTACGACAATGAACTTAACTTTTACTCAGTCGCTAAAGCCGACAGCACATTCCGGGACAATGAACAGATCGCGGCCCTGTTCCCAAAGCCATTAGTCTCTTGGAAGAAGGGAAAGAACTTTCTTCTTGTGTACGTCAAAGCATGGCTGCACATGTTTGCATGTGTCCTTGGCTCATTATTCCTCCTTTGTTGTCGCAGGATGGGAGATCTTGGGGAGCGGAATGCGGAGTTTGCGTCTGTAATTGACGCCTACCCGGATCGAAAAGTAAAATCTGCGTTGAGAAGTTTTGCACGAATGCATGCTCATTTTTGGGACCGGGTTCGTTGCATCTGCTTGCTTCGTTGGGATAGCATGATTCCATAACTCGGCGATCCGTGCACAGCCTCCAGGCAAAGTGTGGACAGACGAATGGTCCTGCTCCTTGACGGTCGGTGTTCTCTCCACTGCGAGCGTCTGCGCGTGGCGTTTTTCTTGTCTCATCGCGCTATCCAACTTGATGTGAAACAGGTGCCTGCAACAAGAAGCCGGACGCGGCCGTACTTCCTCCGCCTGATTGCGAATACAACGCTGTCAAATTTCCTCAGTCGTTATGGGTGTGTTGCTGCTCTGCCTGGCCATGCGTTTTTCTGGAGCGGTGGTTTTTCCTTTCACCGTTGGCTTCACTCCTGCTACCACAGGGACATCTTTACGCCAGAGCTCCTCACTGGATACAAGTGTTTTATCAACAATTTCAACAAGATCCGGCGGTTCTGGTCGCAATCCCCGCTCACATTATGTCACGGCGACCCGCATCTCGGCAACCTGTGGTATGTGTACTTGTTCAGCGCTCAGTCGCCTTGGTTTGCTCCGCTAATGCGCTGTGTCCTCCCCAAAATTGATAGGTTTTCGAAAGGTGGATCAGAATGCGGGTTCTTTGACATGCAGTGTGCTGCGGCGGAGCATTGCATGCGCGACATCGCCTACAACCTGGTGTCGGGCTGCGACAGTATGCAGCTTCGTGATCATGAACAACGATACATTCGTTGGTACCTGACCCATCTTAACATTGAACTGTCAAAACGAGACAAGGAGCCACTCCGCTTTGAAGATGCGTGGTTTCAGTACAGATTACATGCATGGTGGGTGTTCTCTGCCTTCACTATATCGGCAGGAGCCAATAATTTATTGGACCAACGAGTTGGTGAGTACACATTGTGCCCAATTTTTGATTGGTGGTGCTTTCTGTGGTAACTCTGACCTGGCCACCGAACTTGTGTGATGTCTTCCGCAGGTCGGCACACCGTGTTCCGCTGCGTGAAAGCTCTCATTCGCTTAAACTCCCTCGGTGCCTTGCATGAGGTTCTGAGTGGTGAGCGAGATCCGAAATAGTTGTGTGGTACCGCATGTAACACAATGAACGCCCAGCAGCAATATCTCGACCACCTTGTGGGAGCAGTCAAGTTGTCGATTTCCCTCTTCATAAATGTACTATATATCAATGAACTGCACCACAGAGTCAAGTCTCACCACCACCATTTGCTGGCTCGTCACGAATGCAAATGCTTCCGCCTGGAAATTGTTGACTCTCGATGCATTCGTTACAAACGCAACACAGAGGTGTAACATCTCAACATCTCACCGCCTCGACGCCACGCCACTCCACTCCAGTTTACTCTGTCATCACGCAAGACAGCATAGCAGCAAGTGCAATCTTTAATTCGTCGCTGTACAAAAGCATCACAAGAGCGTAATTGCAGCCTCTCGTCGTCACACCTACCTCCACCACGACAACATCGTCGTCACAGACAGCTATGATACCTTCAACAGCTCCCCTGTATTTAGAGTAGCATGGCAGCGAAGGTCTCAGCAGAGAGATCAGAAAATCAGGACAGCCAAATGGCCCATAATTACTGAAAGTCCAAAATGCGTATTGTGAATTAAAGTGGAGTGAAATCTACAATTTACAATACCAAACCTGGATGAATCATTGACCTCTCGAGTGCTCACTGCGTGAGACATCTCGACTCGCGACGACGTAACTTCACCACTTTCCTGTCGTTCGTCGTTCGTCGTCCGTCGTTCGTTGTTCCTTCGTCGTTCCTTCGTCGTTCCTTCGTCGTTCCTTCATCGTTCCTTTGTCGTTCCTTTGTCGTTCGTCGTTTCTTTGTCGTTCGTCGTTCGTTGTTCCTTTGTCGTTTGTCGTTCGCGGTCGTTTGTCATTCGTCGTTGTTGCGTTCGTTTGTCTATGTCTTTCGTTGTCGTCATTTGTCTTTGTATTGGTTGTGTCTTGCGTCTTCGGCGTCGTCTTGCATCGTCTGGTGGTGTCGTACTTATCCAACCACACGCACGCTTTTTTTGTCGTCGCGTGTTTGACAGACATGGGGACTTTTTTGTGCAATTGTTCGTCGGCTCTCGACGTGGCCAACTCTATTTTGTCATAATGAAACTGCTCTCGTAGAGCAGTCACGTTGCGAAGGAACAATGTTTGACTGTTCCGACGAAACGAACCGCGTTGCGGCAGCAAAGGGACGTGCCCCTCATCCGCTCGCGGACCAAGGGACTGAAAGAAGTTCTTTGCCTCGTAAGTCGAAATCTTACCGGCATGCTCAAGAGGCTCTGCAACGGGCTCAAATCCAACAGCAGCCAGAGGCACTGTTAGCACGGCTTCAAAATGGTGCTGTTTTCATGATTCGATCGCAAAAGCCAGGCCTCGCCGGGGCTCACAGCCGATTTCTGTACCCATGCTTCTGCTGGTTGTCTGAGGACGCTTTGCGGTTGGAGTGGTGTCATGGCATTTTCCGCGATGAGACAGCGAAGCACCAGTATCTAGACATTGTAAAAGTGATGTCCGTGGCCACAGTATCCATTCCAGAGCGACGAAAATCTAAAATCCGAAAGGCCGCGACAATCAAGCCAAGCAAATTGGACGGTGCTGGGGATATTAAAGGCGTCGCTGACCCCACTTTCTTCCTCCAAATTATTTACGATCGTAATCGTTCCGAGAACGATTTCGCTGCTGGAGTGTCGCCCAAGAAACGCCAGGCCGAATTGCACATCGCAAGTGTGGTGAAAGAAAAGTATGGCCCAAATGCGATTGATCGGGCTGTCCGGATCCATGAATTGTGGCTCGCAGCGCTGGAGTGGCTGCTCACGAACTACGGAGAGTATTTGCACAAAAAGTATCGATTGTCGCAGAATTTGAGGGGGTTTGACCGTTTTGTCCAACGACGCTGTCGTACAGAATCAAGGAAGGCCGCCGCTAACAGTGCGTCGCAGTTGGGTTCGAACTCGCCGCAACAAGTGCGCCACCGTCTGCAGCATGTACCTTCACTGCCCCCTCGAGATGGTGTCGTCGGGTCGGCAAACCGTTCAAGTCCTTCAAAAACTAGCAAATCCATGAGGGTTGTAGCATCCATGGCGTTGGACGGGGGACTCAATCTTAGTGCATCGCAGATGGCTGCGTTGGATGCCATCACCGATGAGATTTGCGAAGATCTTTGTCGACAAGGGCCGGATGCGGTCGCCCAGTATCTTGGCGTATCAGTGGGCGAGCTTACTGGCACGCGTGGTAACAATAGTGACAGTGACAGCGACCACGACGAACACGTTGGCACTCCACATCGGGTTGAACGCACGCCGTCTGAGCTGATCCCGAAGCTGGTGCAAGGTAATCCGCTCCGAGCCCCACCGCCACAACTTCCACTAGATGCGGTTTATGACACAACTCCGAATCTTCGCTTGCAGCGTGGCCTCCACGACAACCAATGCGGTTCGTCCCGCCGCACGCAGGCTTCTCCCAACAGTGCTTCGAGAGCGTCTACCATGGATACCATTCCTCCTCTGCCTCAACGAGACTGACCTAAGGAGACATATGCTCACACACACAAACAACCACACACATGTTCACACATGTTCACACATTTTATAACTTATTACTGTCTTCTTGACGCAAGCAATCCCCGACGTCGTGTCGACGACGTGCACTTGCCTCGGTCATGCCATCGTTGCCTGCAACTCCGTGTACAAACGATGGAGGACGCAAAATGTCCAATCTTCGAGGGGAACTTCATTCCGCGGCCTCAAGCGAACTTGTAGCAATTGCCCGAAGAGTTGATCGTAATAATTGTCCAATAGGAGTCGCAATATTTCAGGATTTCTCTCGAGCTGAGCTATTCTGCCGGCCCGCTTCGATGATACCACTAAGTGCTCCATTTGAGCGGGGGAACCAAATTGCGCCTGCGACATGAAAGAACACGTGATGTTCGGAAGCGTCACAAAAGATTGGGAAGCCGCGCTCTGGAACACTGCTGCGCAGAAACTGGTGTTTACAATCTGGTCGCTTCCCGGCTCAAACAGACCAGCGAACAGCGGTCTCCAACGTTGCAGATAGATTCGTGAAATGGGGTGGCTGCCGCTGTTGACCATTCTGGAAATATCACGCAGTTGCGTGCAATTTCGCTTCGTCGCAAAAGCCGCTGTATCAACACAACCCACGTATGCTACAAATCCGCCAAAGAATTGATCAATGGTCCAGCTGAGTTCGACTGGAACGGGGTGGCGCATGAGTTCATCGGCGACACCCAACGAATGCGAGTTGGTCCACACATTGACGCTGATTGACGTCGTACATGCCCGCACGTAATGCAGCCAAAATGCTGGCAAAAATAATGTCTGACCCGGTTGTAATGTGACGTGCTTGGGTGCGCCGAGGCCTCGACGCGCCCCGCACTCCTGAAGTGAATTCAATTGGCTGGACGTTAAAGTTGCCAGATCCATCATCTGGCTTTGCCGGTATGACGGGTGTGCAACAGGTTCAAGATCGACACAATCGGCATAGCCGGGAGGAAAGAGAATAAACATCTTTTGCCCGAATATCTGAGTGTAGAAATTGTAGCTGGAATCGTAGTGCAGCTGCGCTGTGACACCGGCGCATCCCAGCCATACGTTTGCTTGGGCAAAGTCATTCATACCGACCAGAGCCGACTCAATCACGAATTGGCGGTACGGCGTCACGTCTGTGAGAAAGTCTGGACTGTCCTCGAATATTGCCTGCCCAGAATAGTATGCAAAACGGCGTTCGCTGCCAGCAGCGGTGTGGCAAATTTCGAAGAAGTCAGACGCCGCCATTGTGGTGGTTGCATAAGATGGAAACTTGTCCCTCGTATTCGCCCAAGGAAATGGGGTATCCTCCGGCCTCGAGTAGACGAAGTGGGAGTTGTTCGACACATGGACGCTCTTGAACGAAGCTGGGTACGTGGAAATGAAGTCCGGATCCCACCTGCCATGCGCAGTCCAATTCGCTGCGGGGCTGTTTTCGACAATAACTGGCTCGTTTAGCTTTAGCACAAAGCGGTAGTGCCCACGCCAATGCACTGCTCGAACAGGAGCAATTCCCAAGGTCTCAAACAATCGGTTCTGAATGGGGGTGGTGCCGGTCGGGCTGCACACAGAAAGGACATCAATGTCATCATCACTTTGAATGACAGGTGGTTTCAGCACCAACACCCAATACGCGAGCACTGCGATGACAACACATGCAATCGACTGCAATGCGCTGATGCGTGCCATGCCGCGAAAATAGCTGGGGCTAGAGTGTTAGCGTCCGCATTGTCGTAGCCCTTTGTTGAGATAACACGTCAAACAAAATCACTACTCTTCGGCTTGCCGGTGCATTGCGTCAGTCAGTCACCCGCAGTGTGTGTCGTATGGCCGTCTTCACAACTGCGAGCGCATACTTCTCACATTTCCTGCGAGGGACGCATTTTGAATTTTTCAAGAAACAATTTGCGAAAGATTTGGTGCAACACATTGACGCCACATCTGCAAACACGATTTATGCCCCCCTCCCTGCCCGGAAAGGATCTACCCTCACAACATCGTACACACAGTCCCGCAACCACGCCTTTGACAAATTGTTGTTGAAGATCGTTGTTTATGTCCGCGTGCGTGGTGGTCTGTGTGGTGTCGAGTGGCAACCGAACAACAACGACAACGACAAAACTGCAACGGCAACAACGACAACGACGACAACGATGACAACAACGACGATGACGACACATGCATCAATGACACATTTAACCGTACCACCAGTACACAAAACTCCCGTTGCGCTTAATGCCATACACTAAATATATTCTGTACTTTCAACATTTTGAGTACTGAAGTATATTGAATTGATGAGTCCACAGGGAACTTCGCAAATTTCGCGCGCGAAGTGTTCAACTTTTCGCGCGCGAACGACAAGTGGGCACGGGCACGGCACGGCACGGCACACACAGCGATGCGATGCGACGCGCGACGTGGCGGACGTTGGTAAAAGTTCACGACACGGCACGACACGACAACACACCACACGAGACAGGATGGTTGGTTAAGCTGTAGGTCAGGGGTGAGTAGATGTGATTGTGGCCGGTTTTGGTTTTGTATCAGGCGGGTGGATGATTGTGCATGATAGGATGACGATGACATGGCTCTAGCAAAGTTACGCGTGTACGCGTCTGCGTGTTCGGCGTGTACTTGAGGGTAAAATAGGTTTTTGGTTGTGACAAAAGATACCGCAAATTTTCGCATATTACCCACTGTGGTACGTGGCGAATTACTGGCACGTTGCAGTGCCTCGTTGTTTTTGACCTCTTCGAGTCATTTCAAAGTATGAATGCTGTCGAGCAGCACTTTGCCGAAGCTTGGGTGCGCACGAAGGAGCATCCGTGGGTGTCCATTACGCTCACGGTCGTTGTTTGCATGCTCGCTCTGAAGCTGTTCTTCACCGCAAGATTCTACCAACGTCGTCGCCCACGATCTGAAACAACTTGCATCGTTGTCACCGGATCTGCGTCTGGAATCGGTAATGCCCTGGTGCTGGAGCTCCTGCGCATAAGCGAAAGGGAAAATTTGACGGTTGTAGGCGTTGACATCCGTGAAACTCCTGTATCCCACAGCAAATTTGTTTCACTTTGCGCGAATGTGGTCGACATCGATGCATTGAAAAACGTCGTAACTACGCTGGCGACTCGGCAACTTTTTTGTGATGCGCTTGTTCTCTGTGCGGGCATCACAACGACAGGACCACTTGCAGAAATGGACAGTAACAAAATTAAAGCGGTGATGGATGTGAATGTGCTTGGTACGCAAAAGTTCATTTTGGCATCAAGTGTGGACAATGAAGACAATCAATGTTGTTGTTGCGTGCGTTTGAATTAGGAACCGCATTTTGCGTCAAGCAATTCTTTCCGTTGATGAGACCTGGGTCGGTGGTTGTCCCAATAGTGTCGGAGATCGCGCATGCATTCAGTTCTGCGGCGTTCAACGGGCCGTATGCGATGTCGAAATTCGCTTTGGAGGTATCACCCGCACTGCTGATGCGTCACCGTTACGTTGTTCGATCATGGATGCACTCTCTATTGTTGTTGAACCGTAACTTGAGTGTCGGTGGGTGATGTGTCACAATCGTAGGCTTACAGTGTCGCATTGCGCCAAGAACTGGCCCTTGTTGACATTGATGTTGTCACTATTTACCCCGGCGCAGTAAACACACAGCTAGCACTATGTGCCACGATCGATTCAGCATTGAAGTATGTTCGACGTCATTGTTGTAATTTGCAGCAAATTATGAATTGGGTTGAGGCGCACACTGTGAATTGTTCCATGTTCCTGGATCTAGGCACTCAGCACGTCCACAGACACAGTTCTCGACCCCATTGTTGAATTTCGTCGACATTAGTCGCGCGTACATAACGAGAAATGCGACGGACGCCTCGAAAATTGTCGGAACAATCGCTAGAATCTGCACACATCGTTGTAATCGAAAGAAGTTCTTGGTCAACGCCTCGATGACCATGCGATTACTCAAATACGTGCCACATTCCGTGATGGATTGCGCGTCGGGGTATATTCTTCGAAGGCGTCGGCACGACGTTAATGACTAGTGTCTCACTTACTTGCAGTGAACTCGGAGAATAGGACAAAGTATTTTTTTAACAGTAAACAACAACATGGATTCTTGGGTGATATCGACTGGCCAGTGCACTTTAGGCGGTGACACGTTGCTGAATAAACGACGACAACCCAGACACCGTCTCAAGACTAGACGAGGTGGAACTCTTCAGCGCAGTCGAGGCCGCCGACAGTCGTTCGTGACACTTTGGGAGTAATCACGCGACAAGGCACATGTTCAAACACAGGGCAATGCAAATGGCAGGTTCAAAACGAAAGTGACACCAACACGCGCGCTGGTCGAGGATGGACTCACCCTATGTAGAGCACGTTTTCGCCGCTCAGCTTTCTCTGCAGCTTCTTTCGCGGCCCGTGCTGCTTCCTCTTCCCGCTGTTTCTTGAGCGCCGCAAGACGCTTTTCTTCCTCTTCCATTTCCTTTAACCGTTTCTCGCGCTCTAGCATCATCTTCTTCTTGCGCTCCTCGGCCTCCTGCAACTTTCTCTGTCGCTCTTCTTCCAGGGCAGCGGAGGCCGCAGCAGCAGCGGCGGCGGCGGCAGCTGTTGCGGCAGCGGCCGTGACAGACTCTTCGATGGCTTTACCTTCTTCGTCAAGAGACGCTAACATTTTTCGGTAGTGCTCTTCTTCTGCCAGCAATCGAGCTTCCTTCTCCGCCAAAGCTTTCAGGTAGGCGTCAGGCATCACCGAGTACGGGATCTGTTGATTCGTGTACGGTGGGAAGCGTGTGCGGTGACTGGAACATAACCACAAAAGGCAAACATCAATCAGATCAGCAAAGCAATCGAGATAAAAACTGGGGTGAAGAGGCTTACGTCTTTGTTGCTTGATCCCTCATCTGTTGGTAAGTGAGCTGGACAAGGTTTTGCTCGGCTCCAATTTCGTCCAGAGTGCCGTGCTGCAGCATTAAGTCCTCACTGTCGTGTAAAAGCGTCCATACAATCTTTGTGGTTTTCACAACCTCTGCAGAGTGATTATCTGCGTCAGGGACGGTGCCATCACTTCTGTAGAACGCCACAAACTCATCCATCTGCGCAATGCCATCATCACCGGCAATCACCTCAAACATATTAGTGAGCTGTTCGTCCGTCAAAAGATCAAAGTTAGAGGCAGAGGATTCGGCACGCGACCTTGCCGCGTCATCTGTGGAAGACCGCGCAATTCGCCGCGCGTCTTGTGCCATCAGCCGAATTCCCTGCGCGAACTCGACAGCGTCAATCTCATTTGAGTGGTCTCCGTCGAAGTAATGGAACATTCCCTTCGTGACGATGCTCTTTTTCTCCTCTTCGCTGACCTTGTTGCGATGCGCAGACTGCAAAGCAGTTTCCCTTTCGAACACTTGCGCTGCAAAATCGTCGTTGTCGAGCTTGTCCATGAGCATATCGATCGCCTTGTTGACTTGCGTTGCAACACGCAAACGCTCCTTGTCGCGGCGCAATACTTCCAGCCGCAAAACCGCCTTTGGCAGCTCTTCATCCGAGCCAGAGAACAGCTTAATACCCTTGGGAGGACTCTTAGATGTTTGGCGAGTCTTGCAATTGAAGAACAGCTTGTTTTTGCGAATCTGAAACCACACGTCGCCGCCCACGTAACGGAACAAATTGCTGCCGATATCTGGGAGCATTTGTTCGCTGTACTCATTCAGAAGGCTCGAGACCCCAGAATTTGGGTCGTCACCGGCAACTGAATCTTTTAACAAGATAGAGCCTGCGTTACTGACCGCACCGACTCGCCGGCGCTCCGTCGTGTTCACATCATTGCCGTTCAAATCTTTCCCAGTGTGCTTCACGACCAACTTATTCGCGGTTTCTTGGTTCAGAACGTTGCGTCTCTGGCGCTGCTGACGCCCACGTGCCGAGAGTCTCGAAGTACCACCTCGCTGCATATTCAATGCCTGCAGCTGAAGAGACACCTTCATACTGGCTCGACGTTGCTGTCTCAGCTGCTTCGACTTGTCCTTGAACGCATTCTGCGCCACGATTGATGAGTTACGAGCTCGCACCCTAGCTTCAGCATCGGGCTTCGGACTCGCTGAATCAGCCGATTCAGGTTCAGGGAACTCCAGTTGGTCCGCGCTGTCCTCTGCGGAGGGGACGTCCGCTTTGTCATCGCCACTACCAGGGGGTGGGAACTCGGCCTTGTCCCCCTCAGAATCTTCGGGCGGCTCCACTAGCTCGCCACTGTCCTCTGGTTCCGGAAAATCCATCTTTTCAATTCACCCTGACATTCAGGTGCAAAAAGTTGTCCGCTCCCACAGGTGAATAAAAAAACAAGACGAAAAAAAAAAAACTTGGCTACTTGTTCTGAAATGTACAGACGGTCTTCGCAATCAGACCAACGTTCTGGACAGCTTGAACAGGACCTCTGCGTCGACTGAACACCTTGGCATCGACGTACAAGCTCGCCGGGTTGCTGGTCTCATTTTGCTTTGCACACGCGCGAGCAGCAAAACGACGCATCCGCCGAAGGACGAATGACGAATGACGAACGACGAACGACGAACGACGAACGACGAACGACGAACGACGAACGACGAACGACGAACGACGAA
>ENA-OWNT01003434-OWNT01003434.1-seawater-metagenome-genome-assembly--contig:-NODE-3434-length-14900-cov-11.196924_pt1 | contig 14900 bp, 18 predicted proteins | sample MGYA00238136_ERZ651165 | MGnify/ENA primary metagenome ERZ651165 (study PRJEB26861, sample SAMN08777766) | seawater metagenome | isolation source: coastal seawater | place: USA: Florida | collected...
TCCTAAAACGAACTTTCACGAGAACACATATTATTGCTCAAGCAGCCATTTCTCTATGGTCTCTTTTTTCCAACCCAAGGTTCGACCTTTGTATTGGATAGGCGGTGGCAAGATTTTGTCTTTTGCCCACCAACGCCAGATGGTTACTTTAGATTTGTTCAATAGACGAGCTAGTTCATTTAGCGTGACTAATGGTTCCATTAATTTATTTCCTATCATTGCGTGTTAAAACCTGAAGGAGTATGAAGCATGGAGGTGGATCAAAACCCGAACGTATGTTTGATCCAAGTGTGAGGAAGGTAGAGGACCTAGTATGCAGATCTAGGCTATTAACATGTAGCTGAATCGGTGCGGTATAAACCTCCCTTTAGAAACTGTCTGGTGGAGAGCTATAACCTTTCAATATAGCTCTCTTAATATGTCCAGCAGAGAATCCGAGGCGCTTTGCTATTACAGAAAAGATCTCTGCATTGGAACGCTTTGCCTTGCGTTCTCCTTGTTCGATGGAAACTTCATCAAGCATGCACTCTAGGCTATACATATTAAGAATATCTTGCTCAGTGTATGGCGAGGTTCGCTTGTCGTTGCGAAAGCCTATCTGGGAAAGGAAACGACTTGCCGCTGTTTTTCGCATGAAGATTAGATACTTCTCGTCTATGGTCGGTTCGTTTTCGGCTTCGTGGATCGCTATTAATTGCTTAGCTCCTTCGTAGTAAGGTGCTACCAGTTTGTGACGATAGGGGTTGGATACGTCTTTGTTAAATACGTCTCCTTGGTACAATAAATATACAGCGTTCCATAGGGGCCCTTTTCGAACGCCTTCGATGATTTCGATTCTGTGTTGTTCTCTAAGCTTGAAGTTGTTTATCTTTAACCAGTCTTCCGGTGGATTGGCATAGTACATAGTTTTGTAGCTACCTGTGTCAATTTCAGGAAGCTTTAGGCTAGGGCGACTATAGTGTCTTAGCCATTGTTATTTCATGAACTTGCAGGTCGAGTCATAAAATTAGCTAAATGCCGAGAATGCCGTTAAATGTGGTTCTATTTGAACTGATATGTGCCTAATTGTATTGATATGTAATTGGTGGCATTGGTAGTGGTAGGTGGGAGCTTGTTTGACTAATTGTTAGACTAAATGAGGGTTTTAAGTGAAGGTGGGCTAGTGATTGCTAACTTCCTAGCCCTTTTAAATATGGCGCTCCCGACAGGATTCGAACCTGTGACCTATCCCTTAGGAGGGGATCGCGCTATCCAGCTGTGCCACGGGAGCCTATCTCTATGATACTGAATTCATTTCAGAAGTTAAGAGTAAAATAGTGTGATTACAACAACTTGTGCATCACGTCGCCAATTTGGATACTGCCTGCGAGCTCGGCTTGGTCTATGGTCAACTCAGCTTCGTTTTCGTATACGCGTGACACAGTCAAAGTGATGTCAGTCTCAGTGACTTTATTGCGGGGTAAACCGCGCTGGTCGATGAACGAGCCTGTATGCCATAGCTGCAGTTTGTCGCCTGGTTCAACGCCATGAACTCTGCCGAGATCCATAGTGATGGTGTTGCCCCATTTAGCCACTACTTCAGGCAAGGTAATCTTGCAAGATACTTCAGATTCAAGGTCGAGCATGATGTTACGGCTTACGCGCAGCATCATATCGCCATAAGTCGATGCCCAAAAACGCGCGCTCTTAGTATCGACCTGACTGGTTTTCGCAAAAGGCCAGCGTGCCACTTCGCGGTAGTTTCTGTTGTAGACTTCATTACCTGTTTTGCCATCAAACACTGTCATCTCAAGGGCGAACTGGCGATTGATGACATCATCTTTAATCAGGTTTTGCTCAATTGTCGCGGTTAAGTCCGTGATCACGCCACCAATGATGTACTGTGCACCTGTATCTTCAGCAATCATCTTTAAGCGCTCTGGATAGCGCTTGCTGATTTCAAAATCGGTTGTCCCAACAGAGATGAAGTTAGTCGACTCTTGATCGAGCTGGCGGTTTATCACGTTAGCAAAGTCATCACCTACGTCATATATCTGTCCCATTACCGCCTGACCCGGGTTGGAAAGGGAGATATTGCCGACTAAAAACGTCTTCTTGTACTGGTCGACGTGGCAACCCGTTGCCGATGGGTAAATATCAATTCTTGCCTTAACGAACATTACGCCTTTGCGGGTCTTCTGTTCTTCGACCAGGATATAGCGCACTTCGCTATTGGTGAACTGATACTCTTTGCGTTCGCTTTCCAGTAGAGGGCGAAGATTCGAAATGCTGCCGATATCCGCACCCGAGAAGCGTACTGCTTTATACAGTGCGTCTTCTAATGCGTGGATACGGGCGACCTCTTCAGAAGAGACCACAGTTGCCGTGCCCGTCACTTCATACCAGCCAGCCAAAGCTGTGTTAGCAAACAGGCTAACGTATATGGTTGAAAAGAGGATCAGAAGCGATTTTTTCATGTTCGATTACCAAGTTGGTTCATTTTTTGCTTATTAAATCTTAGCTGATTTAGGCGTTGCCTTTCTAAATAGTTGCATAGTTAGAAAAGCAAGGAATGTTCCACTTTTAGAAGAGAGCTAAAAGAAACGACATTTTAAGCCTTAATGTATCGGAGATTAGAGAATGAAAAAATGGCTATCGCTAGTGCCCGTGGTGTTTCTCACCGCTTGTGCCTATGCCCCAATATACAATGGTAAAGAACCATACCCAGGCTCGCAGTTTATGCTGATGGAGAGCCCGCGTCATACTCTTGACTTCTTTGTTGAGAGCATGACTGAAGACCTTATGATTTCGAATACCAGTGTTTCCGCACGGACACCTATTGCCGTAACCTCGTTTGTCGACCTGCAAAATATGGATGCGACCAACTGGTTGGGTAATTCAGTTTCTGAAGGTTTTATTCACCAGTTCCAGCGCCGCGGTTTTAAGGTAGTTGATTTTAAAACCACAGGTTCGATTCAAGTCACTCACCAAGGTGATTTCGCGTTTAGTCGTGACTGGAAAGATCTGGCACAAGAACAAGATATTCAATATGTGCTGACAGGTACTATGCTTCGTCAAGAAGGTGGTGTGATTGTTAATGCGCGTGTGGTAGGTATGCAGTCTCGAGTTGTCGTTGCGACAGCGCAAGGCTTCTTACCTGCAGATCGAATCGGTCGAGATCTTGATACCCTTAATAGTATTCGTACTCAGGATGGTGTATTAATTCGTTCAGACCCAACCATTACTCAACCTTATACTGTGATTTTGCGCCCGTAGGAGATCAGATGAAAAAGCTATTACTCCTTGCCGTCGTGTTTGTCATGGTTGGCTGTCAGCCACTAAGCACCATGCGCCCTGATGACTGGTTAACCGCTGTTGGCTACGCCAGTATTAGTGAACAGAAGGGACGCAACCAGGAAGAGAAGCAAGTGCGAGCTATGCGCGCGTCTAAGATTGACGCTTACCGTGAATTGGCTGAGCAAGTCTACGGCATGCGTGTCAGTGGTCGTGCCGATCTGCAAGATCAACGCCTGGGTACAGAGCTAACCTCTGGCGCGGTAGATGGTGTGATTCGCGGTGCTGAAGTCGTACGTAGCTATAAAGTTGGCGACAGTTACGTGACAGAACTACGTCTTGATATTCAGAAGATGAACAAGTTACGTGACTATGGTGAAGTTCAGCAAGTACCTGAAAAAAGACAGCAAACTCTTTTCTAACTGACTATATTCTCTCTGATACAAAAAAAGCGGCAATCATTGCCGCTTTTTTCTGTTTCTAATCGCTAGGCTTTGATATTGGTGCCTAACGTAGTGATGTTCTTGGTTTGCCCTTCAGAAGTGTAAGTCATGCCAAGCTTTCCTTGCGACTGCTTCATCAGGTTATTAAGTTTATTAAAACTCAACTGGGCACGCTGGAGCGCCTGGCCATTAATATCATTGGCTTGCTGACACTGACTTACGATGGTTCTTATCTGCTCAACCAGAGGGCTCAACTCTGGATCAGTAGTAAGAGTGTCGACATCAGGGTGGCGACGAATACGATCGTCGGTGGTCTGAAGTTGTTCAATCAAAGTGATTTTTTGTTTGGCAATACTTTCGATTTCTTTGGATTGTCGGTTAGCTATGGCGTGCTGTTCCAACACAAGTACTTCACTGAGCTCTTGTGCATTTTTCAATTGGAATTCGACTAATCCTTGCAGTGCTGCCATTTAATGAGATCTCTTGGTTTACAGTCCGCCCAGCTCTTTCTCAAACTTCATCATATTATCAGCGAGTTTTTCTGGATCGACAGAGTATGAGCCATTAGCAATAGCTTCTTTAATTGCAGCAACCTTAGCTTTATCGAAGCTAGGCTGGCTAACCATTTGGTTGTGCATCTCTCCCACCGCCTTACCTTGTGAGCTGAGTGAAACTGCATCTTGCGCGACAGAAGACTTCTTTGCGGAATCTGAACCGCTAGTTTGAGTGCTGTCGTTACGTACCGAGTTCCTCGTCGAAGTCGAGAGAGGTTGCCCTGAACGTATATTATCAATACCTGCCATATGTTGAGCCTTTTTGCGAATTAGTACTTGTACTGTCAATATCGACGATCACGGAAAGAACTTTAGCTTTTTTTCTAAACAGTTAAAAAATTACCGTAACTTCAGAAATTCCAGTGACACGCCCTTCAATTATACGGTTGGATTTACTATTTTTCACTCTTATCTGCTCACCATGTGAGCCATCTGTTAGCGCGACGCCTTTTGTCGTGATCGTCATTCCGGATTTAACAGCCTTAATAGTGACCGTTTCGTTGCGGCATACGACACAAATATCTCTATCTTCTAAGATTTCTCCGGCACGAAGATTTTTTTTCGCTTTTGCGCCAATAACAGCATCAATTGAGGAAAAGCCTTGCCGCCTGAAGCGTTGCAAGTCTACCATACTAATAGTGACATCCTGCCCAGAAATAAGTTGGCCACGAGATAGTGCGCTGGTCAGTACAACTTGCGGGCCAGTGCGAGTTAATCGCACAGGTACATACACTCGCCAGTTATCATCAGGACATTCTATAAGCACAGTGATGTTACTTGCACTAGGATTGGTAGAGGAGGATGAACTTTGTAATGGGGCAGGACAGTCCGTGGCAAAGATGCGACTGTCAATGTCAGCGGCGTTAGCCTGCAAAGTTCCGCCGTTTGGCCACTCTATTGTAGAGAGAATGTACTCTTCGGCAGCGTGTTGGATCTGTGCAATCTGGTTTTCTGTCGCGGATGTCGCTGAAAAACTAAAGAAAAAGAATAAAAAGCCGATAGACTTACAAAACTTTTTATAGAAAGCTCTACAATTAGTTATGGAAAATGAGCATAAGTGATATTTAGGATATGTCATTCTGTTTCTCTGGTTTTTTCATGGCCTGCAGTAGACTACCATTTTTTTAGCATGAAAGTTTGAGATGGAGATGAGCTTATGACGGGTATTCTTGATTCTGTGAATCAGCGTACGCAACTCGTCGGTCAAAACCGATTAGAACTCCTAACCTTTCGCCTGATGGGGCGTCAGCGTTATGGGATTAACGTATTTAAAGTAAAAGAGGTTCTTCAGTGCCCTAAGCTTACTTCAATGCCAAACTTACACCCTCTTGTAAAAGGGGTTGCCCATATTCGTGGCCATACAGTTTCAGTCATTGATTTAAGTTTAGCTATTGGTGGCCGTCCTACAACAGACGTTGAGAAGGCGTTTGTTGTGATTGCGGAATTTAACCGCACAATCCAAGCCTTTTTGGTTACATCCGTCGAACGCATTATTAATATGCACTGGGAAGCTATTTTGCCGCCACCAGAAGGTGCCGGTAAAGCGAACTACCTGACTGCGGTTACCAATATCGATAACGAGTTAGTCGAAATTCTCGATGTAGAAAAAATTCTGGCTGAGATCGCGCCTATTGATGAAACGATGGATTCTTCGATTGGTGAGGAAATTGCTCAGGCAGAAACAGAAAAAGAGATCGTACGTCGCATCCTTATTGCGGATGACTCCACTGTTGCTCGTAAGCAGGTAGAACGTGCTATAACTTCATTAGGGTTTGATGTCGTAGCTGTAAAAGACGGCAAAGAGGCCTATGATAAACTTGTAGAAATGGCAGCAGACGGTAGTATTTATGATCAGATCTCTTTGGTTATCTCTGATATCGAGATGCCAGAGATGGATGGTTATACTTTAACTGCAGAAGTGCGCCGCCATCCTGATCTTAAAGATCTTTATGTTATTCTTCACTCATCACTCAGTGGTGTATTTAACCAAGCTATGGTCGAACGAGTAGGGGCAAACGCTTTTATCGCCAAATTTAACCCTGATGAGCTTGGTAATGCGGTGAAAACTGCACTTACAAAATAAAAAGAGAAGTTAATGACAGCAATAACTATAAGCGATCAAGAATATCGTGATTTCAGCCGCTTCTTAGAGTCACAATGCGGTATTGTCCTTGGTGACAGTAAGCAATATTTGGTCAGAAGTCGTCTAAGTCCACTTGTTACTAAATTCAAGTTGGCTTCTTTGTCTGATCTGCTTAGAGATGTAGTGACGGGGCGCAATCGTGAATTGCGAGTTGCTGCTGTTGATGCGATGACAACCAATGAGACGCTTTGGTTTCGAGATACCTATCCATTTGAAGTACTTGCTAATAAGTTGTTGCCTGAAGCGGCGGCAAATAAAAGACCAATCAAAATCTGGTCTGCGGCAAGTTCATCGGGCCAAGAGCCTTATTCTATGGCAATGACGATCCTTGAGACTCAACAGCGTAAGCCAGGTATGCTACCGAGCGTATCTGTTACCGCGACAGATATCTCAGCAAGCATGCTTGATATGTGTCGTGCAGGTGTATACGACAACCTTGCACTAGGTCGTGGTCTGTCTCCAGAGCGTCGCCGCACCTTCTTTGAAGATGCTGGCGATGGTCGAATGAAGGTCAAAGACAATGTTAAACGTCTGGTTAACTTCAGACCGCAGAACCTGATGGATAGCTATGCCTTGTTAGGTAAGTTCGACATCATTTTCTGTCGTAACGTGTTGATCTATTTCTCTCCGGATATGAAATCGCAAGTACTTAACCAAATGGCAAACAGTTTAAACCCAGGAGGGTACTTGCTGTTGGGGGCTTCAGAGTCATTAACCGGTTTAACGGATCGATTTGAGATGGTTCGCTGTAACCCAGGTATCATCTACAAACTTAAGTAGTGTCATTTCCTTTCCCAAAGCCCAGCCATCGTGCTGGGCTTTTTTGTACCTTACTGACTGTTACTTGTATACTTTTGTTTGAGCACTTCCAAAATCTCACTTAGCCACGACTAACAATTAAAGTTGGCGTGGTTATTGCTCAGTAAAACATGAAGTAAATGTGGAACAATTTTTAAAGTTGGTACGCTAATTGCTTTTATATTTAATAGTAACGGTCAGTTCTTTGAGTAGAGGTCAACATGGCTATTTCTTTTGACAACGCATTAGGTATCCACCAACACACGGTGGGCGTACGTGAGCGCAATGCTGAGGTGATTTCCACCAACATTGCTCAAGCGAACACTCCTGGCTATAAATCGAAAGGAATGGATTTCCAGAAGGCACTGCAGGCGGCAACCTCGGAGGCAAGCATTGGTCTTAGCCGTACCGATGGTCGGCATATACCTGCCTCTACCCAGGTGACAGGGGAAGTGATGTATCGCCTTCCAACACAACCTGATACCGGTGATGGCAACACGGTCGATGTGGATTTAGAGCGTAACTTGTTTATGCAAAACCAAATCAGACACCAGGCATCACTCGACTTCTTAGGAAGTAAATTCAAGAACTTAACGAAAGCAATTAAAGGGGAATAGATAGATGAGCTTATTTAACGTATTCAATGTAACTGGTTCTGCCATGAGCGCTGAATCTGTTCGTCTAAATACTACCTCGAGCAACCTGGCTAACGCGGACAGTATCTCTAGCTCAGCAAAAGATACTTACAAGGCGCGTCATGCTGTGTTCGGTGCAGAGTTAAGTAAGGCAAAGTATGGCCGCGACCATACCGTGCCAGTGAAAGTGTTAGGTATTGTTGAAAGTGATAAGCCGCTTAACGCGGAGTACAACCCGGATCACCCACTCGCAAACGACGAAGGCTATATCTACAAGCCGAACGTCAATGTGATGGAAGAAATGGCTAACATGATTTCTGCTTCACGTTCTTACCAAACGAACGTTCAATTAGCAGATGCAAGCAAACAAATGCTGCTGCGTACGCTGCAGATGGGTCAATAGGGATAAGGAGGTAACGTATGGCCGGAGGCATTAATAATAATGTTGGTCAAAGCGGCTTGTCCTATATCGATCAGCTTAAACAGCTTCAGGACAAGAACAAGCCGAATGAGACAACAGGTAAGCAGGATCTTAAGCAAGAAGACTTCTTATCTTTGCTCACTAAGCAGCTTGCCCAACAGGATCCGTTTAAGCCGGTCAGTAATGACCAGATGATTGCACAAATGGCGTCATTCGCGACGGTTGATGGTATCGGTAAAATGAACAATCAGTTTGAAACACTGAATGCTTCGATGACATCTAACCAAGCGCTACAGGCGTCCTCTTTAGTAGGACGTGACGTCTTGGTCCCTGGTGCTGCTGGCGTGAAAAATGATGACGGCAGTATGGCTGCCATGGTCAAACTACCTCAAGCTGTCGATAACTTGATGGTGAGAGTAGAAGACCAGATGGGGCAGCTTGTTCGTACCTTCGATGTTGGTTCAAAGCCTGGTGGCGATAACCGAGTCGTATGGGACGGCAAAGATCAAAACGGTAACCCATTGCCGGCTGGCAAATACAATGTGAAAGCAGCTGGTTTGCTAGATGGAGAAGCGAAAGAGTTTGAGGTTTCGACCTATGCAAACGTCAATAGCGTTCTTCTGGGTAAAGGCGATGGTAACGTACTACTCAATCTGGCTGGCTTTGAGTCGCCAGTTCGACTTGCTGAAGTACTAGAAGTTGGCAAAGCGTAACTCTGTAATCAGTAGATATGCTAGCTAGATAGGAGATTTTGGAATGTCATATGTTGCACTAAGCGGTTTATCCGCAGCTCAGTTAGATCTGAACACAACCAGTAACAACATTGCGAACGCGAACACATTTGGCTTTAAAGAGTCACGTGCTGAGTTCGGCGATGTTTACTCGAATTCACTGTTTACCCACGCGAAAACCACACCGGGTCAAGGTGTGCAGGCAGCTAAGGTCGCTCAGCAGTTCCATGAAGGTTCAAGTATTTATACTAACAACCCAATGGATCTACGTATCAGTGGCACAGGCTTTTTCGCAGTGGCGAAAGATCGTCTTTCACCTACGACCAATGAGTTAACGCGTAACGGTGCTTTCCACCTGAACAAAGATAACTACATGGTAACAGCGAATGATGAGTTCCTGCTTGGTTACCAAGTCAACAAAGATACTGGCGATGTGCTTTCGTACGAACCATCACCTATCAACATTCCAAAAGAGTTCGGTAAGCCTAAGCAAACGGCAAACATTGAAGTCGGCGTTAACCTTCCTGCCGGAGGTGAGCTGAAAGATCCTGCCCTGTTTGACTATACCGATCCAGAAACGTACAACCGTTCAACTTCTTCGACGATTTATGACTCAATGGGTCAGTCTTACAAGTTGACGACGTACTACCTGAAAGATCAGACACAGCCTAATACATGGCAGACTTACTACACTGTGACAGACAGTGCTGGTGAAAAGCCACTAAATATTTTGGGCGGTGATGCAACAGCACCAACAGGACATGTTGGTCACACCATGAAGTTTAACAATGACGGTACGCTTGCAAGCCTGAACAACGGTCAGAACATTGTTTCTGAAGCGTTAGGTACAGGTGCTAACCCTGTTGAACTGAACGGCGCTGATGTAAACCAGACTCTGTCTTTCGGTCTGCAAGATGCGACACAGTTTGCCGCACCGTTTGAGCTGACTAAGTTCGATGAAGATGGCGCGACAACAGGCTTCCTGACTAAAGTTGATTTCGACGAAAACGGTAGTGTTCTAGGCACATACTCAAACGGCGAAAACATCATTTTAGGTCGTGTATCCTTAGTTCGAGTTGCTAACGAGCAAGGGCTAGACAAGAAGGGCGGCACGCAGTGGGATTCGACTCAGTTCTCAGGTGATAAGATCTGGGGTGAATCGAATAAAGGCTCTTTCGGTACTATCAGTAGTGGTACTCTGGAGCAATCAAACATCGATATGACACAAGAACTTGTCGATTTGATCTCTGCGCAACGTAACTTCCAGGCTAACTCTCGTTCGCTGGAAGTACATAACCAAACGCAACAGAACATCCTGCAGATTCGTTAATCTCCTCTTAACGACATTGGCAATCATCTGTATAGCAAGCTGGTGGCAACGATCAGCTTGCTATTGTTGCCGCTGAAGACAAAACCTTCCTCATACACCTCCGTACACTTGCCGCTCCTGGCTTAATTATCTGATAAATAACAACTTTAAATATTGGCACATATGTTGCTTTCATTGATCTGAATTGTGATTTTTGGAGCAAATTATGGATCGTGCACTGTTTCTCGCCATGAGCGGAGCCAAGCAGAATATGCAAGCGCTACAGCTTAGAGCGAACAACCTGGCGAACGTCAGTACCACGGGTTTCCGTGCTGATTTGGCGCAAGCTCGTTCAATGCAAGCATATGGCGAAGGTCTCCCTAGCCGTGTATTCAGCATGACAGAGCGTCCGGGACATAATTTCCAACAAGGTAGCGTAATCACCACTGGTAGAGATCTGGATGTGACCATTCAGGGCCAAGGCTGGATCTCAGTGCTAGATAAGACAGGTCAAGAAGGTCTGACGCGTAACGGTAACCTTAAGGTTGACGTTAATGGCCTGCTTGTTAGTGGCAATGGCAATCTGGTTCTGGGTGAAACAGGCGCGCCAATTACTCTGCCAATTCCAGTCAGTAAAGTTGAAATTGGCAATGATGGTACCATCTCAGTTGTTCCTCAGGGCGCACCTGCCGATGCAATCGAAATCGTTGACCGCATCAAGCTGACCAGCACCAATAATCAATCACTATTCAAAGATGTTAACGGCTTGTTCCGTGCAAAAGATCCTAATGCGGCATACGAAGCGGATGCCGATGTAAAACTGCTCACAGGCGCAATTGAAGGCAGTAACGTCAATGCTATTGGCGAGATGACCAGCCTGATTGACTTGCAACGTCAGTTCGAAATGCAAGTGAAAATGATGAGCACCGCAGAAGATATGGACAAAGCGTCTGATTCTCTGCTTCGTATGAGCTAATAGACTTTAGGAGAAGGTTATGCATCCGGCACTATGGGTAAGTAAGACTGGCTTAGACGCTCAGCAAACCAATATTTCAACAATTTCAAACAACCTGGCTAACGCATCAACGGTAGGTTACAAAAAGAGCCGCGCCGTTTTTGAAGACCTGTTCTACCAGAACATCAATCAGCCAGGTGGTCAGTCATCGCAAAACACAGAACTACCAAGTGGCTTGATGCTAGGTGCGGGTTCTAAAGTCGTTGCGACGCAAAAAGTTCACACTCAGGGTAATACTCAAACGACTAACAACAGCCTCGATATGATGATTGAGGGTGATGGTTTCTTCCAGATCCTGATGCCAGACGGCAACATTGGTTATACCCGTAATGGTCAGTTCACTGTTAATGATGAAGGTGTGATCGTTACTTCAGGTGCTGGTTATGCTCTAGAGCCTGAGATTGCCATTCCAGAAGACGCAATCAGTGTCACTATCGGTACGGATGGTGAAGTATCAGTGCGTGTTCGTGGCCAACAAGACAATCAGGTAGTTGGTCAGATTGCGACGGTTGATTTCGTTAACCCGGGTGGTTTAGAGCCGATTGGTCAAAACTTGTACCTGCCAACAGGCGCTAGTGGTGATCCTCAAGAGGGGGTTCCGGGCTTTGATGGTTTTGGTGAAGTCCGTCAGTCGATGCTAGAAACATCAAACGTTAACGTAACCGAAGAGCTGGTTAATATGATTGAAGCTCAGCGTGTTTATGAAATGAACTCAAAAGTCATCTCTGCAGTCGACAAGATGATGAGCTTTGTTAACCAGCAGCTTTAATTTAGGGGTAGAGCAATGAATCGTTTAATCGCACTTTTCGCTCTGACAGTCGTGTCTGGCTGTACCATGCTAGAGCCACCAATTGAGACTCCTGATGTTGTGCAAGGCACAACAACCGTAGATGCGGTAGAAGGGGACAAGTCGGATGCTGATAGTAGTGGCATAATCGATACATTGCGCGGCAGAAACGATCCGGTTGCTGGTGACCCTGCGTGGGCACCTATTCACCCTACACATCGTCCAGAGCACTATGCTGCTGAAACTGGCTCTTTGTTCAATGTTGCCCAGACCAGCAGCCTGTATGATGACTCAAAACCTCGTGGCATTGGTGACATCATTACCGTCACTCTGGATGAAAGCACCAAAGCGGCAAAAAGCTCAGATGCTGATCTATCGAAAAACAATGATGCGTCGATGGATCCGCTAGAAGTGGGTGGGCAACAACTTAACGTTGGCGATTACAACTTCTCTTACAACCTAAGTAACGACAACTCATTTAGCGGCAGTGCGGCGGCTAATCAAAGTAACAGCATCTCTGGCTCAATTACCGTCGAAGTGATTGAGGTATTGGCGAACGGCAACTTAGTGATTCGCGGTGAGAAGTGGCTAACGTTAAATACTGGCGACGAGTATATCCGACTCAGTGGTACGATTCGTCCAGATGATATCGATTATGACAATACTATTGCGTCTAATCGCATCTCAAACGCAAGAATTCAATATTCAGGCACTGGAACTCAGCAAGATATGCAAGAGCCAGGTTTCTTGGCACGATTCTTTAATGTATCTCTCTAAATCCATCTGATGCCGCTTTTTTGGCACCAAAACAAAGATGGCACAGAGTTAGAGCAAAGGTATGGTCATGAAAAAGTTGTTTCTCCTAATTACAAGCTTGCTGGTTATCGCAACATCAGCACAGGCAGCGCGAATTAAAGACGTTGCTCAGGTTGCTGGTGTGCGTAGTAACCAACTGGTGGGCTACGGACTGGTAACGGGTTTACCGGGTACTGGAGAATCAACACCCTTTACCGATCAAAGCTTTAACGCCATGCTACAGAATTTTGGTATTCAGATGCCACCGGGCACTAAGCCAAAAAGTAAAAACGTTGCAGCGGTAATTGTTACTGCTGAACTGCCAGCTTTTTCTAAGCAGGGTCAGACTATTGATGTCACTGTATCGTCAATTGGTTCTGCGAAAAGCCTGCGTGGCGGTACTCTGATGCAAACCATGCTGAAAGGTCTTGATGGGCAAATCTATGCCGTTGCACAGGGCAATCTTGTGGTTAGCGGTTTCAGTGCGACAGGTGCTGATGGCTCTAAAATTGTTGGTAACAACCCAACTGCAGGCATGATTTCTAATGGTGCTATGGTTGAACGTGAGATTCCTACCCCGTTCAGTCGTGGTGACTACATTACCTTTAACTTGCTTGAATCTGATTTTACCACTGCTCAGCGTATGGCTGATGCGGTAAACAACTTCCTTGGTCCGCAAATGGCGTCAGCTGTCGATGCAACGTCAGTCAAAGTACGTGCTCCACGTGATGTGACCCAGCGAGTAGCCTTCCTTTCAGCCATTGAGAATATTGAATTTAATCCGGCAGAGGGCTCTGCCAAGATTATCGTTAACTCACGTACAGGTACGATTGTGGTGGGTAAACATGTGCGTCTGAAACCTGCTGCTGTAACACACGGTGGTATGACAGTCGCTATCAAGGAAAACCTTAACGTAAGCCAGCCTAACGCTTTTGGTGGCGGTGAGACCGTTGTGGTACCTGATACTGATATCGAGGTGACTGAAGAGCAGGGCAAGATGTTTAAGTTCGAGCCTGGTCTGACTCTGGATGACCTGGTACGTGCAGTCAATGAAGTCGGTGCTGCGCCTTCAGATCTGATGGCAATCCTGCAAGCACTCAAACAGGCTGGCGCCATTGAAGGCCAACTGATTGTTATCTAAAGGAGTAGAGCATGATTAATAACGGTAACGACATCGGCTTTATTCATGATATTGCTGGCCTCGACAAGCTTCGTCAAAAGGCAGTTGATGGCGATGAAGGTAGCGAAAAAGAAGCGCTTACTGCTGCGGCTAAACAGTTTGAAGCTATCTTTACTAACATGCTGTTCAAATCAATGCGTGACGCCAACTCGACTTTTGAGTCTGGATTAATGGATAGCCAGAATCAACAGTTCTACCGTCAGATGATGGATGAGCAGATGTCGAGTGAACTGAGTGCATCGGGCTCGTTAGGATTAGCAGACATGATCGTTGCTCAACTCTCATCTGGTAGTGTCGAAAACCAGAACGCCAAAGCGCGCAATACAGACTTTGAAGCCATGATGGAAAAAGTCGATCGTATCCGTCAACAAAGAGCGGATGAGCCGACGGCGCCTATCGCTACTGTAAAACAGCCTTCCCGATTTGATTCACCAGAGTCGTTTGTTACTTCAATGAAGCCGTATGCCGAGAAAGCGGCACGTGCACTTGGCATTGATTCATCGCTGCTTCTTGCTCAGGCTGCGCTTGAAACTGGCTGGGGCCAGAAAGTAATTAATAACGCTGCTGGCAGTAGTAACAATCTCTTCAATATTAAGGCAGACCGCAGCTGGGCAGGTGATCGCGTTGCGACACAAACTCTTGAGTATCATCAAGGTGTACCAGTGAAGGAACAAGCGGCTTTCCGTTCTTATCAAAGCTATGAAGAGAGCTTCAACGACTACGTTCGTTTCCTTAACGAAAACCCACGTTACACTACAGCTCTACGCCATGGTGGCAATAATGAAGAGTTTATTCGCGGCATCCACCAAGCAGGCT
>ENA-OWNT01003435-OWNT01003435.1-seawater-metagenome-genome-assembly--contig:-NODE-3435-length-14897-cov-20.957557_pt1 | contig 14897 bp, 10 predicted proteins | sample MGYA00238136_ERZ651165 | MGnify/ENA primary metagenome ERZ651165 (study PRJEB26861, sample SAMN08777766) | seawater metagenome | isolation source: coastal seawater | place: USA: Florida | collected...
CTGTTCGCCCATTAAAGCGGTACGCGAGCTGGGTTTAGAACGTCGTGAGACAGTTCGGTCCCTATCCGCTGCGCGCGCAGGAAATTTGAGAAGGGCTGTCCTTAGTACGAGAGGACCGGGACGGACGAACCTCTGGTGTGTCAGTTGTACTGCCAAGTGCACCGCTGATTAGCTACGTTCGGATGGGATAACCGCTGAAAGCATCTAAGCGGGAAGCTCGCTTCGAGATGAGATTTCCATACACCTTGTGTGTGAGAGGCCCCCAGCCAGACCACTGGGTTGATAGGCCGGATGTGGAAGCGAGGACTAACGACTCGTGAAGCTGACCGGTACTAATAGGCCGATAACTTACACCACACACCCTTCCCGTGAACGGATTCAAAAGACGTTCACACCCCGGGAAGGGTACAAAGAAACAAGACTGCTTGCGTCCACTATGTGGTTCCCAACCAACAAACCCGTTGCTTGAGAACCGACAACTGAATAACACCACAACTGCACTACGTGCAGCGTGTTGTAACCACAGATTTCCCCACCCCGGCAACAGCCACGGTGGCGGAGCAAGGGTTACGGCGGTCATAGCGTGGGGGAAACGCCCGGTCCCATTCCGAACCCGGAAGCTAAGACCCACAGCGCCGATGGTACTGCACCCGGGAGGGTGTGGGAGAGTAGGTCACCGCCGGAACACCATTAAACGGTCGAGGACCCCCAACCACCAGGTCGGGGGTCCTCCCGCATTTAACCCCCAATGTCCAGGACAGACACCAACAGCACCCAGGCCCGCACCCGCGGGATGGGAGGGAACGTCGCGCAGTGCTTGCGCCGGTAGAGTTGTTGCCCATGGACAACCTCTTCAGCCATGCCCCGTCCGGCACGCCGGAACCCGACGCGTCGGACGAACTTGATCCCGTTGTCGTCACCGTCGTGGTGCCCGGCGCCGTCGCCCGGGCATTCATGGGCTTCACCGAACACACGCACCTCTGGTGGCCGCTCGAGGACCACAGTGTCTATGGCGCCGGCTCCTATGTGGAGTTCGAGGAGAGCCTGATCATGGAGACCTCCGATGATGGCAGGACGGCCGTCTGGGGATCGATTGACGACTGGCAGCCGCCGCTGTCATTCCACGCCAGCTGGCACCCTGGAACCACGGCCATGTGGTCCACCGAGCTCCGGGTGGCCTTCAAGACGGTCGGCGACGGAACAGAGATCCGGCTGGTGCACAGTGGCTGGGAAGGCGCCGAAGACCCCGCGGCAACGCGAGCCGACTACGCGGCCGGCTGGCCCGTGGTCCTGGACCGCTTCGTTCGGTTCATGGGCGGGGCCGATGGCTGACGGTCCGCAGACCAGGATCCGTCGGTTGGAGGCCCGCGAGTGGAAGAAGCTGCGCGGCATCCGCCTCGAGATGATCGAGGACAGTCCCTCGGCCTACGTCGAAAGCCTGGCGTCAGCCCGCGCCCAGTCCGAGGAACAGTGGCAGGGGCGCGCTGCAGCAATGGCTGGGCCGGGCAGCGTGGCCTTGGTCGCAGACGATGGACGGGACGGCAGCCCGTTACGCGCGCTGATGCGGGTAGTGACCAAGCTGCCACAGAACGGGACCCGCCCGCGGCAGGCCATGCTGATCAGCGTCTACGTCGCTCCTGAGCACCGCGGCTCAGGCCTGGCCGATCGTATGCTCCGGCAGGCCATTGAGGCTGCAAGAACCGAACTTGGCGCCGGAGTGCTCCAGCTTGGCGTGCACGAGGACAACGGAAGGGCTCAGAGGTTCTACCTGCGTCATGGATTCCAGGACACGGGTGCCCGCGAACCATACCCACTCGATACCGATCAATCCGAAATCATCATGGAACGCGTGCTGCCCACGGAAGCCTAGTCCCGCAGGGGACTCTGGTTGACCGGCGGAACAGCAGTGCTGGACCGGATCACAAAGCGGGTGGGGTATTCGGTGTCCGCCGCCGCGAAGTCGGCACCGCCGTCGAGCCCTGCCAACAGGCGCCGCACTGCCAGCGCGCCCTGGCCCCGCGCGTCCTGGTCGATCGTGGTCAGACCGAAGACCTCGCCCAGCTCATGGCCGTCGATGCCGATGACGGAGAGGTCGTGCGGCACGCTCAGGCCGAAGTCCCGGGCCGCGAGGATGGTGCCGATGGCCATCTCGTCGGAGGCGGCAAAGACCGCCGTGGGACGTTCCGGCGAGCTGCCGAGCAGTTGCCGGGCACTGGCATAGGCGCCCTGAATCGTGAAATCGGCGGAGACCTGCCACTCGGGCCGGATGGCCAGCCCCGCGTCGCGCATGGCTTTCTTGAACCCCGCCTGACGGGTCCCTGGCAAGCGGAAGTCCTGCTCGTAGGCGGCGTCGCCGGTCATGTGGGCGATCCTGCTGTGCCCGAGCTGGATCAGGTGCCGGGCCGCGGCCTCGGCGATGCCGGAGTCATTGATGCGGATGGTCGACGCCCCGGGCAACGGGCCGCCGATCCCCACGATCGGGCGGTGGATGGCGAGCAGCTGATCGATTTCGGCCTCAGAGAGCTCCAAGGAGACCGCGATCACGGCATCCACGCGTTTGCGGAGCAGGAAGTCGTTCAGCACACTGTGCCGGCGCTCCTGCCCCTCGCTGACGTTGTACAGCGTGAGGTCGTAGCCGGCGTCCAGCAGCGTTGCCGAGACGCCCTCGACGACCGAGGAAAAGAACCACCGGTGGACCGAAGGGACCACGACGCCGACATTGTGGTTACGCCCGGAGGCCAGGCTGGAGGCGTGGTAGGACAGGACGAAGCCGAGTTCGGCGGCGGCTGCCCTGGCACGTTCCCGGCTGCGCGGAGAGACGTTGCCCTTCCCGCTCAAGGCGCGCGAAACGGTGGCGATGGAGAGGCCGGCCCGTTCCGCGACGTCCTTAATGCCGGGCATTCCTACCCCTCCGTGTCCTCGATGTAGATTTCCAGCCAAACAGTTTCACCTGAGCTTAACTGATCTCCGGCACTGGTCATGTCCCCGTCGGCGTAACCTGCATCCGCGGCCGTTGAGCTGCGCAGCAGCACCCGCCCGGCAGGCATCGACATGGGTTCGGACCCCGCGTTCAGCAGCACCAGCGTGGTGCCGTTGAGGAAGGCCAGGCTCGTGTCCGTGCACAGGTCCTCGTACCAGGACAGCGATCCGCGGCCGAGTTCCAGCCCGCGGCGCAGGTCCAGCATGCGCTTGTAGAGGCTCAGGTGCGACGACGGCGAAGCGGCCTGCACGTCCCGCGCCAGGCGGGCGAAGCTTTCCGGCTGCGGCAGCCAGGGGTCCTGCCCGTCGCCGAAACCCGCGTGGAGTTCCCCGGCCCGCCAAGGCAGCGGGACGCGGCAGCCGTCGCGGCCCAGCCGCTCGCCGCCGGTGCGGGCGAAGGTGGGATCCTGGCGCCGGGTGTCCGGGATGTCGATCCCGTCCGGGAGACCGAGTTCTTCGCCCTGGTAGAGGTAAGCCCCGCCGGGCAGCCCCAGCATGAACATGGACGCCGCGGCTGCGCGGAACCGGCCGAGGTCCTCGTCCGGCTGCGGGTCTCCGGCGCCGATTCCGTCACCGTCGCGCGGCGCCTGGCCGTTGTACCCGAATCGGGTGGCGTGGCGGACGACGTCGTGGTTGGACAGCACCCAGGTGCTGGGGGCGGCGACGGCGTCCAGCGCCGTCAGTGACTCGGTGATGACGTTGCGCATCCGGTGCACGTCGAGACCGGCGTGGAGGTAGGGGAAGTTGAAGGCCTGGTGCATTTCGTCCGGGCGGACCCAGTCGGCCAGCCGGGGGAGCGGGTCCACATTGGCCTCGGCGCAGAGGATCCGGTCCGGGCCGTACTCGGCCAGAATCCGGCGCCACTGGCGGTAGATGTCGTGCAGGGCCGGCTGGCCGAACATCGGAGCGTCGTGGCCGGGGAAGCCGTCGCAGCTGTTGCCGTCGGCGCGGCCGCCCCACTCGGGAAGGCCGGGGGCCTTCACGAGGGCGTGCGCCACGTCCACGCGGAAGCCGGAGACGCCGCGATCCAGCCAGAAGCGCAGGACGCGCTCGAATTCCTCGTGGACGGCGTTGTTGTCCCAGTTGAAGTCCGGCTGGGAGGAATCGAAGAGGTGCAGGTACCACTGGCCCGGGGCGCCGTCGGGTTCGGTGATCCGGGTCCAGGCCGAACCGCCGAAGTGGGACTGCCAGTTGTTCGGCGGCTCTTCGCCGAACGCGCCGCGGCCGTCGCGGAAGATGAACATGTCCCGCTCCGGGCTGCCGGCAGGCGCGGTCAGGGCGCCCTGGAACGCCGGGTGCTGGTCCGAGCAATGGTTGGGAACGAGGTCCACGATCAGCCGCAGCCCGAGCCGGGTTGCCTCGGCCATCATGGCGTCGAAATCGTCCAGCGTGCCGAACAGGGGGTCGACGTCGCAGTAGTCACTGACGTCGTAGCCGGCGTCCCGCTGCGGCGACCGGTAGAACGGGGAAAGCCAGACGGCGTCGATGTCGAGTTCGGCAAGCCGCGGCAGCTCCGCGGTGATTCCGGCGAGATCGCCGATGCCGTCGCCGTTCAAGTCCCGGAACGAGCGCGGATAGACCTGGTAGATGACCGCCGAGCGCCACCACCCGGGGATCTGGTCTGCGGCGTGCACCGGCGTCAACGGACCCGTCAACGGACCCGTCAGGGGGCCGGCCGGAATGCCAGCCCGAATATCGGCCTGCGCGGTGGGGGAGAAGAGAACTGAATCAACGGACATGTCGGTAATCGTAAGTCCCGGACACGGAAAATGAAAACGCTTCCAGTCATATTCGGCCCGGCGGTTTCGGCCAGCGATTGGACGATCCCCGCCCGTTCCCCGAGGCAGCCTCCCCCGCGCTTGCACGGAAGGGCTGCCAACCCGCGCATGAAGGCTGCGACGAGAGAAGCCACTGCCGGAAAATGAGCTCCCGCTACTGGTCGGTAGGCTGACTTTTCAAAGCAGCACTTAGCGTGTACTTTGGAAGCGCTTGCAGCTGTGAGCCACATCACCGACGATGCCACGGGGCTCTGGAATGGACTTCCAGGGCCTTATGCGTGGATGCAGGATTTTATGAAAGGGACACCAATGAAGGTGCAGAACACCCTCACGAACGGGACGAGCCGCCGCGTATTCACGGCCGGCGCGATCTCCGTAGTGGCCGCGCTGGCCCTCAGCGCGTGCGGCGGCGCCGCAGCCACCGCACCCGCCACCGCGACGGCCAAGCCTGACCTGAAGGCCTCCGGCGCCAGCACGATCACCATGTGGGTCGATGCCGAACGCTCGCCCGCGCTGAAGGACATCACGGCCAAGTTCCAGGCCGACACCGGCATCGAGGTCAAGCTCGTCGTCAAGGACTTCGCCGCAGTCCGCGACGACTTCATCACGCAGGTCCCGACCGGCAAGGGCCCGGACCTGATCGTCGGCCCGCACGACTGGGTCGGCAAGTTCGTCCAGAACGGCGTGATCGCACCCGTGGAGCTCGGTGACAAGAAGTCCGCGTTCCAGGACTCCTCCATCAAGGCCATGACCTACAACGGTTCCGTCTACGGTGTCCCGTACGCGATCGAGAACATCGCCCTGCTGCGCAACACGGACCTCGTGCCCCAGAGCGCCAAGACCCTGGATGAGGTCATCGCGAACGGCAAGAAGGCCGTGGCCGACGGCAAGGCGAAGTTCCCGTTCCTCGTGGGCATGGACCCGAAGCAGGGCGACCCGTACCACCTCTACCCGCTGCAGGCCTCGATGGGTTCGCAGGTCTTCGGCAAGGCTGCCGACGGCGGCTACGATCCCAAGCAGCTCCTGATCGGCGACGCCGCCGGCGTCGAGTTCGCCAAGAAGCTGGCCGCCTGGGGCGACGCCGGAGAGAAGATCATCAACTCCAACATCACCGGTGACATCGCCAAGGAGAAGTTCCTGGCGGGCGAGTCCCCGTACTACCTGACCGGGCCGTGGAACGTGCCGGACGTGCAGAAGAAGGGCATCAAGTTCGCCGTCGACGAGCTGCCCACCGCCGGCGACAAGCCCGCCCAGCCGTTCATCGGCGTCAACGGCTTCTTCATCAGCGCCAAGAGCGCCAACGCCCTCGCCACGAACGAGTTCGTCACCAACTACCTCACCACCGAGGCGGCACAGGACTCCATGTACAAGGCCGGAGGCCGTCCGCCGGCCCTGAAGGCCTCGTTCGACAAGGCCGCGAGCGATCCCATCGTGGCGGCCTTCGGCAAGATCGGCGCCGACGGCGTCCCGATGCCGGCCATTCCGGAAATGAGCGCCGTCTGGGCTGACTGGGGAGCCACCGAGCTCGCCCTCATCAAGGGCCAGGGCGATCCCGCCGCTGACTGGGCCAAGATGGCCGCCAGCATCAAGGCCAAGATCGCCGGATAGCCCCCGCGCGGTTCCGCCGGACCCGTTCTGGATCCTGCGGAACCGCACAGCACCGGGCCGGGCGGCACACCATGCCGCCCGGCCCGTTCCTGCACCACCCAGCTTTCTCCCGAGGACCGAAGACAGCCATGACAGACACCGATCTCCGCCAGACCGGCGATTCCGCCCCCGCAGCAGCCGGCGGCCCCGCCGGGAAACCTGCAGGGAAACCAGCCGGGCCCCGCCGCCGAACTTTCGGCCCCGACACCACCAAGGGAACGGTCGCCAAGATCGTGCTGCTGGGCCTCGTGGACGCGGTCGCCGTCTACGTGCTCATGATGCTGTTCCTCAGCCAGTCCTGGGGCGTGCTGGCCGTCTCCGCCGTCGTCGTGGCAGTGATCAACTGGATCTACCTGCGCAAGGGCGGACTGCCCGCGAAGTATCTCGCCCCCGGCGTGCTGTTCCTGCTCGTGTTCCAGGTCTTCGTGGTGTTGTTCAGCGGCTACATCGCCTTCACCAACTACGGCGACGGGCACAACAGCACCAAGGATGACGCCATCGCGGCCATCCAACTCACCGCGCAGAAGCGCGTCCCCGACTCCCCGGCGTACAAGGCGGCCGTATTGTCGAAGGACGACTCCTTCTACCTGCTCTTCACGGACCCGGACGGCAAGGTCTCGCTGGGCAGCACCGGGGCGCCGCTGGAACAGGTCGCGGGCGCCGGGAAGGATTCCACCGGGAAGGCCAACGCCCTTGACGGCTACCGGACCCTGAACTTCCAGGAGATCGTCGCCAACCAGCAGCGGATCCTGGACATCACCGTTCCGGTCTCCGCCGACCCCGCGGACGGCACCCTGCGCACCGCCGACGGCAGCTCCGCCTACCAGTTCAAGCCGGCCTTGAAGTACGACGCCGCCGCCGGCACCTTTACGGACACGGACACCGGCGCCGTCTACCGGGACAACGGCAAAGGCGCGTTCGCCGCGGACAGCGGCGAGACCCTGGCCACCGGCTGGAAGATCGACGTCGGCATGGAAAACTTCGCGCGGGCCTTCACCGATCCGAGCCTCCGCGGTCCGCTGCTCGGCGTCATCCTCTGGACTTTCACCTTCGCCGTCGCGTCCGTAGCCCTGACCTTCGCCCTGGGACTGTTTTTGGCGATCACCTTCAACCGCGAGGACTTGCGCGGCAAGAAGATCTACCGGATCCTCATGATCCTGCCCTACGCGTTCCCGGCATTCCTCTCCGGCCTGGTCTGGTCCGGCATCCTCAACCCGCAGTTCGGCTGGCTCAACCAGACCCTGCTCGGCGGCGCCACGATCGGCTGGCTCACGGACCCGGTCCTGGCCAAGATCAGCGTGCTGGTGGTCAACCTCTGGCTCGGCTTCCCGTACATGTTCCTCGTCTGCACCGGGGCGCTGCAGTCCCTGCCCACCGAACTGGACGAGGCGGCCCGGATGGATGGCGCCAGCCCGTGGCGGGTGTTCCGCTCCATCAAGCTGCCGCTCCTGCTGGTCTCCATCGCGCCGCTGCTGATCTCCTCTTTCGCCTTCAACTTCAACAACTTCAACGTGATCTTCATGCTCACCGGCGGCGGCCCGCGGTTCGCCGACACGGACCGGGACATCGGGGCCACGGACATCCTGATCACCTTGGTCTACAAGGTGGCTTTCGGGCAGGGCACCGGGCGGGACTACGGCCTCGCCAGCGCCCTGGCGATCATCATCTTCATCATCGTGGCCACTGTCTCGGCCATCAGCTTCAAGCAGACCAAGGCACTTGAGGAAGTGAACTCATGAACGGGCCCGCACCGCGCGTCGACTCCACGACCGACCACCGGCAGCATGCTGCCGCAGGCGATGAATCAGGCAATAGATCAGGCGCGAGCACCGTCGAGCTGCCAGCGCTCCGGCGGCGCAAGTCCTTCGGTGCCTGGTTCAAAGACAAGGGCTGGCGGCACGTTGTGGGGATCGTCGTCACGATCTTTGCGATCTTCCCGCTGCTATACGTGCTCTCCGCGGCCTTCAACTCCACCGGCACCCTGGTGGGATCCAACGCCCTGTTCAGCCGGATCGATTTCGGCAACTTCACGGAGCTGATGAACAACCCGTCGCGTCCCTTCGCCCGCTGGTTCGCCAACACCATGGTGGTGGGCGGCGTAACCTCGGCGGCCACGGTGTTCCTGGGTGCCATGGCGGCGTACGCATTCTCCCGGATGCGCTTCACCGGCCGCCGGATCGGCCTGCTGAGCCTGCTGCTGCTCCAGATGTTCCCGCAGCTGCTCGCCGTCGTCGCCATCTTCCTGCTCCTGAGCGGGATCTCCGAAGTCATCCCGGCACTCGGCCTGGGCAGCCAGCTGGGCCTCATCATGGTGTACCTCGGCGGCGCCCTGGGCGTAAACACCTATCTCATGTACGGGTTCTTCAACACCGTGCCGCAGTCCCTGGACGAGGCGGCCAAGATCGACGGCGCCAGCCATGCGCAGATCTTCTTCGGCATCATCATGCGGCTTGTGACGCCGATCCTCGCGGTGGTGGGCCTCCTGACCTTTATCGCCATCTCCGGCGAGTTCGTGATTGCCAGCGTGGTGCTCACGGACCCGGACAGCCAGACCCTCGCCGTCGGGCTGTACTCCTTCGTGGCCCAACAGCGCTCGGAGAACTGGGGCGTCTTCGCCGCCGGGGCCGTGCTGTCCGCCGTTCCCGTGATGGCCCTGTTCCTGTACCTGCAGCGCTACATCGTCAGTGGCCTCACAGCGGGCTCGGTGAAGGGCTAGGCATGACGCTCCCGGGCAGCGCGGGGCCGCTTCCGCACCACGACGGCTCGGCCCTCCACGCGCCACAGCAGGTGGATCCGGGGGCGGAGGCCCGCCTGCGGCTCCGCGTGCCGGCCGTGTGGGGGCGGCCCACCCGGGTCTGGCTCCGGTCCATCCACGACGGCGAACCGCGCTACGATCCCGCACGGAACCTCGGAGAGACAGACGGCTGGGTGTGGTGGGAAGCGGCCATGACGGTCACCAACCCGGTGGCCCGCTACCGCTTCCTGATCGAGGCCGGTCCGCGGTACTGGAGCCTCAACGCGCAGGGCCTCTTCAGCCGGGACGTCTCCGACTACGCGGACTTCCGGCTGACGACCTTCCCGGCCGCCCCGCCATGGCTGCGCCAGGGAACGATGTACCAGATCTTCCCGGACCGGTTCGCCCGCTCGGCTGCTTCCGCCCAAAGCCGGGCCCAGGCGCACCCGGTCCCGGACTGGGCCGTGCCGTGCAACTGGGACAGCACCGAAGTGGAGGGCTCCGGCCCGCAGACCCCGTACCAGTACTACGGCGGCGATCTCCGGGGCATCACCGAGCGGCTGGACCACATCCAGGCGCTCGGGGCCGACGTCATCTACCTGACGCCGTTCTTCCCGGCCCGTTCCAACCACCGCTACGACGCCGCCACCTTCACATGCGTGGATCCGCTGCTGGGCGGGGACGAGGCCCTCGTGGAACTCGTCGAAGCCGCCCACGCCCGCGGTCTGAGGGTGATGGGCGACCTCACGGCCAACCACTCCGGGGAGGCCCACGAATGGTTCCAGCGCGCCCTCGCGGACCCGGCCTCCGAGGAATCCGGGTTCTACTATTTCAACGCCGACCATACGGCCTACGAATCCTGGTACGGCGTCCGTTCGCTGCCAAAACTCAACTGGGCATCCCGTGGCCTGCGCGAGAAGTTCGTCCTGGCCGACGATTCTCCCGTGGCGCGCTGGCTCCGGCCGCCGTTCAACCTGGACGGCTGGCGGATCGACGTCGGCAACATGACCGGCCGGCTTGGCGGCACCGACCTCAACCACGACGTCGCCCGGCTGATCGCGGGCCGGGTCCGCTCGATCAACCCCGAGGCGGCGCTGCTCGCCGAGGCCACGAATGATGCCGCCCCCGACTTCAGCGGCGAGCACTGGCACGGCGCCATGACCTACTCCAACTTCACCCGGCCGCTGTGGTCCTGGCTGGCCGGCGACGCTTCACACGTCAACTTCTTCGGAACCCCGCTGCCGGGGCCCAACCGGACCGACGCCGAGGACTTCCTGGCCACCCACCTGGACCTCGCCGCAGCGTTCAGCTGGGATGTCCGGCAGCAGAACATGAACGCCCTGAACAGCCACGACACCGCGCGGGCGGCCACCGTGATGATCGACGGCGGCCAACGGCTCGGCGCGCTGCTGATGTTCACCCTGCCGGGAGTTCCCGTGCTGTTCGCCGGGGACGAGTTCGGACTCAAGGGCGACAACGGGGAGTTCTCCCGGACGCCCATGCCCTGGAACGATCCCGGCCGCATCCTCACCGACCTCCGGGCGGACTACGCTGCCCTCACCGCGCTGCGCCGCGAACAGCCCGCGCTGACCGGCGGCGGCATCCGCTGGCTGTACGCCCGCGGGGACGTCCTGGTTTTTGTGCGAGAAACCGCGCAGAGCGCCGTGCTGGTGGTCGTCGCCAGGGCGGGGGCCGAGGCGGAGCTGGCTGCCGGGGTGCTCTCGGAGGCCCAGCTCGCTGCCCTGGCCGGGCGGCCCGCGTACGTGACGGGCGAGGTCACGGTGGCGCTAAGCCCGGAGCCGGAGCCGGAGCCGGAGCCAGCGCCGGAAGCGCCTGCCGGGCAGGTCAGGGCGGATGGGGCCGGCGGGACCGCCCTGATCTGCACCCGGGGTCCGGCCGCCGCCGCGTGGGTGCTGCCCGGGACCCGGGTGCCGGGCCCGCGGCCTTAGACTGGGAGCCGGATTCGACCGAACTGGAGACCGCATGCGCAGCATCATCGAGGAGCTGACTTCAGCCCTGGGCCCGGCGAAAATTGCCGTGGACGAGGCCACCCTGGCCGCCTACGCCGTGGACCAGGCACCCGTCCTGGACTATCAGCTGCCGCAGGCCGTGGTCCATGCCGAATCGGTGGCCGACGTCCAGGCCACCGTGCGTGCCTGTGCCGCCGGCGGCGTCGCGCTCGTGGCGCGCGGGGCCGGCACCGGCGTCTCCGGAGGCGCCCACGCGAGCGAGGGCTGCGTGGTGCTTTCCCTCGAGCGGATGAACCGCATCCTGGACCTGAACCCGGACGACGAGACCGCCGTCGTCGAACCCGGCGTCATCAACGCGGATCTCAACGCGGCCGCCGCCGTGCACGGGCTCATGTACGCCCCGGACCCCGCAAGCTTCAAGATGTCCACCATCGGCGGCAATGTGGCCACCAACGCGGGCGGGCTGCGCTGTGCGAAGTACGGAGTGACCCGGGATTCGGTCCTGGCCCTCGACGTCGTGCTCGCGGACGGATCGCTCATCCACACCGGCCACCAGACCTTCAAAGGCGTCGCCGGCTACGACCTCACCGGGCTGTTCGTCGGCTCGGAGGGGACCCTGGGGATCGTTGTCGGCGTGACTGTGCGGCTGAAGTACCTGCCGCGCGAAGTGCACACCATCGCCGCCTTCTACCCGGACTTCCGCAGCGCCGCCGCCGGCGTCCTCGCCGTCGGCAAGGCCCGCGTTCAGCCGGCCATCATGGAGCTGCTCGACGGCGGCTCGCTCGCCCAGCTCGACGACCTCCACGGCTCGGACCTGGCCTCGCGCGGGGCGTCCCTGCTGCTGATCCAGACCGACGGCTTCGGCGCGGCGGCGGAAGCCGCGGCCATCCGCCCGGTCCTCGCTGCGGGGGGAGCCGTGGTGAGCATGGAAGCCAGCGCGGAGGCAGAGCAGCTTGTCGAGCTGCGGCGCAACAGCCGCGGGACCGAGGTGGACGACGAATACCGGGTGGGCGAGGACGTGGCCGTGCCGCGCTCGCGGCTGGTGGACTACGTGGCCGAACTGGAGGCCATGGCGGCGGAGCACCGGGTGCAGCTCAAGGTCGTGGCGCACGCCGGCGACGGAAACCTGCACCCCACGTTCTGGATCGAGCGGGTGGAGAACACCGTGGATCCGGATGCCATGGCCCGGCTCGGCGCCGCCCTGGACAAGTCCATCACCGTGGCACTGGCCATGGGCGGCACCATCACCGGCGAACACGGGATCGGGCAGTACAAGCTGCGCTGGCTCGGCCTGGAGCAGAAGGAACCGGTGCGCGAACTGCAGCGCCGGATCAAGGAGCTGTTTGACCCGGCCGGGATCCTGAACCCCGGCAAGGCGATTTAGCCCGACCGTGCCACAACGTGGTCCCGTCCCCAACTGACTCGCAGCAGGGGCCGTTCTGGGCCCTGAAAACGGCCTTAACTGCGAGCTAGTTGGGCGGGGCCGCAAATGGGTGGCAGCGGGGGTCTCTAGTCGTCGGAGTCCGGGTATTCGGCAATGGTTTCGTCGGCTCCGTACCGTGATTCCTCGGTTTCGACCTCAAGGATCTTCAGCAGCCCCGTGTCCGGGTTAAGCATGATGGCGGCCTCGTCCCGGCGGTGGCGGAGCTCGTTGTCGATGTAGGACTGGACGGCCTCGGCCAAGGGAATGTGCCGGTTCTCCTTCTCGGAGATGTACCAGCGGTGCTCCAGGACCTCATGGACGGCCTCGGCGGGCTCAAGCTTGCCGGACAGGTCGCGGGGGATGGCCCGCACAATCGGCTCGAAGATCTGGCTGACCCAAAGGTGCGCGCTGTATTCCTCATCCATGCCCGGGTTGTTGTCCGCCCGGAACGAGTCCATGTCGTTCAGGAGCCGGCGGGCCTGGTTTTCCTGAGCGTCCAGGCCGGTCAGGCGCAGCAGCCGGCGCTGGTGGTGTCCGGCGTCGACGACCTTGGGCTGGAGCTGGATGGTGGAGCCGTTCTGCGTCGTCTTGATGGCGTATTCCTCGACGTCGAAGCCGAGCTCGTTGAGCCGCCGGATGCGGGCGGCCACGCGCCAGCGTTCCCCGATCTCGAACGACTCCTTCGCCGTCAGCTCGGTCCACAGCCGCCGGTAGCTGTCCATGATCAGCTCGCTGGTGGCCACCGGATCAACCTTCTCCTCGATCAGGCCGCCGTCGAGGAGGTCCATGAGCTCCCCGGCGATGTTGACCCGGGCGATTTCGAGGTCGTACTCGCGCTGGCCCGTGGACAAATCCGGATACAGCTCACCGGTCTCGGCGTCCACAAGGTAGGCGGCGAAGGCGCCGGCGTCGCGGCGGAACAAGGTGTTGGAGAGCGAGACATCGCCCCAGTAGAAGCCGATCAGGTGCAGCCGGACCAGCAGCAGCGCCTGGGCGTCGATAAGCCGGGTCAGGGTGTCCTTGCGGAGCATCTGCGAGAAGAGCGCGCGGTACGGCATGGAGAACTTCAGGTGCCGGGTGACCAGCACGGGGTTCAGCGGCCGGCCCTCCGGGGTGGTGCGTCCGGTGATGACGGCCACCGGCTCCACGCAGGGCACGTCCAGCCGGGCGAGCTTGCGGAGCATGTGGTACTCGTGGCGGGCCACGTGCTCCGAGGTTTCCTTGATGGCGATGACCGATCCGCCTAGGTGGGCGAAGCGCACGATATGCCGCGAGATACCGCGGGGGAGTGCCGCCAGATGCTCTGCCGGCCAGTCCTCAAGGGCAATGTGCCAGGGCAGGTCGAGGAGTTCGGGCTCCGTGGCCGCGGCCGTGATGCTCAGCGAACTGGACACCATGGAGGCCTTCTCGTCATTGGCGCTGGCGGCCTCAAACCGGGGCAGCTTCCCGATCTGACCGTAGTCGGTGGGCTCGTCGTGCCACTGGGCACTGTTTTCCTCGGTCATGGGGTGTTCCTCGGTCATGGATCAATTCTTCCGTATATATCAGGGCTGCGCCTAAAGCGGGCAGTTAAAGCCCGACGGCGGCCCTCCCCAGGGGAGGACCGCCGTCGGTTGTGCCGGTGGGTGGGCCCACGCCGGCAGGGTTCCCTGACCGAAGCGGAGCGAGGTTAGGGTGCCGGTGGGTGGGCCCACGCCGGCAGGGTTCCCTGACCGAAGCGGAGCGAGGTTAGGGTGCCGGTGGGGACTAGTCGCCGAGGCGCAGGCCGGTCTTGGTGTCGAACAGGTGCACGTGGCCTGACTGCGGGCGGACCCAGATGGACTCACCCTTCATCGGGGGGCGGCGACCATCGACACGGGCCACGATGTCGTGGCTCTTGCCGTCCAGCGTGGTGTGGCCGTAGACGTAGGCGTCCGCGCCGAGTTCCTCGACGACGTCGACCTCGACCTGCAGGCCTTCGCCCTGGGCGACCGTCTCAAGGTCTTCCGGGCGGGAGCCGAGGGTCACGGTCTGGCCGTGGGCCTCTTCGAGGACGTCGCGCGGAACCGGGTAGACGGTGCCGCCGAACTGCACGCCGCCGTCGACGACCGGCAGTTCCAGCAGGTTCATGGCGGGGGAGCCGATGAAGCCGGCCACGAAGACGTTCTTCGGCTTGTCGTAGAGGTTGCGCGGGGTGTCGACCTGCATCAGCAGGCCGTCCTTCAGCACTGCGACGCGGTCACCCATGGTCATGGCCTCGACCTGGTCGTGGGTCACGTAGACCGTGGTGACGCCGAGGCGGCGGGTCAGGGACGCGATCTGGGTGCGGGTCTGCACGCGCAGCTTGGCGTCAAGGTTGGACAGCGGCTCGTCCATGAGGAAGACCT
>ENA-OWNT01003436-OWNT01003436.1-seawater-metagenome-genome-assembly--contig:-NODE-3436-length-14894-cov-4.764257_pt1 | contig 14894 bp, 12 predicted proteins | sample MGYA00238136_ERZ651165 | MGnify/ENA primary metagenome ERZ651165 (study PRJEB26861, sample SAMN08777766) | seawater metagenome | isolation source: coastal seawater | place: USA: Florida | collected...
GCGGCTCCTGGCCGGGCTTCCACATGGGGTCGACTGAACTCACATCACGCATGGCGGCGGCAATCTACACGGTCGCGCACGGGTCACGCCGGACGCACCTGGACCAGGACGCCCCGGAACGCGATGCCTTCCGGGAACCCCTTCAGCCGGGGCACGTCCGCGGGCGGCGGGGCGTCCACCACGGCGTCGGGGATCTGGCCCGCTGCCCGCAATCCAGCCTCCACCTCCCGGCGCAACCACCCCGGCTTGACGCCCTTGAGATTGATGATCGCCAGCAACCACCCGCCCGGAGCCAACACCCGCCCACAGGCCGTCACCAGGCCGCGGTAGTCGCGCCGCGCGTTCCAGCCCGCCTGTCCCTTCCGAGCCTGCGCGAAGGCCGGTGGGTCCAGGACGACGGCATCGAACACCTCATCGGTTGCGCGCAGCCAGTCGGCCGAGGAGGCCGCGACGGCCGGGTGCCGCTCGGGATCCAGGCCGTTGCGCGACAGGTTTTCGGAAGCCCAGGCGCAGTAGCGGGGGCTGAGATCGACGCTCACGGCCCGGGCTGCTCCGGCGGCCGCCGCGGCGACAGAGAACGCGCCGGTGTGGGCGAACAGGTTCAGGAGGCGCGCGTCCGCGGGCAACCGACTCACGAGGCGCGCGCGGTTGTCCCGCTGATCCGGGTAGAGACCGGTGGTCAGGCCGTCGGTCGGAGTGACGCGGTAGGCGAGTCCCGCTTCGTGCACCACGTGCTCGGCGCCAGGGGCCTCCCCCTGGATCCAGCGTCCGGGGAGGCTGTCCCCCTCGTTCCCGCCGCCCCGGCGCCTCAGATCCTGCACGTGGTCCTTCTCGTACAGATCCGCGCGCCCCAGCGCCTCGTCCAGCGTCGCGTACGCGGTCCGCGCGAAGGACGACACCGCCGCGGTGGCCCGCGTGGCGACCCGGAGCGAGCCCCACTGGTCGACGACCAGCCCGGGGAGCCCGTCGGCCTCGCCGTGGAGGAGCCGCATGCAGTCGGTATCCGGCAGCGCCAGCACCTCCCGCCGTCGATCGAGCGCCTTGTGGACCCGGGCGGCGATGTCTTCCTCGGAGAGGGGGCGCGTGCGACGGATCGCCAGCAGCCGCGCGCACACGGAGGCGCCCGGATCCACGAGCGCGACGCCGACAGCCTCGCCCTTCGGATCCACCAACAGCGCCTGGTCGCCCGGCGCGAAGCCCCGCAGGTCGCCGGTGTCGCGATCCGGCAGCACCCACGGATGGCCGGACCGCAGGATGCGCGCGCTCGCCCGGCTGATCCGGAGGCGCCGCAACGACGTGGTGAGCGGCTTCTTCGGGGCCTCGCTCCGCTGCGTCGGCGGGGCCTTCGGAGCAGCGATGGTGCCCTCGAGCAGGTCGTCCCAGCCGGCCGGCACGGGAGCCTCGATGGACTCATCCGCCCAGCTGAGTGCAGCGCAGTGCAGCCCCAGGCGTGACACGCCTCCTGGAAGCGGCGCGCCGTACAGCAGGTCGCCGACGATCGGGGTCCCCGCGGCCGCGAGCTGACGCCGGACCTGGTGGGTCCGCCCCTGCCTCGGAGTCACGACCAGCTCGGCGCGTGAGCCGTCGGCGCTCCGGCGACTCACGCGCCAGCGGAGCTGCATCGGCCCGCGCTCGTGCGGATCCTCACGCTCGCCCGCGTCCAGGGACGGCGCCGGACACACGATGGCCAGGTAGCGCTTCTGCATCGTCCGGTCGGCGAAGTGCGCGGCGAGGGTCGCGGCCGTGGCGGGATCCTCCGCGAGCAGCAGGGCCCCCGACGTCCCCCGGTCCAGCCGGTGGACGATGTGGACCTCCCTCCCCAGGGCCTCCGGAACCCCGACCGCGCCTGCGTCGGGGCGGTGGGTCGGGAGCCCGCTCGGCTTGTTGATCGCGAACCAGCCGGCGCCGCGCGCGATCTCCGCGTCCCGGGGCAGGGGAGGGGTGTCGAGCAGCGACGGCCGGAAGGCCACCTGCACCACGTCCCCCGGCTGGAGCCGTCGACCGGCGCGCCGCTCGACGCGATCCGCCACGCGCACCTGGCCCGCGTCGATCAGCCCCTTCGCCTTGCGTCGAGACAGGCCCGTGAGGTGCGCGACGAGGAAGCGATCGAGGCGCGCCGGGTCCGCCGGTCGGGGGACCGTGAGCGTGAGCTCACGCACGGCTCACGCTCACGGGTTGAGACGCTCCGTGATGGACTTCGCCTGGAGGAACTGGAGCAGGTGCTCGCGCCCCCCGGCCTTCGCGTCGGTGCCGCTCATGTTGAAGCCGCCGAAGGGCTGCACGTCCACGAGGGCGCCGGTGCACTTGCGGTTGATGTACAGGTTGCCGCAGAACAGGCGGCGCTTCGCATCCGCGATGTTCGCGACGCCGTAGTACGCGCCCGTGAGCCCGTACTCGGTGCCGTTGAAGACGCTCACGCCGTGCTCGTAGTCGTCGACCTTCACGAGAGCCAGGACGGGGCCGAAGATCTCCTCGCAGGCGACCCGCGCGTCCGGGGCCACGCCACCGATGATCGTGGGCTGGATGAACCACCCGGGGCCCTCGGCGGCGGCGCCCCCCAGCAGCACCTCGCCCTCGCCGCGTCCGATCTCGATGTACCGCAGGATCCGGTCGTAGGCCTCCTCTTCGATGACGGGCCCCACGGGGTGGGTGCCGTCCGCGGTGTCGCCGACCGTCAGCTTCCGGGCGTGCTCCAGGATCTTCGGCACCAGCGCGTCGTAGACGTCGGCGTGGATCAGGGCACGGGAACATGCGGAGCACTTCTGCCCCTGGAACCCGAAGGCCGCGCGCACGATCCCGTCGGCGGCGGCGTCGAGGTTGGCGTCGGAGTCCACGAGGATGGCGTCCTTGCCGCCCATCTCCGCGACGACCCGCTTGAGCCAGATCTGGCCCGGCTGGATCTTCGCGGCCTCGCCGTAGATCCAGCAGCCCACGGCCTTGGACCCGGTGAACTCGATGAACCGCGTCCGGGGGTGCTGCACGAGGTGCGCACCCACGACGGCGCCATCACTGCTCGTCAGGAAGTTCATGACCCCGGCCGGCAGGCCCGCCTCGCGCAGGACGTCGAACACGAGCCAGGACGTGTAGGGCGACTGCTCGGCCGGCTTGTGCACCATCGTGTTGCCGCACGAGATGGGCGCCGTGGCCATGCCCGCGGCGATCGCCACCGGGAAGTTCCAGGGCGGGATGCTGACGCCGGCGCCCAACGGGATGTAGCGAACCACGTTCGTCTCGCCCGGGTACGGGGTCGTGCCCTGGGGCTGGCCCCACCGCACCGCTTCGCGCGCGTAGAACTCGAGGAAGTCGATGGCCTCGGCCGTGTCCGCGTCGGCCTCGGGCCAGGACTTGCCGACCTCGAGGACCATTGCCGCCGAGAAGAGGTGCCGCCGCGCGCGCATGAGGGCCGCGGCCCGCAGCAGCACGTCCGCCCGATCCTCCGGCGACCAGCTCGACCAGGCCGGGAACGCGGCCCAGGCGGCCTGCAGCGCGGCGTCCGCCTGCTCGACGGACGCGTCCGCGAAGTGGCCGATGACCTCGTCCGGGTTGGCCGGGTTCGTGGATGTAAACGTGCTGTCCGTGTGGATCTCCTCGCCAGCGATGACGAGGGGGTAGGTCTTGCCCAGATCCGCCCGCACGGCCGCGATTGCGGCTCGGAACGCGGCGGCGTGGTCTGGATCCGAGAAGTCGGTGTAGGTGCACGTGGAGAACGGGGGCAACGGCATGTGCGGACTCCGGGGTGGCTGGGGCCGGGAGGATAACGCGTCAGTCCGAGCCGGTCGGCGGCGTGGCGGCCAGGACGGCCACATCCCCGCGCAGCACGAGCTCGGAGGGGCCCTGGGTCACGAGATCCCCCAGGACGCGCCGGGCGTCTCCGAGCCGCGCGGGTCGGCTCTGGTAGCCGGTGCGCGCTGGATCCGTCTCGATCACGAGCAGCTCGATCCGCTGGAGCACGCCGTCCGCGAGCACCATCCGGGCGACCAGACCGTATCCATCGCCGCCGAAGCGCCCGGAGCTCCCGAACGCCAGGTTGCCCAGCCCCCAGACGGTCGGCATCCCGCGGTGGTGAGACCAGCCCTGCGCGACGTGGCTGTGGTGCCCGATGAACACGTCCACGCCGGCCTCGACGGCCCAATCCGCCTCGGTGCGTTGGGAGCTGTGCAGCGGCTGGTACTCACGCCCCGTGTGGCCGAAGAGGACGACGAGGTCTGCTGCATCACGAGCCCGGGCGACCGCCTCGACGATGCGCGGCCTCCGCAGCATCAAGAGCCCGGGGCGGTCCTCCGTCACCGCCCAGCCGGCCTTCCAGTACTTCGGCCAGGGGTGGAGCATCCCCACCAGCGCCACCCGGACGCCGCCGGCCTCGATGACGACCGGCGCGAGGGCCTCGTCCAGGTCCTCCCCCCACCCGAACGGGATGACGCCCGCCTCCCGGAGGTGCCGCGCCGAGTCCCGCAGGCCGCCGATCCCCCGATCGAGGGCGTGGTTGTTGGCCAGGGACGCGTGGGTCACTCCCGCGGCGGCGAGCGCAGCGGCGGTCTTCGGGTGCGCTCCGTAGCCCCGCTTCTTCCCGTTGGGGCCGCGCATGGGACCGCGGGCCGTGATCGCGCCCTCCTGGTTGACGACGACCGCTCTTGCCCCCGCGAAGAGGGGAGCCAGGTGCTGAAGCTGCGCCTGGCGTCCCTCCCGCGCCATCAGCCGATCGGCGGACAGCCCGAGGAACGTGTCCCCGCCGAAGATGATGGCCTCCTCGCCGCCCGCGAGGGGCGGGAAGACGCACCGACGCTCGGTGTCCTCGGTAGGCAGCAGCGCGAGAGCGCCGACGCCGAGCAACACCAGGGCAGCCGTGAGCCAGGGGAACCACCTGCGGGGCGAGGAGCCAGACACCGGCGGAGCATAGAGGCGGGTTCGACGGCGAGCACTCGAGCTGGGACGCGCTGGACGACGCGCGCCCTCCCTCAGTAGTGCGGGGGCACGTCCTCGAGCGCCGGGGGCAGATCCTCCAATCCACCCTCCCTGACCATCGCGCGCAGCTGCTTCACCTCGCGTTCGAGGAGCGCGATGCGCTGCTCGTAGCCCTGCACGAAGGCCTCCAGGCGGCTGACGTCCTCGCGCCGCTCCTCGCTCCGAATCTCCAGCTCCACCAGTCGGGACTCGATCGGCTCACTCATCGTCTGCTCTCCCTCCGCGGGCCCCATGGACTCGCGCGCGGGTGCGTGTTACCACTCGCCGGCCCGCGACGCTGGCGTCACGCCTCCGCGGCCCATCTGACGGAGACCTCATGGCCGATTCGCCCGCCCCGTCCGCCCCGACCCGCCACCGCGTCTACGACAACGTCCTCGAGGCGATCGGAGACACCCCGGTGGTTCGCCTGAACCGCGTGACGGAGGGGCTGACCTCCGAGGTGTACGCCAAGCTCGAGTTCATGAACCCGGGCGGTTCGGTCAAGGACCGCATCGCCACGCACATGATCGACAAGGCCGAGCAGCGGGGCGACATCAAGCCCGGCGGCACCATCGTGGAGGGCACCTCGGGCAACACCGGCATGGGGCTGGCCATGTGCGCCGCCATCAAGGGCTACCAGGCCGTCTTCGTGATGCCGGACAAGCAGTCCATCGAGAAGGTGCAGGCCCTGCGCGCGTTCGGCAGCAAGGTCGTGGTCACGCCGACGGCGGTCGAGCCCGAGGACCCACGCAGCTACTACTCGGTGTCCAACAAGCTCGGCACCGAGACGCCCAACGCCTTCTTCGCGAACCAGTATCACAACGCCGACAACCCCGAGACGCACTACCTCTACACGGGGCCCGAGATCTGGAAGCAGATGGGCGGGAAGATCGACGTCTTCATCGCCGGCATGGGGACCGGCGGCACCCTCACGGGCGTCGGCCGCTACCTGAAGGAGCAGAACCCGGACATCAAGATCGTCGGCGTGGATCCGGTGGGATCCATCTACTACGACTTCTACAAGACCGGGAAGCTCACGGAGGCCTACAGCTACGTGCTCGAAGGCATCGGCGAGGACTTCCTGCCCAGCACCATGGACATGAAGGTCCTGGACGACTGCGTCCGCGTGTCGGACAAGGAGTCGTTCCTGACGACCCGCGAGGTCGTCCGCAAGGAGGGCATCTTCATCGGCGGATCGGGCGGCGCGGCCGTAGCCGGCGCGCTCAAGTGGCTGCGCAGCAACGACGTGGAGGGCCAGCAGGTCCTCATCCTGATGCCGGACACGGGCCGCCAGTACCTGGGGAAGATCTTCAACGACGACTGGATGCGCGAGAACCGCTACCTCGAGCAGCCCAGCGACCTCGGCACCGTGCGCGATCTCCTCGGGCAGACGCTGCAGCGCAAAGTGATCTCCGTGAAGGCGACCGCGACCGTTCGCGCCGCCGCGCAGGAGATGAAGAAGCACGGCGTGAGCCAGGTCCCGGTGATGGACGACAGCGACGGCGTGGTCGGCATCCTCACGGAGAGCCGGGTGCTGGCGCACCTGCTCGACCACCCCGGCGCCGCCGACGAGCCGGTCGAGGGCCTGGTGGAGATCAGCTACTCCGTCATGGACCCGGACACCACCATCCCCGTCCTGTCGGACATGTTCACCCGGGTCAAGCTGGCCCTGGTGCTCGACGGCAGCAAGATCGTGAACGTCATCACGAAGATCGATCTCATCGACTACGTCAGCAAGATCGGCCGCTAGCCGGCCGCCGAGGCACCCCATGAGCAAGTTCGACCTCGACCCGACGGCCCCTTGGCCGCCGCGGGACCACCTGTTGCCCGATCGCGGCTTCGGGACGCGCGCCATCCACGCCGGACAGCCGCCGGAGCCCCGCACCGGGGCCGTGATGACGCCCATCTACCAGACGAGCACGTACGCCCAGCCCGCCGTCGGCGTGCACTACGGCTACGAGTACGCCCGCACCGGCAACCCGACGCGGACGGCGTTGGAGACGTGCCTGGCCAGCCTCGAAGGGGCGACGCACGGCGTCTGCTTCGCGTCGGGCTGCGCGGCGACCTCGATGATGTGCCACACGCTGTCGCCCGGCGACCACGTGGTGTCCAGCGACGATGTGTACGGCGGCACCTGGCGCCTGTTCACGACGATCTTCCAGCCGCTGGGGATCGACTTCACCTTCGTCGACATGACCGACCACGACGCGGTGCGCGCGGCCGTGCGGCCGAGCACGAAGATGCTCTGGGTGGAGACGCCCACCAACCCGCTCCTGAAGATCGTGGACATCGCGGCCATGGCCCGGATCGCGACGGACGCGGGCGCGCGCTGCGTCGTCGACAACACCTTCGCGACTCCGTACTTCCAGACGCCCCTGGCGCTGGGTGCAGACGCGGTCGTGCACTCCACGACGAAGTACATCGGCGGCCACAGCGATGTGGTGGGCGGCGCGGTGCTGACGTCGGACGACGCGCTGGCCGCAGCGCTGTTCACGCTGCAGAACTCCATGGGCGCGCAGCCCGGCCCCCAGGACTGCTTCCTGCAACTCCGGGGGATCAAGACGCTGCACCTGCGCATGCGCCAGCACGCAGCATCGGCCACGGCCCTCGCCGATTGGCTGAGCGCGCACGCGGAGGTGGACGCGGTCATCTATCCGGGGCTCGCGTCCCACCCGCAGCACGCGGTCGCGGCATCCCAGATGAGCGGCTTCGGCGGGATGGTCAGCTTCGAGCTGCGGGGTGACCTGGCCCGCGCCGAGGCGTTCGTCGCGGCCACGGAGGTCTTCACGCTGGCCGAGAGCCTGGGTGGCGTCGAGTCCCTCATCGAGGTGCCGGCCGCCATGACGCACGCCTCCGTTCCGCCGGACGTGCGGAAGGAGATCGGGATCGCCGATGGGCTGATCCGGCTGTCCGTGGGTGTCGAGGATCTGGAAGACCTGCAGGCCGACCTGGCCCAGGCGTTCGAGGTGACCCGATGAAGATGCGTTCGATGGGATTCGCGCTGGCGCTGCTGCTGACGGCGCCTGGCTGCGTGGGGAAGGCGAAGTACGACGACGCCATCACGGCGGGCGTCGCGCTCGAGCAGCAGATCGAGGACCTGCAGGCGGAGCTCGCCACCGAGCGGGCCCGGGCGAGCGACCTGGAGGGGCAGCTGGCGGGCGAGAAGGCCCGCACCGCCGAGCTGAGCGACCTCCTCGCGTCCCTCGAGGAGCGCAACGCGGACCTCAAGGGGAACCTGGTCGATCTCTCCGGGCGCCTGGCGGACATGAAGGCGCGGAGCCGCTCCGACAAGGAGCAGAAGGCCGAGCTCGAGGCCCTCCTGGCGGGACTCCAGGAGCAGTCCGCGGCCACCGAGGCCGAGGTGGAGGCGAGCAAGGCGCGGATCGCCGAGCTCGACGCGGAGCGGGAGCGCCTGGCGGCGGAGGCGGCCGAGCTCCGGGCGCAGAAGGAGGCGCTGGCCGAGAAGACGAAGGCCTACGACGACCTCGTGTCCGCCCTGGAGAGCGAGATCGAGGCCGGGCAGATCCAGATCACGGAGCTGTCCGGGCGGCTGACGGTGAACGTCAGCAACGCGATCCTCTTCGACTCCGGCAAGTACAACCTCAAGGACGCGGGCGTGGAGGCGCTCAAGAAGGTCGCGGGCATCCTCGCCCAGGTGGACGACCGCGCCATCCAGGTGGAAGGGCACACCGACGACGACAGGGTGCGTGCCGGCGCCGCCTACGCCGACAACTGGGCCCTCAGCTCGCTGCGGGCCTCCACGGTCGTCGCGCTGCTCGTGGACGAGGGGGTCGCGCCCCTGAACGTGCGGGCGGTGGGCCTCGGCGAGTTCCGCCCCGTCCAGCCGAACGAGACGGACGCGGGCAAGGCCGCCAACCGGCGGACGGAGATCGTGCTGGTCCCGAAGCTGGACTGAATCGCGCGCGGCCGCTGCCTACGCGCTCAGGGGCAGGAGCCGGGGTACAGGGTCGGGTCCGTGTCGTCGCAGTCGCCACCCTGCAGGGTGCCGCCGCAGCCGGCGTTCATCGTGTCGACCATGTTGCGGAGCATGGCTCCCAGATCGGCGCTGTGGGCCGGGTCCCAGTCGCCCAGGTCCAGGTTGCCGTTCCAGTAGGCCACCACGCCGCCGTTCAGGACGGGGCGCCAGATGATTTTCGCCCGGCTTCCCACGGAGGCCACCCGCACGGCGCCCGAGTTCGTGTCCGCGTAGGCGTTGTCGTGGACCGTGCTGGAGGCGCTGAACGCGAAGGCGTTCGTCCAGGACCCGTAGGGGCCGGACGTCACGGGCGTGGCCGTCGAAGACACCGTGCAGGACGCCGTCTCGGGACCGAGTCCCACGGTCAGCGACCCGATGAGATCGGCCATCAGCGTGGGGTCTACGCCCGTCGCGCCGGAGCCGCCCGTGCCGGCGGAGTCGTCGTCATCGCCCGCGGAGTCGTCGTCATCGCCGGCCGAGTCGTCGTCGTCGCCCGCGGCGGAGTCGTCGTCGTCGCCCGCGAGCAGCTCCTCGTACAGGGCGCCCTCTCCGGTGACGATGAGGTTGCCGCCCGCGGCCACCCAGCCCGAGAGCGCGTCGTACTCGGACTGGCTCAGCTCCCGGTACCCGGTGTGCCAGATCATGACCTGCCCGTCGCCGTAGTTGGTCGCGTCTGCGAGCCAGCCCGCGGCCTCGGCGTCGTTGGCGATCTCCGTGTCCAGCCCCGTCGCATCGAGGGCCGTGAAGGTGTCCCAGAAGGCGGTGTCATCGACGTCGTTCACCAGCGTGACCACGCAGGCGCTGGGCGTGCAGCCGATGAAGCCGTCGTTGTCGTCGTCGAGCTCGTCGGCCGGCACGACGCCGTCGCAGTCGTCGTCGATCGTGTTGCAGATCTCGGTCGCCGCGGGGCTGATGTCAGCGGACGTCTCGTCGCAGTCGCCGTCGCAGGCCGAGTACGTGTCGCCGTCGATGTCGGCCTCGTCGGGACCGGGCGAGCCGTCGCAGTCGTTGTCGAGGTTGTCGCAGAGCTCGGGAGCCCCGGTGTAGATCAGCGGGTTGGCGGGATCGCAGTCGCCGGCACAGTCGGACTGCCCGTCGCCGTCGGTGTCGAAGCCCTCGTCGATCGTTCCGTCGCAGTCGTTGTCGACGCCGTCGCAGCTCTCGATGGCGTTCGGGTTCACGTTCGCGTTCAGCGAGTCGCAGTCGCCCTGGCACGAGGTGAAGCCGTCGTTGTCGAAGTCGAGGTTCTCGTCGATCTGCCCGTCGCAGTTGTTGTCGAGGGTGTCGCAGATCTCGGCGTTCCCGGGGAAGACCGTGGCGTCGTTGTCGTCGCAGTCGACCTCACCGAACACCTGCAGGCATCCGGGGTAGGGGCCGGCGGCGCCGTCGCCGTCCACGTCGAGGAGCTCCTCGTTGTCCTCCACGCCGTCGCAGTCGTTGTCCTTCTCGTCACACGCCTCCTGCGCGCCCGGGTAGCTGAGCCAGCCGTCCACGGGGTTGTCGTCGCAGTCGTCGGCGCAGGGGGTGTAGCCGTCCGCGTCCTGGTCGAGGAACTCGGTGCCGATCCCGTTGTCGACGACGCCGTCGCAGTTCTCGTCGTCGCCGTCGCACGTCTCGGGCGCGCCGGGGTAGATGAGCGGGTCGGTGTCATCGCAGTCGGCGGGCGCGTCGCAGACGCGGAAGCCGTCGAAGTCCGTGTCCAGGCCGTCGTCGATGAGGCCGTTGCAGTCCGTGTCGTTGCCGTCGCAGGTCTCTTCCGCCTCGGGGTTGATGGCGGCGATCTGGTCGTTGCAGTCGAGCAGCTCGGGCGGGTAGGTGCCGACGCAGTCGGACACCTCGATGTCCACGAAGCCGTCCTGATCGGCGTCGAAGTTCTCGTCGATGCGGCCGTCGCAGTCGTCGTCGACCGCGTTGCAGGTCTCGGAGGCGTCCGGATTGACGTCGGGATCGGTGTCGTCGCAGTCGCCGGGATCGAGATCCTCGTCGTCGCACTCGTCGCCCTGGCAGAAGCCGTCACCGTCGGCGTCCGCGCCGTCCACGCCGCCGGCGGAGTCGTCGTCGTCTGCGGTGTCGTCGTCGTCGCGTCCCCCCGGGCATGCGACGAGGAGGCCGCAACAGAGCAGCGTGAGGAGGAGCGAAGGCAATCGAATCAGCATGTGCAGCACGTCTCCGCAGAACGCCGGCCGGGTCCGGACATCAGGGCATTCTTCCCGTTCGGTCTAGCATTGTAAAACGCCGCCCGCGAAGGGCGGACCCCTGCCCGAGGCCAAGCCGCCGTGCCTACTCACTGGATTCCCCTGGACCGCTTGACCCGCCGCGCCACCGAGCTCGGGCTCGTCGTGGGGGTGTCGACGGCCCCGCCCGGCCCCGAAGGGGAGCGCCTCGAGGAGTGGCTCGCCGCAGGCCACAACGCTGACATGCGTTGGTTGGAGCGGGATCCGCAGCGTCGGGCCGATCCCGATCGGGTGCTGCCTGGAGCCCAGTCCGTGATCTCCATCGGAATGAATCACTACCAGGGCGATCTGGGGGAGCCATCGGGCTCGAAGCCGGTGGGCCGGATCGCGCGCTACGCCCTGGGCGACGACTACCACGGGCTCATGCTCGACGCGGTGCGCGAGCTGGCGGCCGAGCTCGACGACCCCCTAGCGCGACCGTACGTGGACACCGGGCCCGTCCTCGAGAAGCCGCGGGCGCAGCGCGCGGGGCTGGGCTGGGTCGGCAAGCACACGAACTGCGTGTCGCGGACCTTCGGCAGCTGGTGGTTCCTGGGCGCGATCATCACCCGAAGCGCCGTTGAGCCGTCCGAGCCCCACGTCGACCGATGCGGCACGTGCACGCGGTGTCTGGATGTCTGTCCGACGAAGGCGATCCGCCCCGACCGGCCGTACCAGCTCGACGCCCGGCTCTGCATCTCGTACCTGACGATCGAGCTGAGAGGGCCGATCCCGCGGGAGCTGCGGCCGCTCATCGGGACCTGGATCTACGGCTGCGATCTGTGTCTGGACGTCTGCCCGTGGAACCGTTTCGCCACGCCCACGCGCGAGGAGCGGTTCCGGCCGCGCGAGCACCTCGTCCACCCGCCGCTCGAGGAGCTCCTCGGATGGGACCAGGCCACGTTCTCCCGGATGATGAAGGGGAGCCCCATCAAGCGGACGAAGCGGCGGGGGCTGCTGCGGAACGTGTGCGTCGCGCTCGGGAACGCCGGGGATCGCGCGGCGGTGCCGGCGCTGGCGCGGACCCTCGCGGAGGAGCCCGAGCCCCTGGTGCGCGGTCACGCAGCGTGGGCCCTGGGCGTGCTGGGAGGGGAGGGGGCTCGGGAGGCCCTCGAGGCGGCGCGGGGGGATGCGGACGCGTTCGTGCGTGAGGAGGTCGAGGCGGCGCTGGCCGGCTGACGTTCCGGCGCCGATCCTGCTCTCGGGCATCGATGAGCGAAGAGCCCCTTGCGCCCGAGCCACATTGATCGTATTCCATTATTATGTTGAATAACAATTCTGCAGAAGACGCGATTGCTCGGGGGCTGCCCGCCCCATCCGCACGCGCCCTCAAGGATGCGAGCTACGGCGCCTTCGCGGCCGTCGCCCGAGCCATGGGCAGCGCGCCCCGGCTGGAGCTCCTGGACCTCCTCGTCCAGCGCCCCTTCACGGTCGACGCGCTCGCCCGCGGGATCGCGCGCCCGTTCCCGTCCACCTCCCAGCACCTGCAGGTCCTGCGGCGCGCCAACCTCGTCACGACGCGGCGCATCGGCACGTCCATCGAGTACGCCCTGGCTCCTGGCGTCTCCGACGTCCTCGTCGCGCTCCGCCGCCTCGCCACCGTCCGCTCCGCTGAGGTCCAGCGGGCGACGCAGGAGTGGTTCGCCGAGGCCGGAGCGCCGGAGACCATCGACCGCGAGGCGCTGCTCCCCCTCCTCAGGCAGGACGGCGCCGTGCTCGTCGACGTCCGCCCCGCGGACGAGTACGACCGCGGGCACATCGCCGGCGCGATCAACGTCCCGGTGGACAGCCTCGTGGAGCGGATCCTCGAGCTCCCGCACGACGCGCTGATCGTCGCTACCTGCCGGGGCCCCTACTGCGCGTTCGCCGCCGACGCCGTCCGGATCCTCCGCTCCCACGGCTTGAAGGCCGTGCGGTTCGAGGCCGGCGTCGCCGAGTGGGAGGTGGACGGAGGCGCGATCGAATCCAGCAGGCCATGACCCCGCGCCTGGGCCTGCGGGCCAACGCCGCCCAGTTCGCACTCCTGGTGCTCGTCAACGCCTTCGTGGGCGCGATGGTCGGCCTCGAGCGGTCCATCCTGCCAGCCCTCGCAGAGCAGGAGTTCGCGGTCGCGGCCCGGTCCGCGGTCCTCGCGTTCATCGTCGTCTTCGGGCTCAGCAAGGCCGCGACCAACTACGTCGCGGGTCGCCTCGCGGACGCGCACGGACGCAAGGTCGTCCTTGTGGCGGGCTGGATCGTCGCGCTGCCGGTGCCGTTCCTGCTCCTCTGGGCGCCGACGTGGGAGTGGGTGGTGGCGACCAACGTGCTGCTCGGCGTCAGCCAGGGGCTCACGTGGTCCACGACCGTCATCATGAAGATCGACCTGGCCGGCCCCCGCCAGCGCGGGCTCGCCATGGGCCTCAACGAGTTCGCGGGCTACCTCGCCGTCGGCGGATCGGCGCTGGCCACAGGCTGGCTCGCGGCGCGGCACGGGCTGCGGCCCCACCCCTTCCTGCTCGGGATCGCCTTCGCCGTGATCGGCACGGCGCTCTCTGTCCTCCTCGTCCGCGAGACCCGCGGCCACGCACGGCAGGAGGCGATCGTCGCCGACCCGACGCCCCCTCCGCCGGACGTCTTCCTGCGCACGAGCCTGCGGGACCCGGACCTGTCCTCCGTGAGTCAGGCGGGGCTGGTGAACAACCTCAACGACGGGATGGCCTGGGGGCTGTTCCCCCTGGTGTTCGCGGCCGCGGGCATGAGCCTGGGGAGGATCGGATGGCTCGCCGCCATCTATCCCGCGGTCTGGGGCTTGGGGCAGCTGCTGACGGGCCCGCTGTCCGACCGGATCGGACGAAAGGCCCTCATCGCGAGCGGGATGGTCGTCCAGTCCGCGGCGATCGTGGGGATCGCGTTCGGTCAGACGTTCGCCGCGTTCGCCCTGGCCAGCGCGACGCTGGGTGCCGGCACCGCCATGGTCTATCCGACGCTCCTCGCCGCCATCGGCGACGTCGCCGCTCCATCGTGGCGGGCGCGCGCCGTGGGGGTCTACCGCCTCTGGCGCGACTCCGGTTACGCGGTCGGGGCGGTCCTGGCCGGGATCGTCGCCGATCTCCTCGGCCTCCAGGCCGCCGTCCTCGCCGTCGCGGGCCTGACGCTCCTGTCCGCGGTCGCCGTTCAGGTCCGCATGCGGGAGACTCTCGCGGAGGTTCCCGTGCATCCTTCTGCCGACCTGACCACTCCCATGGCTGCGCGTCGCTGATTGGGGGATGCTCCCCACGTGGCCGTCGCGCCGGAGTTCCATCCATGACCACGACCCGTCGCTCCTTCCTGGCTGTCGTCGCCGCCGGATCCGCCGCCACCTGCCTCGCGGGGCTCCCCGGGTGCGCCACGCCGCTCTCCGGCACCTACTCCGCGGGGAACATCGCGGACCTCGCCGAGGGGGGGACCCTGCCTGTGGACGGGGCCCCGCTGGTCGTGATGCGCGACGCGACCGGGGTCTGGGCCATGACCACCATCTGCACGCACCTGGACTGCGACATGCTCCAGCAGGGCAGCGTCACGGCGAGCGCCCTCGTCTGCGACTGCCACGCCTCCACCTTCACGCCGGACGGCGACGTGGTCTCCGGCCCCGCCAACCAGCCCCTCGACAACTTCGCCGTCACCATCGACGCGGAAGGCGCGATCACCATCGACGCCGACACCCCCGTGGATGCAGGGACGCGCACCCCGGTCGTCTGACCTCGGAGACTCCGTGACTCGACTCGCCCTGCTCCTCGCCTTCGCCC
>ENA-OWNT01003437-OWNT01003437.1-seawater-metagenome-genome-assembly--contig:-NODE-3437-length-14891-cov-5.276090_pt1 | contig 14891 bp, 13 predicted proteins | sample MGYA00238136_ERZ651165 | MGnify/ENA primary metagenome ERZ651165 (study PRJEB26861, sample SAMN08777766) | seawater metagenome | isolation source: coastal seawater | place: USA: Florida | collected...
CGGTTAATCAAAGTTATTGCCGTCACCGGAGGTAAAGGTGGCGTCGGTAAAACAAATATCACGCTTAACACTGCCATCGCAATGGCGAAGCAGGGTAAGCGCGTAATGGTTCTCGATGCAGACTTGGGTCTTGCAAACGTAGATGTCATGTTGGGGCTCAGAGTTGAGAAGAATCTCTCTCACGTACTTTCTGGTGAGTGTACGTTAGATGAAGTACTCGTAACGGGCCCGCATGGGATAAAAATTGCGCCGGCAACGTCGGGTACGCAATCTATGGCAGAGCTATCACCCACACAGCATGCCGGGCTGATTCGCGCGTTCAGTGAATTGCGTTCGCAAATAGATGTGCTAATTGTTGATACAGCAGCCGGTATTTCTGACATGGTATTAAGCTTCTCGAAAGCGTCGCAAGATATCATGGTTGTGGTATGTGACGAACCTACGTCGCTTACAGATGCTTACGCCCTGATAAAAATTCTGAATAGAGAGCACGGTGTTTTCCGCTTTAAAGTGGTGGCGAATATGGTGCGAGATATTCGAGAGGGGCAAGAACTCTTTAGTAAATTAAGCAAAGTGACAGGACGCTTCTTGGATGTTGCACTAGAATTGGTAGCAACAGTGCCATTTGATGAAAATATTCGTAAAGCAGTAAGAAAGCAAACTGCCATCGTAGACGCCTATCCGGGCTCTCCTGCAGCAGTGGCAATTACACAGCTTGCGAACAAAGCGCTGTCTTGGCCAATACCTGCACAGCCTGGTGGCCACTTAGAGTTTTTCATTGAACAGTTAATTGCAGATAAAGCAGTAGGAAATCAGCGTTGAATAGCAAGGCAGCCGCTTATCAACAGCAAACCGATAAGTCGCAGTTAGTTGAAAGACATGCGCCATTGGTTAAGCGTATTGCCCATCATCTGATGGCGCGTCTGCCTGCAAGTGTTCTTGTTGATGACCTTATCCAGTCAGGCATGATTGGACTTTTAGAGGCGGCGAGAAACTTTGACGGCTCAAAAGGTGCAAGCTTTGAGACTTTCGCGGGTATTCGAATTCGCGGAGCTATGCTCGACGAAATCCGTAAGGGTGATTGGACACCCCGCTCTGTTCATAGAAACGGTCGTGCCATCACTGAGGCTATTTCGCAAGTAGAGAGCGAAACGGGTCGCGATGCACGAGACTCTGATATTGCTGCTAAGCTGAATGTAAGCTTGCAGGACTATCACCAAATGCTCAATGAAGTAAATGCTGGCAAATTGGTTGGTATTGAAGATTTGGGCGTTTCTGAAGATGTGATCACTACCGAACAAAACAAAGGTAGCGATGCACCTTTAGAAGACTTGATGCAGGGGGCCTTCCAAAAGGCGCTTGCGCAAGCAATAACAACATTACCTGAACGAGAAGCGATTGTACTCTCGTTGTACTATGATGAAGAACTTAATCTTCGTGAAATAGGTGAAGTGCTCGATGTTAGCGAATCGAGAGTGAGTCAAATTCACAGCCAGGCCATGTTAAAACTCAAATCACGAATGAAATCGTGGCAAGCTGACGAAGAATAGATATTAATAACAATTAACCCCTCACTGGAGGCTATTTTGGATAAAAGTATGAAGATTCTTGTGGTTGATGATTTTTCTACCATGAGACGTATCATCAAAAATCTGCTTAAAGATTTGGGTTTCTCCAACATCCAGGAAGCGGATGACGGCAGTACTGCGTTACCCATGTTACAACAAGGCGATTTTGATTTTGTTGTAACCGATTGGAACATGCCTGGAATGCAAGGCATTGACCTACTGCGCGCCATTCGTGCCGACGACAAGCTCAAGCATTTGCCCGTACTGATGGTAACGGCAGAAGCGAAAAAAGAGCAAATCGTTGCAGCAGCGCAAGCGGGTGTAAACGGCTACGTTGTTAAACCGTTTACTGCAGCTACGCTAAAAGAGAAACTAGACAAAATTTTCGAACGTTTAGGTTGATCCAGACGCTCACCAGAGAAACGAGGTTTACTGGATGACAACGAATGCGAACGTTCCTTTATCGCTAGAAGAAGCAAAGCAACTTGTTGCCTTTCTTGAAGAAGGCGACAACGATTCTGCTAATGCGCTTCTAGAAGCAGCGTCAATGAAAGAAAATGTTGAGCTGTTTGCTGAAGTAGGAAAGCTTACGCGTCAACTTCACGACGCACTGAACAATTTTCAAATTGACGACCGTATCAAGAATCTTGCGACAGACGATATTCCTGATGCGCAGTCCCGCCTCACGTACGTAATTGAAGAAACTGAAAAAGCTGCTAATACTACTATGGACGCTGTTGAAGCAAGTATGCCAATAGCTGAGGGTATTGCTGAAGGTATCGAAAAAGTGATGCCTGAGTGGAAAAAGCTGATGAACCGCCAGATTGAGTTAGGTGAGTTTAAAACGCTTTGCGCAGATTTAGATGAATTACTTGAAGGCAGTTCAGATCAGGCAACCAAGCTTACACAGTTGCTTACTGAAGTACTGATGGCGCAAGGGTACCAAGACCTTACAGGGCAAGTTATCCGTCGCGTAATCGACTTAGTGAAAGAAGTGGAAGACAGCTTGGTGAACATGCTAACCATGTTCGGAGAGCGTGAAGGTGCAGAACAAACTAAATCATCCAGCGTTGTGGCCGATAAGGTTGATGGTGTAGAGGCAGAAGGCCCAATCATTGACGCCGACCAACGCGATGACGTTGTTTCTGGCCAAGATGATGTTGATGATCTTCTGTCTAGCTTAGGTTTTTAGGGGAGCGGGCGCATGTCGTTTGATGTTGACGAGGATATATTACAGGACTTTCTAGTAGAAGCTGGAGAGATACTTGAACAATTACAAGAACAGCTCGTTGATCTTGAGAACAATCCTGAAGATGCGGATTTGCTAAATGCAATATTTCGCGGATATCACACAGTTAAAGGTGGCGCAGGTTTTCTTTCGCTAACCGAACTTGTTGAAATTTGTCACGGTGCAGAAAACGTCTTTGACGTTATGAGAAACGGTCAAAGAACGTTAACACCTGAGTTGATGGATATCATTCTTCAAGCTACTGATGTGGTTGTCGAAATGTTCGAACGCGTCAAAGCGCGTGAGCCTCTCGAGGCTGCTGATGCACATCTCGTCGACATACTACACAAACTCAGCCGTCCAGAGTCACCTGATGAGAATATCTTCGGTTCAGACGAGGGTGAAACTGCTGAGGCAGCCGCACCAGCAGAGCCTGAACTGGTAGTAGAAGAAACGCCTGCCGCGCCTGCTGCATCTGACTCCCAGGGTGGTATTGATGAAATTACTGAAGATGAGTTTGAAGCGCTACTTGACGAACTTCATGGCTCTAATGCACCCGGAAAATCTTCTGCACCTGCTGCCCCAACTGAGGCAAAAGCGTCTTCTAGCGACAGCGACGACATCACCGATGAAGAATTCGAAGCGTTACTAGATGATTTACATGGTAAAGGTAAATTTAGCAGCGCTGAAGAAACTTCAAACGCGGCACCTGCATCTGCACCTGCTGCAGCGACTGGCGGTGACGAAGAAATTACAGATGACGAATTTGAAGCTTTGCTAGACCAGCTTCATGGGTCAGGCCAAGGACCTACTGCGCAAGCCAGTGCGCCAGCCAAGCAACCTGAACCTGCGGTTGACAAGGCCGCGACAGAAGCTGTTCAAAAAGCTAAACAGCAAGCGCCTGCAGCGCCGAAAGCGAGTGAGCCTGCGGCAAAAGCCAAGCCATCATCGCCAGCGCCTAAGCAAGAAGCGCCTAAAAAAGATGACAAAAAAGCTGCGCCAGCCGCGCCGCCAGCCGAAACGACAGTTCGCGTAGATACCAAACGCCTAGACCAAATTATGAATATGGTTGGTGAGCTTGTTCTAGTTCGAAACCGACTTATTAGTTTAGGAATTAATAGCAACGACGAGAGTATGTCTAAGGCCATTGCGAACTTAGATGTGGTTACCGGCGACCTGCAAGGTGCGGTGATGAAAACCCGCATGCAGCCAATTAAGAAGGTGTTTGGCCGTTTCCCTCGTGTTGTACGTGACCTCGCAAGAAGCTTGAAGAAAGAAATCACGCTTGAGTTGGTGGGTGAAGAAACTGACTTAGATAAAAACCTCGTTGAGGCACTTGCTGATCCGTTAGTGCATTTAGTTCGAAACTCTGTCGACCATGGTATTGAAATGCCAGACGATCGTGCGGCGGCCGGTAAGCCTCGAATGGGGACGGTTCAACTTTCCGCTTCTCAAGAAGGCGATCATATCCTCCTAACCATTGAAGATGATGGTAAAGGGATGGACCCGGAGAAGCTAAAAGAAATCGCAATAAGCCGAAACGTTCTGGATGCAGATGCAGCAGCACGTATGTCGGATGTTGAAGCGTTTAACTTGATTTTTGCGCCGGGTTTCTCAACCAAGACTGAAATCAGCGATATTTCAGGTCGTGGCGTCGGCATGGACGTCGTTAAAACCAAGATCAACCAGCTTAACGGAACGGTAAGCATCGATTCGCAGCTTGGTAAAGGTACACGTTTAGATATTAAAGTACCTCTTACACTCGCTATCCTACCAACATTAATGATTGTTGTAGGTAAACAAACCTTTGCGTTACCATTAGGCGCGGTGAACGAAATAATAAACATGGACATCAAGAAAACCAATACGGTTGATGGCCAGCTAACAATGATAGTTCGCTCAAAAGCAATTCCGTTGTTCTTCCTTGGTGAGTGGCTGATTCGGGGTCCCAAGAACATTGATAGAGAAAAGGGGCATGTTGTTGTTGTACAAATTGGTACTCAGCAAGTCGGGTTTGTCGTAGACGCGTTAATTGGCCAAGAAGAAGTAGTTATTAAACCTTTAGATGCATTACTGCAGGGTACGCCGGGAATGGCTGGCGCAACAATAACTTCGGACGGTGGAATTGCATTAATTTTAGATATTCCGAGCCTGCTCAAACGGTATGCGCGTAAACCTATAAAGTAAGGCGATGAATTAACGGGAACAATAATCCATGGTCTTTAAAGTCCTTGTCGTGGACGATTCGACTTTTTATCGTCGTCGAGTGAGAGAGATACTTGACGATGATAGGGAACTTGAAGTTGTTGGGGAAGCGAAGAACGGGCGTGATGCGTTAGAGAAAGCCGAGGCACTTAAGCCAGATGTAATTACAATGGATGTGGAAATGCCTATTATGGACGGCATTTCTGCTGTCAAAGCTCTTATGGACAAGCGCCCTGTGCCCATTCTAATGTTTTCTTCGCTAACGCATCATGGTGCACAAGCAACCCTTGATGCACTTGAGGCAGGTGCTCTCGATTTCCTACCTAAAAAATTCGAAGATATTGCACAAGATAGAAAAGACGCTTCTAGATTACTTTGCACAAAAGTGAGATTGATTGCTCGACGAGGCATAGGACTCAAGCGTCCCTCATTCCGCTCTGTTGAAACGAGAAAGTTACCTGATAATGCACCTAAAGCAGCTTTTTTCAAAAGTTCAGGCCTTCTTTCAGGACGTAAAGATGCAGCAAAACAGCCAACGGTGTCTTCTGTAAGGGCATCGGGAAAACGATATCAATGTCTTGCAATTGGCGCGTCTACCGGTGGCCCTGTAGCGCTTCAGAAAGTTCTGGCACCATTACCAGAAGACTTTGCTTATCCAATTTTGCTTGTCCAACATATGCCAGGCACATTTACTACGGCATTTGCTCAGCGCTTAGACACGAACTGTAAAATCAAAGTCAAAGAGGCTGAGAGCGGGGATATTCTGCAGCCTGGTCATGCTTATCTTGCACCAGGCGGTAAACAAATGATTATCGAGAGTTCTGGCTCGGTTAAGCGTATTGCTATTGTTGATGCTGAGCCTTCAGACAAGGCTAGCTATAAGCCTAGCGTTGATTTAACGTTTAACTCAGTGGCTCGTGCTTATGGCGGAGATGTTCTAGGTATCATTTTAACAGGTATGGGTGCAGACGGTCGTGAAGGCTGTAGAGCGCTGAAAGAGCGAGGGGCGACGATATGGGCACAAGATCAAGATTCGTGTGTGGTGTACGGAATGCCCCAAGCTGTTGCAGCGGCTAACATATCATCTAAGAATATAAACATTGATGACATCAGTGAATGCGTTAAGACTGAAATGCGTTAGCAGCGTGTAGGCTTACGGAATAAAAATCATGAAAGTATGGACGGTTGCAAATCAAAAAGGCGGTGTTGGAAAGACTACTACTACGGTAAGTCTTGGCGGCTTACTTGCTGAAAAGGGCAAACGCGTATTAATGATTGATACTGACCCTCATGCATCTCTTAGCTACTATTTTGGTATAGATGCAGAGGCTGGCAGCCACTCTGTTTATGATATTTTTATTAAATCTAGCGGTATAACCGCCGATAACGTATTAGATTGTTTAGGTTCAACAAAATTAGATAACCTTTACGTATTACCGGCAACAATGGCGTTGGCCACGTTAGACAGAACAATGGGCAGCGAACAAGGAATGGGCCTGGTGCTAAAAAAAGCCTTGGCGACGGTGCAGAACGAGTTCGATGTTGCCATTATTGACTGTCCGCCAGTACTTGGAGTACTTATGGTGAATGCGCTTGCCGCTTGCGATAAGGTTATTGTGCCCACGCAAACGGAGTATCTGGCGCTTAAAGGCTTAGATAGAATGATCCGAACAATGGAAATAATGGGGCGGTCGCTAGATAAGTCATTTGACACCGTTATCATACCGACCATGTTTGATAAGCGCACCAATGCCGCGTTGGCGTCTCGCAAGCGCCTAATGAGTGATTATGGAGAGCGGGTCTGGAAAGGGGTTATTCCTGTAGATACGCATTTTCGCGACGCGAGTTTAGTGCAATTGCCAATATCGGCTGCGTATCCTAAAACAAGAGGCGTTACAGCCTATGCAAAGTTATTAGATGTGTTGGAGAAGTAACCTAGAATGAGCAAGCAATCGCCATTTGCCCGCGAAGAAGTAATGGAGGCGTATCTCGATGCCCTTCTCAAAGAACCAGCATCTGCTGAAGACGCAACAGTTCGCACGGCAAAACTGCTTGAGCAGGCTTCTCAAAAAATGGCCGAGGATGCGTTGGCATCCACAGAGCAACAGGCCGACAGTTATGCAGAACAAGAGCAGATTGCTCAGGAAGTTGCTTCCTACTTAGAGTCGCCGAAAAAGGCTGTTATTCTTAAAGAAGCACAAGTAGAAGCGCCTGTCGTTGTTGAAGAAAACGAAACAACACTTGAAGAAGAGACAGTACAAACTAAAATTCCTTTAAAGGACGTGCTTGGTAATCGTTTTCAAGCGTTGTTTTTTGAAGTGGCTGGTCTGACACTAGCTGTCCCACTTATTACGTTAGGTGGTATCCATCAAATTGAGAAGGTAGGCCCTTTGTTTGGTAAGCCTGATTGGTTTATGGGAGTTATGCTACACAGAGAATCGAAACTTAACGTGGTTGACTCAGCAAAGTGGGTAATGCCAGAAAAATATGATGAAAACCTCGCAGAATCGCTTAACTACCGATATCTTATAATGTTAGGGGAAAGCGAGTGGGGTTTAGCAAGCGAAAAGCTTATAAACACAGTAAATTTAACTAGCGATGATGTTAAATGGCGCGAGTCCACAGGTAAACGTCCTTGGTTAGCCGGGATGGTGAAAGAAAAAATGTGCGCGCTAGTTGACGTTGAAGAATTAATATCTATGCTTAACAAAGGCTTAGGCAGTAACGACCAGACGCCATAGTTGGGAGCCAAGTACATGAGCGACGAAAGAACAAATAACAATGCCACTGACAGCAACGACGAGGTCCTTCAATGGGTAACGTATCGCTTAGGTGAAGAAACTTACGGCATCAATGTAATGCAGGTACAGGAAGTCTTGCGTTATACTGAAATTGCCCCAGTACCGGGTGCACCTGACTATGTGCTAGGTATTATTAATCTGCGTGGTAACGTTGTTACTGTTATCGATACGCGTGCACGCTTCGGCTTGCCGCCTACAGAGATAACCGACAACACCCGTATCGTTATCATCGAATCTGATGAGCAGGTAGTGGGGATACTAGTCGATAGCGTAGCAGAAGTGGTTTACCTGAAATCCTCAGAGATCGACAGTGCACCAAATGTAGGCACCGAAGAAAGTGCGAAATTCATCCAAGGTGTAAGCAACCGCGATGGAGAACTGCTCATTTTAGTAGACTTGAATAAGCTACTAAGTGATGAAGAGTGGGACGAACTTACTAATATCTAATTTACGAAAAAGACAGTGAATTAATTATCACTGTCTTTTTTTGTACGTAAAGGTAATCGCACATGGACTTGCAGTTTGCTGCACCTACGCTTATTGAAGCGCTTTTAGCCTTAGTTGTTGTTTTGCTCTTTATTGTAGTAGGTGTACTTGCTTCTAAAGTTAACGTGCTAAAAGCAGCGCTGGACGAGCTCCAAAACAATACTTCTGCTGAGCTTTCTCGCGTAGCAGCGCAAGCAAGCGATGCCAATAACCAACAGTCTGAAGCGCAAGCACGAAGCCTGGTTATAACCCGTCATCTTCAAACTCTTGAAGAAAAACAAACTGATATTGAAAACCAGATAAGAGAGCTAAAACTGCAAGACCCCTCACTGCGCTTGTATCAACGTGCTGCCGAATTGGTAAAGCAGGGCGCTAGCATTGATGAAATTATCGAAGCTTGCGATATCCCTCGCGCAGAAGCTGAAATGTTGATGATGGTTCACAGACAAAACGGTTAACACTGCACCATATTAAAAAATTAAAAAAACGTTTAGACGTCTAGACGTAAAGATGTTGACATATTCTGTGTAATAGACACAATACAGTCATCGATGTTTTATGACTGGAGCCTCACATGCCAATTCGTATCCCCGAACAATTGCCTGCGCAGAACGTTCTTCTTGGTGAAAACATATTTACCATGGATATGGATAGAGCTGCCAATCAGGACATCCGTCCTCTTGAGGTTGGTATTCTCAATTTAATGCCGAATAAGATTGAAACAGAGGTACAAATTCTACGTCTGCTTTCAAATACGCCTCTTCAAATTAACGTAGACCTCATTCGCATTGACAACCAAGCACCGAAAAATACGCCTCAATCGCACATGGATGCGTTCTACCATGACTTTTCTAGTGTGGCGAACAAGAAGTATGATGGGCTAATTGTAACTGGAGCTCCATTGGCTTTGCTTGATTATGAGGAAGTGAAGTACTGGGAAACCATGACAACTATTTTGGAATGGGCCCAGCGTCACGTAAACTCAACGCTCTATTTATGTTGGGCGGCACATGCCGCGATGTATCATTTTTATGATATAACGAGAACCCTTAGAAAAGAGAAGTTCTCAGGTGTTTATAAACACACGGTTAACGATCCGCACAATGAATTGTTGCGTGGCTTTGATCCCGTATTCTATGCGCCTCACTCTCGTTTCGGGCATATTGAAAAAGCACAATACAACAGTGTAGACGGGCTAAATGTGGTAGCAGAGTCGGAAGATGTAGGCGCCTACATAGTTGCTTCTGAAGATAAGCGCATGGTGTTTGTAACTGGCCACCCTGAGTATGATCCAGACACGCTCAAGGAAGAATACTTTAGAGACATCAACGCAGGCCAAACACCTGTAGTGCCGAAAAATTACTTTGAGGGGGATGACCCAGCAAAATCGCCAATAGTTCAATGGCGTTCACATGGTAGTTTATTGTTTACTAACTGGCTAAATTATTACGTTTACCAGACCACCCCTTACGACTTAAATCAGCTTGCTGAAAAATCACAGCCAAAGAGGTAGCACGTGAGTCATAACACAGTTTCAAAAGCCCATGCCGCATTAACAAGCGCCGCTAAAAAACGCATTCTCATTCTCGATGGCGCAATGGGCACTATGATTCAGCGTCATAAGCTAGAAGAAGAAGATTACCGAGGATCGCAGTTTGCCAATTGGCATTGCGATGTAAAAGGGAACAATGATCTGCTCGTCATTACCCAGCCAGACATCATTTACCAGATTCACTGTGACTACTTTGAAGCTGGCGCTGACATTATCGAGACCAACACGTTTAACGCAACTACCATTGCCATGGCCGACTATGATATGCAGGCGCAATCGAGAGACATTAATCTTGAAGCTGCCAAGCTAGCGCGTAAAGCGGCTGACGAATACACCGCAAAAACACCCGATAAGCCTCGGTTTGTGGCAGGTGTTTTAGGTCCAACAAATCGTACTGCCTCAATTTCACCTGACGTAAATGATCCAGGTAAACGCAATGTAACTTTTGACGAGCTAGTAGATGCCTACAGTGAGTCGACAGAAGCGTTGATTGAGGGGGGCGTAGATTTAATTATGCTCGAGACAATCTTCGATACGCTCAATGCCAAAGCGGCAGCGTATGCAGTAGAAACTGTTTTCGAAAAGCTTGGAAAGTCATTGCCCGTGATGGTATCGGGCACCATAACCGATGCTTCAGGCAGAACCCTTTCGGGGCAAACCTCAGAGGCATTTTATTACTCGATGCGACACATTAATCCATTCTCGTTCGGTTTAAACTGTGCACTAGGGCCAGATCTGCTGCGCCAATATGTCGACGAGTTAGCCAACGTGAGTGAATCTTTTGTTTCTGCTCACCCTAATGCTGGTTTACCTAATGAATTTGGTGAGTACGATATGGAAGGGCCCGAAATGGCTGCACATATCAAAGAGTGGGCTGAATCGGGACTTGTGAATATTGTCGGAGGATGTTGCGGCAGTACGCCTGAACATATCCGCGACATTGCCAACGCAGTACAGGATATTGCGCCGCGTCCGTTACCGCAGTTTGAACCTAAAATGCGTCTGTCAGGCCTAGAGCCGTTTGTACATTAGGAGGCCTTGTGAGCGCAGAATTTTCAACATTTATTAATATTGGTGAGAGAACCAACGTAACCGGTTCAGCTCGCTTTAAACGCCTTATTCTTGAAGGTGATTACGAAACTGCACTTGATGTTGCCCGTCAACAAGTAGAAAGCGGTGCGCAGATTATTGATATCAACATGGACGAAGCCATGCTTGATTCGAAGCAGGCGATGATCACTTTTTTGAACTTAATCGCATCAGAACCTGATATTAGTCGTGTGCCCATAATGATTGACTCGTCTAAATGGGAAATCATTGAAGCGGGGCTTAAATGTGTACAGGGTAAGGCAATTGTTAATTCAATTAGCCTTAAAGAAGGTGAAGAGCAATTTTTAGCTCAGGCAAAGCAAATAAAACGCTTTGGTGCCGCCACGGTAGTGATGGCCTTCGACGAAACTGGGCAAGCGGATACAAAAGCGCGCAAGGTAGAAATTTGTCAACGCAGTTACAAATTACTGACTGAAAAGATTGGTTTTCCGCCTGAAGATATTATCTTCGACCCCAATATCTTTGCTGTTGCTACCGGCATAGAGGAACACGATAACTACGCCGTTGATTTTATTGAGGCAACGCGGGTCATTCGTGAAACCTGCCCGTATTCACATATTTCAGGTGGCTTATCTAATATTTCATTCTCGTTCCGTGGCAATAACCCAGTGCGTGAAGCTATGCACTCGGTGTTTTTATTTCATGCGATACGTGCAGGCATGGATATGGCTATTGTTAATGCTGGTCAGCTTGAAGTGTATGATGAGATCCCAGCTGAACTGCGAGACGCGGTTGAAGACGTTATTCTTAATAGGCGCAGTGATGCCACAGAGCGATTGCTAGATATTGCACCGAACTACCAAGGTGATGGTAAAGCGGCTGCCAAAGAAGATTTAAGCTGGCGCGAACAAGACGTGAAAAAGCGTTTAGAGCACGCGCTAGTAAAAGGCATAACCGACTATATTATTGAAGATACCGAAGAAGCAAGGCAACAAGCAGAACGACCGTTGCATGTCATTGAAGGTCCGCTTATGGACGGCATGAATGTGGTAGGTGACCTGTTTGGTGAAGGAAAGATGTTTCTTCCACAGGTAGTAAAGTCGGCAAGGGTCATGAAAAAAGCCGTTGCACACCTACAGCCATTTATCGAGGCTGAAAAGTCAGACGATGCCAAAAGCAACGGCAAAATATTACTTGCTACGGTAAAAGGCGACGTTCACGATATTGGTAAAAACATAGTAGGCGTTGTATTGCAGTGTAATAACTTTGAAGTTATCGATTTAGGCGTAATGGTGCCTGCAGCCACTATTTTGCAAGTAGCAAAAGAAGAGCAAGTAGATATGATTGGTCTATCTGGGCTTATCACTCCTTCGCTTGATGAGATGGTACACGTTGCCAAAGCAATGGAAAGGCAAGGTTTTGACGTTCCATTGTTAATTGGTGGTGCAACGACTTCAAAAGCGCATACTGCAGTAAAAATAGAGCAAAATTATCACGCTCCAGTTGTCTATGTGCCTAATGCGAGTCGCGCAGTGGGGGTTTGCCAGCGGTTGCTTAACAAGACGTCGCGTGATGTATATGCAGTGGAGTTAGCCAAAGAATACGAAACAGTACGAGAACAGCACGCACGTAAAAAGCCGCGCAGTAAACCCGTTACACTAGAGCAAGCCCGCGCTAATGCGTTTAAGCCTGACTTCTCAAGTGCGCCTGTAAAGCCAAATGCGTTGGGAGTTCACAAAGTAACAGCTGATTTGGCTACTCTTCGTCATTACATTGACTGGACCCCGTTCTTCCTTACATGGTCGCTGGCGGGTAAGTACCCACGCATTCTTGATGACGAAATAGTTGGCGAGCAAGCGAAATCATTATTTGCTGACGCGAACGCCATGCTAGATAAGATAATAGAAGAGAAAACCCTTGAAGCGAAAGGCGTATTTGGCTTGTTTCCCGCTAACCGTGTGCAAGACGATATTGAGATTTATGCAGATGAAAATAGAGATACCGTCATTGGTGTTTCCCATCATCTACGTCAACAAACGTTAAAAGACAAATTCGCTAACTACTGCTTAGCAGACTATGTAGCAGACAAGCAAAGTGGTATTGCCGATTATGTTGGTGCTTTTGCCGTTACCGGTGGTATAGGTGAAGATGAGTTGGCAGACGCCTATATTCAAGCGGGCGATGATTACAATGGTATTATGGTTAAAGCGGTTGCCGATAGGCTTGCGGAAGCATTTGCCGAGTACTTACATGAACAGGTTCGCAAACACCACTGGGGCTATGCGGCTGACGAAGCGCTAGACAATGATGCGTTAATCCGCGAAAAATACCAAGGTATTCGACCTGCACCTGGTTATGCCGCTTGTCCTGAGCATACCGAAAAGCAGCTTATTTGGGACTTGCTGTCAGCACAGGAAAATACAGGTATGAAGCTAACGGAAAGCTTTGCCATGTGGCCAGGTGCAGCGGTATCGGGCTGGTACTTCTCGCATCCACAGTCAAAGTATTTTGCCGTGGCCAAAATTCAAGCCGACCAAGTTGAGGATTACGCCAAACGCAAAGGTTGGACATTAGAAGAGGCTGAAAAGTGGTTAGGCCCTAACCTAAGTGATTAACCTTTCACTGGGCACTATGTAGCACAATACAGTGCCCAACCGCTGAGAGTTCCAAGACAATGTCTTCTATTGAAAAACCGTTTAGTCAGGCCTGTGAAAACAATAAGCGCCCTATATTGGCGGTGCTATCTCGCGTGTTTCAAAACGCTACGCACATTTTGGAGATTGGAAGCGGAACAGGACAGCACGGGGTGTTTCTTGCCGACAATTTACCACACGCCAACTGGTACACTAGCGATCAGGAGCACTATCATGCGGGTATTAATGCATGGTTGAGCGACAACCCAATAAGTAATTTACATTCACCTATCTGCTTTAAGGTTGGCGAAAACCCATTTCCTTCGTTACCTATCGATAACATTTTCACAGCCAACACTGCACATATTATGCAGAAAGACGAAGTAAAGCTGCTTATGCAACTTGTGTCTGCTCACTTACCTTCACACGGTTACTTTTGTCAATATGGTCCTTTTACTGTGCAGGGAAAATTCAATAGCCAAAGTAATTATGACTTTCACCACTCGCTCATTGAAAGAGGTTTCGGAGGCTACAGAGATATTGAAGAGCTGACTGCCTGGGCGCCAGCGCTAGAACTAAAAGAAGTGATTGATATGCCTGCCAATAATATGATGCTAGTTTGGATGAAAAGAAGCACTGGCTGATAACCCATCTTAATTTCTCAACAATTTATACCTTCGTTGAATTGCACTTTTCTTTGCGTTGAGGGTTGTAATGTGAGTCATTATCTTTCAAAGTAAGACTGTGTTGCTGAAGGATTTTCCTCAATAAGTTGTTTTCTTTGATCTCTTCTGTAAACGCATTACCGCATACAAGATAAAGTGATGTCCTAACAGCACTCCTTTCCTCTACTGGTGCTGTTTGTACTGAGCAATAATAAAAATGAGAAGTACCAATGAAATCAATATCACTGCAAAAAAAATTCATGCTCATCGTGGGAGGCAGCATTGCATTAATGCTTCTAATTACCGCATTGTTTCTGGTCAATACCGTTGCTGATAACACCCGCCACAGAGTAGAAAAAGAAGTTAAGGCCTTAGTAGCAACAGAAGCTAGCGATATTAAAGGTTTCTTTGCAACCTACGGGGGCGTGGCAAAAGCATTTTTAAGTAGCCCATACCTGAAGGATTTCTTCGCTGAACATACCGCTCGGGGAGCCTCAGAATCACAATTAGGTGACGCCAAGCGTATTTATACATTATTTGAAAACGTCAGTGGTGAAGATCCAGTTATCAAATCGGCGTTTTTTGGCTCTGCATTAACTGGAGAGTATTTTTACGAGGAAGGCCGTGTAGGGGTTGATACCGACGGGCCAAATGCTGGCGACCCTAACGAGGGGTATTTTACCACTAAGCGCCCTTGGTTTAA
>ENA-OWNT01003438-OWNT01003438.1-seawater-metagenome-genome-assembly--contig:-NODE-3438-length-14886-cov-5.812681_pt1 | contig 14886 bp, 13 predicted proteins | sample MGYA00238136_ERZ651165 | MGnify/ENA primary metagenome ERZ651165 (study PRJEB26861, sample SAMN08777766) | seawater metagenome | isolation source: coastal seawater | place: USA: Florida | collected...
CTCCAGCCAGTACTTCACCGTCCACCGGCAGCGGGCCACGAAGCGGGTCACGTCGCCCGCGGCCATGCCCTTGAACAGCGTGATCTTCGTCCCGTCCACCGGCTCGTCGATGCGGACCTTGTCGAAGCTGCGGTCCGGGTGGAAGAGGAGCTCCCAGTTCTCGCCGTGGCGGCCGGTGCGCAGCAGCACGGCGTCGGGTCGGATGGCGAAGATCGACGTGAACCCGATGCCGAACTTGCCGATCTTGGTGAGATCGTCCTCCTTGCTCGACGAGAACATCCGCGTGAGCTCGTTGTCGATGACGGCCTCGTCCATCCCCTCCCCCTGGTCGTCCACGTGGATCTCGAGGACGCCGGCCTGGCCGGCCTCGGCGGGGGGACGGAAGCGGAACCAGATGGTCGCGCGGGGGCTCCCCGCATCGATCGCGTTCTGGACGAGCTCCCGCAGGAAGTCGAGGGGCCGGGCGAACTGGTTGACGAGGTTGTCCAGCGCCTGGGCGGCGAGATCCTCGGCCTGGCCGGCGGATCGTGCGAGGGCGGACTCGGTCGGCTGCACCACGGGGCGATCCTGCCATCCCAGCGCCGCCCGCGGGGACGCGTAGGATGCGCGCCCGTGTCCGACCTCCCCCAGCTCCTGGCCGCGTCCATCGACCGACGCGCCGCGCTCCTCTCCCGCCTGGATCAGGAAGCGACGGACTGCGTCCGGCTGCTCCACGGCGCCACCGAGGGCGCCCCGGGCGTGGCGGTGGACCGCTACGGGCCCGTCCTGCTCGTGCAGACCTGGCGGGAGCCGCTCGCCGACGGGACGACCGACGCGCTGCTCGGCATCGCCCGCGAGGTGGTGCCCGTCGAGCGGGTCGTCTGGAACCACCGTCCGCGGGGAGGGCCGGGCTGGCGTCCGGTGGACGCGCCGGTGGTCGGTCGCGAGCTCGGCCTGCTGTTCGACGTGCGCCCGCGCCACCGGGGGCGGGATCCGCTGCTGTTCCTCGACCTGCGGGCGGGCCGCCGCTGGATCCGCTCGGTGGCACGCGACCGCACCGTCCTCAACCTGTTCGCCTACACCTGCGGCGTCGGGCTGGCCGCGTCCGCCGGCGGCGCAGGCGCCGTGACCAACGTGGACTTCGCCCAGTCCGCCCTGGACGTGGGCCGCGCGAACGAGGCCGCCAACGGGCTGACCGGCCAGGAGTACATCGCCGAGGACGTGTTCCCCGTGCTGCGGCAGATGGCGGGGCTGCGCATGCGGGACCGGCGCGGCGGCCGTCGGGCGACCTTCACGCGACGCGAGCCCCGGACGTTCGATGTCGTCGTCCTCGACCCGCCCCGCTGGGCCACCGGAAAGCACGGCGCCGTCGACCTCGTGCGGGACTACCAGTCGCTGCTCAAGCCGGCCCTGCTGGCCACGGCGCCCGGCGGTCAGCTGCTGATCACGAACAACGTCGCCTCGGTGGACCGCGACGTCTGGCGGTCCCTGTGCCTACGCTGTGCCGACAAGGCAGGCCGGCCCGTCGCCGACTGGACCTGGCTGCCCCCTGAAGACGACTTCCCATCACCCGACGGTCAGCCTCCACTCAAGATGGCGATCCTCACACTGGAGAACGCGACATGACCGACGAATGGTGGCTCGAAGACGACGACGAAGCCGAGGATCCGCTGACGGAGGACGAGTTCCAGGAGCTCCACCTGGACCTGATCGCGCTGCACGACGCCCTGGAGGAGCAGATGAACGCGCCCTCCGACCGGGCCGAGACGGTCGACCTCGAGCAGCCCATCGGGCGGGTCTCGCGGATCGACGCGCTGCAGCAGCAGAAGATGGCCCAGGCCCAGCGTCTGCGCGTGCGCGCCCGGCTCAGCGCGGTCGGCGTCGCGCTGAAGCTGGTGGAGGAGGAGGAGTACGGCGAGTGCCGGCGCTGCGGCGAGGACATCGGCTTCCGCCGGCTCAAGGCCGCGCCCGAGTCCCTGCTCTGCATGCCGTGCACGAAGTCGGCGGAGAAGCAGAAGAAGTCCCGCTGAGGCGGGCCGCCGACGCTATCGGCGGCGGGCGGAGCCGGCGCCCACGAAGTAGTCCTTCCGGTCCTTGAACAGCACGTTGAACGTCGTCAGAGAGCCGTAGGCCTTCGTGATGTACTGCTGCAGCTCCACCTTCTCGTGGTGGTCGAGCTGATCGAGCCCGTTGATCTTCTGCTCCAGGACCCGAAGCTGGTTCCGCACCGAGACGATCTTCTTGAAGAAGGTGTCCAGCGGGATCTCCTTGCCCTGGGTCGTGGTGTCGCCCGGCTCCATGACCAGGGACCCACCCGCCCAGCGGTGCCCGATCTCGGTCTCGCCGATCCGGCCGTCGTCCTCCAGCGCTGACAAGACGGCGCGGGTGATCTGCTTGATGTCCATGGGGTCCATCGCGTCCTCCCGTGATGCGGAGGTCGGAGTCTAATCGTTCGGCGTCGACGTCGGGATCGCCTTGCCCTCGATCCACGCCTCCACCACCCGATCCGTCAGGACGTCACCCACCACGTGCACCTCCGAGAGCATCGCCTCGCTCTTCGCGGCCTCCTCGCAGAGCACCGAGCCGGGCCAGAGCACCGAGCTGTGGCACATCCGGACCGGGCCCGACCCGTCCCAGGTGAGGAAGCCCACGTGGTAGTCCAGCCCGACGACGTACAGCCCGGGCCCCTGATCCTCGATGTACTCGACGACGCGCAGGTGTGGTGCCCGTGAGAACCACTTCGTCCCGCCCCCCGCGAACGTCCGCGCGATGTGCGACGAGGCCTGCTGCGCCAGGCGCACGCGCTCCACGCGCAGCCCCGCGTCGCGCAGGACCGTGCTGACGAAGTAGCCGCAGGCGATCGTCCCCTGCCCCGGCGTCTGGCTCGTTCCGTAGAACCCCCACTCGGTCCCGTGCCACGGGGGGATCAGCTGCTCGACGATGGCCTCGTGCAGGGTCTCTCGCGCGCGCGTGAGGACCGTGGACTTGCGCGCGGCCGTGGTGGCGTTCATCCAGTCGCGCCCGAGGTCCCGCCGGACGGCGGCCAGGTCAGCGACGCGGTCCGCGTAGGGGCGCGGGGGATCGAGGGACTTCTCGTCCTCCGGCGGGTGCACCGCGTCCGCCAACGCCGGTGTCAGGGTGGATCCGGCGGGGTCGCGCACCGTCCCGGGCAGCGGCGCCGCCGGTTCGACCGCCGCGGCGCCGCAGGAGAGGAGCAGAGGAAGCAACAGACCGAGCCAACCACGCATGCAGGACCGGACCTCGTGGAGACGCCCGGGTTCCGCTGAAACGCTGGCCCATCGACCGAGCTCAGCGTTTCCCTGACAACCGTCGTCATAAAGGAGGAAGAGGGCCGTTGATACGGTCCGAAGCCAAGGCGAGGGGTCAGCCCCGACCTCATCCCGGATGGACGGCGCGATGAACGAACCGGCGACCGGCTCTGCACTCCAAACCCGACAACGGCTGCGCTGGAGTCCCGCCGCCGTCGTGGCCGCGCTGGCGTTCGCCGCCGTCGTGCTGGGGGCGCCGAGCCCGGCGACCGCCCGCGGCATCTACATGCCGATGATCCCCAACGGCGAGGAGTTCGGCTGCGACACATGCCACACGCAGCTCCCCTGGCTGACGCCGTTCGGCATCGAGGTCGGGCGTACCCACCCGCGCGGCCAGGTGGACTGGCAGAAGCTGTACTTCCTGGACACGGACGGTGACGGCCAGACCAACGGCTTCGAGCTGGGCGATCCGTGCGGCGACTGGGTCATCGACGGACCCGATCCCGCGCGGGTCGAGCGCCTGTCCCACCCCGGGTACGCCGACAGCATGGTGTCTCCGAAGATCCCCGTCCCCGACTGCCCCGAGCCGGGCGACGACGACGACAGCGCCGAGCCGCCCGTCGTCGAGGGCTGCGGGTACTCCCTGGCCGCAGCGGACGCGCCGGCGAGGGCCCCGGGCCTGCTCCTGGTGCTCGCCCTCGCGTCCGGGCTCGCCCTGCGCCGCGGACGACGGACCTCCCTGCGCACCGCGGCGGCGCTCGGCGCGTTCGTCGCCATCGCGGCGGTGGGCTGCGGGAACCCCTACCCCGCGTCCGACGGCGACCTCGAGGGCTACTTCCCCCACGACGAGGACTGGGTCCTCGGCGGGCACTGGGAGGGCGGCCGCGAGTCCAAGGAGACCTGCCTGCTCTGCCACGAGGAGCTCGCCGAGGAGGAGGTCGACTACACGGACGAGCCCCCGCCGTGCAACGTCTGCCACAGCTGGCCGCTGCCCCCCCGCCCCGCGTCGGACGACGAGGAGTGATCATGGCGCGCCTCTCGATCCTCATGACCTCCGTCGCCGCCACGGCGCTCCTCCTGGCGCCCGGGTCGGCCGACGCCAGCGCCGAGCCGGTCGTCACCACGTCCGGCGGCACGGCCGTGCAGGTGCTCCCCGACATCGACGGCCAGAGCCGGCTCCGGCTGCGCAACGACGTCGCCCTCAACGTGCGGTTCGGGCCCCGCTGGCGGCTCATCGGCGCCGGCAACCTGCGCTTCTCCCGGCGGCTGTCCGAGGCCGGCACGACCCCGGTGTGGGCGGGCGAGTCCCTGGACGAGGCCGACCTGCACCGCCTGGCCGTCCAGTACGCCACCCCCGAGCTGACCATCACCGCGGGACGCTTCGTGCGCACCGCCCTGACGGGCCGCCACAAGGTGGACGGCGCCTCGGTCGAGATCGGCCGGCGCTCGCTCCCGGTGGGACTCGAAGCCTGGGTGGGCCGCGTCGGGCACGCCGAGCCACTGACGGCCCTGTCCGCGTTCGGCGGCGGGTTCGAGGCGCGCGTCACCCCCCTGAGCCCGCGGGGCTATTGGAGCGGGGTCGCCATCCGCGCCGGCTACGACATCTACAAGAGCACCCTCGGGCTGCGGCACGTGGGCCACGCGGGCGTCTCCTTCCGGGACGGGCGCGGCAGCACCGTGGACGGCGGCGCCACCGTGGGTGTGCACGATCCGGTGGGTGACGCCGAAGACGGCCCCGAGGTCGGCGTCCGAGGGTGGTTCCGCGCCCGCGTGCAGCCCACGTCGCGGCTCACCGTCGGCGGCGGCGTCCGCTGGGAGGGCCTGGCCCCCGTCGGCGTGCCGGACACCAGCGTCGCGATGATGGAGGCGCACGTGCCGCGGGGCTACCTCGCCGCGGACCTGCTCATGAACCTGCGGTTCGACCGCGTGAGCCTGCGCGTCGAGGGCGGCCCGACGGTCGCCCCCCGAGCGGACGCCAGCCCCCGCGTGGGCGGCAAGGGCCGGGTGTCCGCCGCCCTGTCCGCCGGCAAGAAGGGCACGGTCGCCCCGTTCGTCATCGGAGCGATGGTGGGCAACTCGCATTACTACGGCGGCGGCGTGGCCGCTCGCGGCGAGGTCGGCGTGCTGACGATGGGCGGCGAGCTCGCCGTGTTCCAGTTCACCGGGATCAACAAGCGCGCGACGGTGCTGGGCGAGGGCCGCTTCGACCTGCAGCTCAGGCTGCCGCTGCCCGACCGGATCGACCGCGTGGGCGGCGAGCTGCGGCTCGTGGCCGACGTGGCCGGGGGCGCCAACCACCTCCTCGCGCCCTGGGTGCGCGCCGGGGGCGGCATCCGCGGGACCTTCGCGGCATGGGGAGCAGACCGATGACCAACACCCGCGGGCCCTGGCGGCTCCTGCTCGTGCTGGTGGTCCTGGCGGCCACCGCGCTGCTGACTGCGGCGGACCACGAAGCCGCGGCCGACGAACCGACCGAGGAGGCCCCCGAGGCGAGCGCGTCCGAGGACGCCGCCAAGGCCGTCCTCGACGACGTAAAGAAGGCCGCGCCCACCGTGGCCGACCCCCTCCCCTTCGATCACGCGAAGCACGAGAAGCCCTTCGATCGCAGCGGCCTCACCTGCGTGGACTGCCACCCGGTGGGTGCCCGGTCCGAGAGCGTCGAGCCGGAGCTGCCCCCGCCGCCCCGCGTGGCCTGCCACAGCTGCCACCGCCAGGGGGTCAAGGGCGCGCCGAAGCTGGCGAAGCCCACCTGCGCGCAGTGCCACCCGGTGCGGGAGGAGCTGAAGCCCGAGTCCCACGCCATCGGCTGGATCGACGACCACGGCGCCGAGGCCCGCTCCCTGCGGTCCGGCTGCGAGACCTGCCACGACCGCGGCCAGTGCATCGACTGCCACGACGGCCGCGGCGCCCTGGCCCGCCGCCCCCACGGCGCGGGCTGGGAGATCATCCACGGGATCGAGGCGCGGCTCGACGTGGCCTCCTGCGTGGGCTGCCACGCGGAAGAGACCTGCAAGCGCTGCCACGAGAACGGAGGGAGGCCGCTGTGATGTTCCCCGACGCGCGCGCCGCGCGGTCCACCCTGTGGCTCGCGCTCCTCATGCTCTTCGCGCTCGCCGCGGCCGGGTGCCCCTCGTGCCCCGAGGTGTCGATCCTCGAGGGTGAGGAGGGGCTGGTCCTGGTCCAGAGCGAGCACCCGGACGGCTGGGGGCAGGCGGACTGTCTGGCCTGCCACCAGCTCAAGACGATCCACCGCCGCGGCTGCACCGAAGGCGTCGACCTCGCCGCGGTGCGGGAGCGCGTGTCGGAGGGTGGGATCGAGGTCTGCTCGGACTGCCACGGCGACAACGGCGTGGGCAGCGTGGTGACCGCGGTCGAGGAGCAGGGCCAGTGACCCGCCTCCCCCTCGTCCTGTTGGTTGCCTGCGGGATCGTCGCCTCGGCGGCCCTCGTGTCCGCGCAGGAGTCTTCGTCCACCGAGGCCACCGAGACCGCGGAGCCCACGGAGGCGGCCCCCCAGGCCCCGGCCGCCAGCGACGCGGCGACTGCCCACAAGTTCGTCGGCGTGAAGGGCTGCAGGTCCTGCCACGGCAAGGAGGCCATGGGGGACCAGGTCTCCATCTGGGAAGACGGGCCCCACGCCAACGCCATGGACTCCCTCGACACCGGGCTCGCCCGCGACTGGGCCCGGGAGGCGGGCCTCGGTGACCCGCTCGAGGAGCCCGAGTGCATCCGGTGCCACACCACCGGCTACGGCCAGGACGAGCTGAAGACCGAGACGTACGACGACGACCATGGGGTCAGCTGCGAGGCCTGCCACGGGGCGGGCAGTGACTACCGCGACAAGGACACGATGCGGGATCACGACGCGGCCGTCGCCGCGGGCCTGGTCGAAGCCGGCGAGGCCACCTGCCTCGAGTGCCACAACGAGGAGAGCCCGGCGTGGAGCGGGTTCAACTACAAGAAGTACTTCCGCGAGATCGCCCACCCCCTCGCCGAGGGCGCCTCGTTCGACCACCCTATGGTCGGACGGACCGCGGACCACAGCTCGTGCACGATGTGCCACGACTCCGTGCCCGCCGTCGGGTCCGCGCCCGCGGACGCTGCGCTCAGCGAGGGGGGCAGCGACGCCTGCATGACCTGCCACGAAGGCTCGCTGCACGCCGGCGCGAAGCAGCACGTCGGAAAGGCGGCCACCAAGGCCCCCCCCACCGACCCGCAGCAGTTCGCCCTCGCCGCGGACGGCACCATCCAGTGCTGGACCTGCCACGAGGTGCACGGCGACGGCGTCGGGATCGCGTCCACCCGCGCCGCGGACGCGGACAGCACCGTGGCGGCGGGCATCCGCGCCGCCGCGCTCGCGTCCGACTGGGCCGGGCTCCTGCCCGAGGACGCCGTCTGGCCCGCGAGCCAGCAGAGCGAGCGCCGCGCCATGCTGACGCTCCCGGTCGACGACGGCCAGCTCTGCGCCGGCTGCCACCGCTCCGGCCCGTAGCCCGAGGCTCCTGGCGCGGCTCCCGACCGCGGACCGCTCCGCGCCGATCAGCGCGCCGTCCCCACGATCACGCGCGCCGCAACAGCGGACACCGAGATCCGCTGTCCTCCCGAGACACCCAGCAAGTAGAAACCCTGAAGCGGTTCCCTGACCGGGGCCATCTCCCCCGGTTTTCGTGGCAAAGGACGCTGGTTTCCGTTGCTCATGGGGGCTCCCCACACACGCCCGCCGCCCATGGGGAATTCCACGAGTCCCACGCGAGGCCCGGCTCCACAGCATCCAAACTCAACGGACACTGAACTCCGCCAAGTGGCACAGAACCTGCACCGTCCCAGGAACCAAACAGAACCCCCCATGGAGGACGCACGATGATGCGCTGGTTCGCTGCTTTCATCCTGGCGCTCGGCTCTCTTACGATGCTCGGCTGCCCTACCGAAGAACCCACTCCCACGGACGACGACGACAGCACCGAGGAGGTGGATCCCCTGGCCATGACCGACGCTGAGTTCGAGGCCGCCTCCGCGGTGTACTTCGAGCGCTGCGCGGGCTGCCACGGCACCCTACGCACCGGCGCAACCGGCCCGGCCCTCACCCCCGAGGCGAGCGGCGAGCTCGGCACCGCCGCGCTCGTCGAGATCCTGACCAACGGCACGGACGCCGGCATGCCGCCGTTCGGCCAGCTGGGCATCCTCAGCGAGGACGAGATCCGGCTCCTGTCCATCTTCATCCAGAAGGAGCCGCCCACCCCGCCGGCCCTGCCCATCGCCGACATCACGACCAGCTGGAACCTGATCGTCCCCGTGGCGGATCGCCCGACGCAGCCCGTCACGACCCGCAACTGGGAGAACTACTTCGGTGTCATCCTGCGTGACGCCGGCCAGGTCGCGATCATGGACGGCGACACGTTCGAGCGCGTCGCCCTGCTGGACACGGGCTACGCCGTGCACATCCTGCGGTCCTCCAAGGACGGCCGGTACTTCTACACGGTGGGCCGCGACGGCCGCGTGACGATGATCGACCTGTGGCCCGAGACGCCGGCGACGGTGGCTGAGGTCAAGGGCTGCATCGACGCCCGCAGCGTCGATGCGTCCAAGTACACGGGCTACGAGGGTCAGTACCTCATCGAGGGCTGCTACTGGCCGCCGCAGTACGTCGTGTTCGACGGCCAGACGCTCGAGCCGCTGGCGGACGTGGTCTCCACCAGCATGAACGCGGTCGACGGCGACCAGGAGTTCATCGAGGAGAACCGGGTCGCCGCCATCGTGGCGTCGCACACCGACCCCGTGTGGGTGGTCAACCTGAAGGAGTCGGGCCACGTGGCCATCGTCGACTACAGCGACCCCACCTTCCCCATGACGGCGACCATCGGCACCGCCCGCTACCTGCATGACGGCGGCTTCGACAGCACCGGCCGCTACTTCATGACCGCGGCCAACGCCAGCAACAAGATGGTGATCGTCGACGTCCAGGACCAGGAGCTCGAGGCCATCTTCGAGACGGGCGCGATCCCGCACCCGGGCCGCGGCGCCAACTGGGAAGACCCGACCTACGGCTGGGTCAACGCCACGACGCACATCGGCGAAGGCAAGATGACGGTGTACGGCGCGGATCCCGCGAACAACCCCAACGAAGCCTGGCAGATCGTCCGCGAGGTCGAGGTCGAGGTCGGTGGTCTGTTCGTCAAGACCCACAACAACTCCCCCTGGGTGTGGGTGGACTCGCCGCTCAACTCGGACTCGGAGAAGACCCGCCAGATCTGTGTGTACGAGAAGGCCACGGGCACCATGAACACCTGCATGACGCCGGTGACGCAGGGCCGCACGGTGCACTTCGAGTACAACGCCGACGGCACGCAGGTGTGGGTCTCGGGCTGGGACGCGGAAGGCACGCTCGTCATCTTCGACGACGCCACCCTCACCGAGGTGGGCCGGGTCGACGGCGACTGGCTGGTCACCCCGACGGGCAAGTTCAACGTGACCAACACCAAGGATGACATCTACTAGAACCCCCAACCCGGCAGCCCTCCTCGCAGTGCGGGGAGGGCTGTTGGCCCTCACACTCGGTGTGAGCACCGCCTGTGCCCCGTCTGAGCCACCCGCTGAGTTCCTCTCAGCGGCGATCTCGGCGGGGCACCGGACCGTCGGGGAGGGGTCGGACCTCTCCGTCTGGCTCACCGACGAAGAGGCAGAGATCACCGCGTCCACCCGCCGCGACTGTGCAGGGGCGGACTGCGTCGTCGCCTTCTCCACCGAGCTGCTGCTCCGGGGCACCTACCGCGACTACTCGAGCCACCCCGTCGAGGGCACCTGCTGCGACTCGTCGCTGGACGAGCGGACCTGGGAGTCCGCGGTGTCGGCGGACCTCTCCCTCCACGCAGACCCGGACCGGTTCGTCGTCACCCTGACGGACACCGCCGCGTTCGCGATCACGGTGCGCCTGGTGGACGAGCGGACCACCGGCGCCGTCGACGAGACCAGCACCACGGAGGGCATCGAGTCGTACCCGGGCCTGGTGGGCCGCAGTGGAGCCACCATCTTCCTCTCCGACGGATGTACGGCGGACGTCGCGCCCTGCTGGACCGCCAGCGACTGGCAGGACGCGGACGGAGCGCCCCTGTCGGACTGGCCCGAGGGCCGGATCGACGGCGAGCTCAGCGCGTCCTGGACCGATCCCTAGGACGACCCGGGCGCGCTGGCACCCGCCTTGCTATGCAGGGCAGGCATGCGCCGCTTGCCCCTTGTCCTGCTCGCCCTGCCCTTGTTCACCGCCGGCTGCGCCGACGACTTCTGCGGGGACGATCTCGCCCCCCTGCTCGAGGTCGGCGACGGCACCCACGGCTTCCTGTCCATCGACGACGGCGCGGTGCTGCAGGTGGAGAGGGGCTCCCAGGGCGGCCAGCACATCTGGGCGGGCCTCGTCGCCAGCGGGCTGCACCCCGGCTCCGAGGACATCAGCGAAGGCCTGCGGAACGACGATCTCCCCTGGATCCGCTTCGAGCTCGAGAGCGTCGAGGGCGTGCACAGCAACGAGAACCTGCAGCGACGCCCGCTCGACCGCTACGACGACGGCAGCTTCGGGCTGGAGACCCGCCAGGTCCCCTTCCGCCACTGGCCGGTCCTGCCCGATGACTGGGCCGAGCAGGACATCGGCGACCGCGAGGCCTTCATGGAGTCGATGGACTTCGTGCTGCGCGCCACCGTGGAGGACGCCTGCGACGACACGGTCACCGACGAGGTCACCGTGCGGCTGGCCTTCCCCCCGCGGGAGGAGACGGGCTAGAGCACCAACGGTCGCTCAGAGGCTCACGTTGAGCATGAACGGCCCGCTCGTGTTCCACAGGATCGAGTCGCTCTCGATGTTCACGTAGTACACGCCCGCGGTGGCGAAGGTGTACGTCAGCGTCGGGTCACTGAAGCCGCCGGGCTCCTCGATGTCGAGCTGCGTGCCGTTCCCGTCGTAGATGGCGATCTGCGCGCCGAGGCCGGAGCCGATGTCCAGCGCGTCCACGTCGAACGTGATCGTGTGGTTGTTGCCCACCGAGAACGCGAACCAGTCCTCGTCGAACAGCGAGCTCACCGTGCCGCAGGCCGCGGTGCCGAGCAGGACGGCGTCCGCGAAGCCGGCGCTGCCGTTGGGCTCCACCTCCACCGCGCCGCAGGCCGCGCTCGCGGTCAGCGTGATCTCGTAGTCGTAGTCGGCCCCGCCGCCGAAGCTCAGGTCGGTGACCTCCGGGTAGTAGGTGCCCGCGTCCACCAGGATCGCGTTGATGTAGCTGTCGGTGGTGCCGCCGGCGGGGTCGTCGTCGTTCGCCGTGATGGAGGTCCCGCTGCCGTTCAGCAGGTCGAGGAAGCTGTCGAGCTGGCTGGAGCTCGGCGTGTCGATGTCGATGACGACCTCGGTCCAGGCCGCCACGGTGAAGCGCCAGGTGTCCACGTCGTTCGCCGGGTCGGTGACGCCGCACATCGTGGTGCCCCCGATGAGCGTGTTCGCGGTGGCGGTGCTGTTGTTGGGCTCCACCTCGGTGCCGTCGCAGCCGGCGATGGCCTCGTCGATCTGCCCGTCGCAGTCGTCGTCGATGCCGTTGCCCGCCACCTCGAGGGCGCCGGGGTTCACCGCCGCGTTGGTGGGATCGCAGTCCGCGGCGCAGTCCTCGTAGCCGTCGCCGTCGGCGTCCGGGGTCAGGTCGACGCCGTCGCAGTCCTCGTCGATGCCGTTGCAGGGGATCTCGGTGGCGCCGGGGAACACCGCGGGGTTCGCGTCGTTGCAGTCCGTGGTGATGTCCGCGCCGTCCCCGTCCGCGTCCACGGGGCCCGCCCCGCCGCAGGGACCGTTGGCCGCGCCGGGCGAGCCGGAGCCGCCCGCGCCGTAGGAGGGCGCGCTCGTGGTGCACCAGTTGCCGTCGAGGTCGTTGGCCACCGCGCCGGCCACCTGCAAGGCCATCGCGCTGCCCTCGACCACGGGCCAGGGCGGGTCGGTCCAGGCCACGACGTCGATGCTGAGTCCTCCGGGCTCGACGAGCTCGATCTCGTCGCCGGCGTTCCCCAGGGTCATGTCGGATCCGTAGGCGTAGTCGACCGGCGCGCCGCCGTTCACGTTCGTGTCCGTGCTGCGCCCGAGGACCGCGAAGCCGCCCGCGGGCACGAGCAGCGAGCTGCCGATGACGTGCGTGTCGGGGTTGCTGCCGTCCTGGTCCTTGATGGTCCAGCCCTGCAGGTCGATGTCCTTGCTGGAGACGTTGACCACCTCGAACCACTCGAGCTCGCCGTCGTTGCCGTCGGGGTTGGCCATGATCTCGTAGACGACGATGTCGCCCACGTTGATTGGGCTCGCCACGGTGCACGCAGGGTTCGCGGCGCCGGGGGTGCCGAAGTTGGGCTCGGTGCCGTACCCGAAGTTCGCCGAGGCGTCGCACCAGTTGGCGACCACGTCGTTGTCGGTGTTCGTCGCCATCGTCGGCTCGAGGGACTTGCTGTAGGCGCTGGCGTCGGGCCAGCCGTTCGCGTCGTCGTACAGCACCTCGTCCACCACGGTGCCGCCCGGGGCCGTGAGCAGGATCTCGTCGTCGGCGTTGCCGAGCTCGATGTCGGTGCCGTAGGCGTAGTCGACGGTGACGCCGCCGTTGGTGCTCGTGTCGGTGCTGTTGCCGAGCACGATGTAGCCGTTGGCGGGCACCACGAGCGGCCCGACGATCGCGTGGTAGTCGGGCTGGGTGGCGTCCAGGTCGGTGATGGTCCAGCCGTCGAGATCGATGTCGGCGAACGTCGTGTTCAGGACCTCGAACCACTCCTTGCCGTCATCCGTACCGTCGACGTTGTTCATGATCTCGGTGATCACGACGTCTCCCGGTGCCACGGTGGGGCCCGAGGACGCGCAGTTCACGTCGATGGTGAAGCTGCCCGCGTCGCCGTTGTAGCCATCCACCACCACGTAGTAGGTCGTGCCCGACACGGCGTTGAAGCTGACCGTCGTGTCGCCGGACTCGATGCAGTCGGTGGCGTCGCAGCCGCCGCCGGTGTCCTCGAGGATGAAGAGATCGTGATCGGGGTTGTAGCTGTACGGGTTGAAGGCGACGGTCACCTCCTCGCTCGTGGTCGGCGTGAACGTCCAGGCGATCTCCGGGCCGCTCTCGTCCCACGTGGAGCAGCTGTAGCCGCTGATGCCGTTCGTCAGGCCCGTGGTGTCGTCGGTGATGGAGTCGCCGCACTCGATGGCGCTGACGGGCACGCAGGTGCCGCCGCCCGTGGCGTCGTCGTCGTCCCCGGTGGCGTCGTCGTCGTCGCCCGTGGCGTCGTCGTCGTCACCCGTCGCGTCGTCGTCATCGCCCGTGGCGTCGTCGTCGTCGCCGGTCGCGTCGTCGTCGTCGCCGGTCGCGTCGTCGTCGTCTCCGGTGGCGTCGTCGTCGTCGCCGGTCGCGTCGTCGTCGTCGCCCGTGGCGTCGTCGTCGTCGCCGGCGTCGTCGTCGTCATCGACCCGCACGCCCGTGGGCGCGATGGTCTGGGTGCAGCCGACTCCGAGGAGCGCGGCGAGGATCAGGACGAGGAGCGTTCGGGTATGCATGACCGCCGCCATTTGCCAGAGGCTCACCAGATCCGCAAGGGTTCCGTCGATCCTCCGTCCCCGAAAGCAGCGCCCACATGACCCCCCTCAACGTCTCCGCCCTCGAAGAACTCGCCTCCCGCCGCATCGACCGCGCGGCCTGGGACTACTACCGCTCCGGTGCGGACGACGAGCTGGCGCTCACCCGCAACCGGCGCGCCTGGGAAGACATCGAGCTGCACTACCGCGTGCTGGTCGACGTCTCCCAGCGCACCACCCACGCGACGATCCTCGGCCAGGACCTGTCGATGCCGGTGCTCGCGGCGCCCACGGCGTTCCACCGCCTCGCCCACCGGGACGGCGAGCTGGCCACCGCCCGCGGCGTCGGCGCGGCCGGCACCGGGATGATCCTCTCCACCCTGTCCAACACGCCCATCGAGGACGTCGTCGCGGCGGCGTCCGGCCCGGTGTGGTTCCAGCTGTACGTGTATCGGGATCGGGCAGCCACGAAGGCCCTGGTGGAGCGCGCCGTCGCCGCCGGGGTGCAGGCGCTGGTGCTGACCGTGGACGCGCCGCTCCTGGGCCGCCGCGAGCGCGACGTCCGCAACCAGTTCTCGCTGCCGTCCGGCCTGTCCGTGGAGAACATGCTCCCCGAGGGGTACGGCCTGCTCCCGGACGCTCCGCTGGACTCGGGCCTCGCCGCCTACTTCGCGTCGATGCTGGATCCGTCGCTCTCCTGGCCGGACCTCGACTGGCTCGCGAGCCTCACCGACCTGCCCGTCCTCGTGAAGGGCGTGGTGCGTCCGGACGACGCGGCGCGCGCGCTGGACCACGGGGCGGCGGGGATCGTCGTCAGCAACCACGGCGGCCGGCAGCTCGACGCGTCCCCGGCCACGGCCACCGTCCTGCCGCGGATCGTCGATCGGGTGGGCGAGGCCGCCACCATCCTGGTGGACGGCGGGATCCGGCGCGGGTCCGACGTACTGAAGGCGCTGGCCTTGGGTGCCGACGGCGTGCTCGTAGGGCGCCCGGTGCTGTGGGGGCTCGGATGGGACGGCGCGGACGGCGTGGAGCGCATGTTCGGGATGCTGCGGGACGAGCTCGATCTGGC
>ENA-OWNT01003439-OWNT01003439.1-seawater-metagenome-genome-assembly--contig:-NODE-3439-length-14885-cov-3.819219_pt1 | contig 14885 bp, 16 predicted proteins | sample MGYA00238136_ERZ651165 | MGnify/ENA primary metagenome ERZ651165 (study PRJEB26861, sample SAMN08777766) | seawater metagenome | isolation source: coastal seawater | place: USA: Florida | collected...
TCTAAGCTGTATTTATGACGGACAATCCAACCGTCATTTCAGAGGTCGCGATGGCATATTGCAGTTGATTTGCTGACTAAAACACACTGACCTGCCCATTCGATATCGCGATCCATCGAGCGAGATTCAACGCACGGTGCAAATCATCCGCTCCGAATGCGTTTTTGTCGTCTTACAAGCAAAAGAGTCACAATTATTCTCTTGCTCGTGCGACTTCAACTTGGCATCGCATTCCACTGCTCACCTTTGCTCGGGTTTGCGTGGGCTTGGGCATATTGTGCTCGCCGACGAGAAAACCAGGCTTGCGCAGTCTTCGCCACCTGATGTGCCACAATCAATATGTCAACGTGGGTGCCGTAGTGGTAACAAAAACACATGCCACATTGAATCTCTTGCGCGGTTGGCCTAACCTCGGGCTGCATGTGTACACTTTCTTGGGCGGTTGCTTCAGCGACATATTGCTGCATGCATCGCAGGGTTGCGGGCGAAATCTGTGCCACACGAAAGATCGGTGTCAGATATGATTTGGAGTGTAGAGTATAGTGCGGCATCATTGTCTCACTTCAGTATGTGTTGACATCGAAGGCTGGAGGTTCGCCTGCATGGGAACTTCACAGCATCGCTTCACCTGCATGGCAATTGTGCGACGCAGGTGTTCAGGTTCTCAGTGGCAACCCGGCACCACAATGCGCGTGAAACTGCAGCAACCAACCAAGGAGGGCTTGTTTGAGAGCACAATTACGGGGAAGTTGGCCTTGAATCTTGATTTGTGATATGTAAAGTCGTAGACGACTTCTTGGTCGTCGACCAGCGTCTGAGACACGACGGACAACATCAGACGGAAATGCGTGATGTGCGAGCACACACAGCGTGCATCACCTGCAAAGCCTTGATGTTCTTCAATCCAACTGGTTTTAATGTCCCGGTCGAAAGCACGGTCTCATCTGCAACGACATGTGTTCCATCGCTCAGCTGTAGCACTCCTGACCGTAAGCAGTTTGCCTACCAAAATCCAAGTGATGCCCGTGAGTTTCTTGTCAAAGAAGAACAACCACACGAGCAACGCACTTCGTAGTCCTTCGCTGGAGAAAAAGGATGTGCATTCAATGCTGCCAAAGTTCAATCATGAGCAGGTCAACGCGCAAATCACGGGCTCTATCTCGTAGACATGCAATCATTTGACAGTCAAGGCCAGCACACAACCACACGCGTTCGCACCTTCGCAAGTCAATGGGAGGTGAACGATCCGTGGTAGAACCATTTTGAGTGCAGCAACCAAGTCTGCCGTGTGTTCGCCGCAGCTGAAAGTCCACGTAGCAAACGCACCAAACATACACCCACACATGCACACAGTCGGAAAAAACAAAAGTGTAGAGACGTCAGTGGGCTTGTCACGACCGTATGTTGCAAACACGGTTGAGGCGCCGCACCCAGTCAGGTTCAAGGGTAAATCTCCAAGCTTCACATCATCAATCCGCCGGTACACTCTGGACATGCAATGAAGCAGCACGTATTCCGCAGCCAACTGATCCCCCGCGAGGTGGTGTGTTAGCCATTTCAAAAGCAATCCGCGGCCTTTTATTGCGTCCACAGCCGAGTGCGAGTGCGAGGAAGGCAAGTTGGCGTGCAGTTGTGAAACTTCTTCAAGGCTCGGAGTTGCAGCGGCAACCTTGCCGATTGAATAACGCGGCAACTTAGCGGGGTGTGAAAATGAATGGCTGCTCGGATGGTTCAGTTTCCGAATCATCAGCGAGTGAAGACGGGGTACACGGTGACTGTCCAATGTCGATGTCTGATAGGCAAAGAGGCAGGAATGTTGAAAGGTAATGAGTGACATTCGGAAGCAAAATGCACCGTGCGAATGGCTTGTGAATGGACCTGATTCTGCATGCCAAATGCAGGTTGGTTTTCATCGAACAATGGTGCGAAAGGATCCATCATAGCCCGTGCCGCTTTTGCTGGGTCAGCTGCAACGGCTGACTCACGTGACTGTGTGAATTGAATGCCTGGGATGTCTGGACGAGAAAGAATACCCACGAATTCGACGACATCGTTCAGCTTGAACGTGCCATCCGGAATATCATAGAGCTTGACAATGCACGGGTGTCGGGTGTCTGTGGGGATCGGGAGGTTCAATTCATGCCGAGGGTGCACAAACGTGCGAACTTCGTCGCTGCTACTGTGCGTCGACGGTGTGGCACTGTCTTGCTCGCCGCGTGCCCGAACCCGGCGAGGCGGGGTCTTGGATGTACCGGAGTTTGAGTCGTGTTCGCTGTCGCTGCCTGCGTCGCCGTCGCTGTCTTCGTCACCATCACTGTCTTCGTCAGCACTAAGGCCGGCGTCGTTGGCGGAAACAACTTCTCGATGGCCACGTTTCTTTCGAGATTTTGAGCCCGAGTCCGTGCTGACTTTTTCTTCTTCTGCAACTTTATCTCGCCCGAGAACGTCGACCTGCTCTCTCGCCCGCATGGCCCACTGGGTCTCCGCCGGCACGGGGACGCAATACAACACATGCCGGCACGAGAGGGTGCCCTCTACTTCTTCGGCAATCTCGAAGCCAGGGTAAGGTGACGAACGCAGATCACGATACTTTCCGGTCACCACTTTTGTTTCGCCGGTGGCTTTGTTCACAAGTTGAACAGACGAAGAAAAGTACTCCGGCTCGAGCATGTCCTGCACCATGCCGACGAAACGGACGAGCGAGCCCGGCAGAACATTCCAGCTTTTCGTGGGGCACTGCAAGACAGGAATCTGGGCGAGCGCGTCCTTTTGCAGTAGATGGGGTAACAAAGCTGAGGGACCATCGAAGTGAGACGCACTTGAAAGCGCTCCTTGGCTGCTTTGCGCTTGAAAAGCCGCATCTAGTGCGTGGAGAGGTTTGGTGACGACGTCCATGACACTGGAAATACTCGCACTCGAGCTCCAGCAGGTTGCGCGCCAGAGTATTTCTGGGATGCACCGTACAACAAACGCTTGAGCGTACAAAATTCTTTGAGTTTATCTTTGGTTTATGCTGTTGCATGGTAAAGCTGTCGAATCTTCTGGAAGCGACACCACAGACCGTTCCCTGACAAGTGCATGCCCAACGTTTTGCGGATGCGCTGCTCTGGTTTGCCGATTGCCTTCCACACATCTATCTTCGTCGCAAACGATGTTCTTCAACTCCGTCTCTTCGTCCTTGTCTTTGTCTGGCCATGCCAATGCCCACGCCGCGTGCCTTCCCCTCTTAGCCCACCTCTATTCGTCCGCACTTGGTTTCCCGCACGCCGTCTGCCGTTCCCTCCACATTCGCACTCCGCGCACGTCTGACGCCTCGTGTGTCCTCGTGCCTCGTGCTTCACGTGCCTCGTGCTTCACGTGCATCGTCGTAAGTAAGTCGCAACTGAGTAACTTTGCTGCAATCGCAGTTCGCAGCGTTTGTTGTTGCGTTGTTGCGTTCCCGCGCGAAAAACAACAAAACGCCGAACGCCGAACGACGCTTTCAAATCACTCACTCACTCACTCACTCACAGCCACTGACTGCGCTGGCTGCCAACACAAAGTCAACGTTAAACAATGCCAATTTCCGTAATACTGTCGGTACAATGTCTACTGTACTAGTACACACAACTTCATCATTGATTAATACCAGCTCACCGCCACTCACTCACTCACTCACCCCTCACCGCCACACATCAATTCCGTAATTCAAAGTACAGAAAGTACAGATAACTGTACTAGTACTGAACATATCGTGATTGATCAATGCGTCGCCTCGCCGCCGTTCGTCTTGCTGCGTCTTGCTGTGGCCGCAGTTCGTCGGTCTCGCGATGGATTCGCTGAATCGAGTAAACGCATAGTTGGTTATCCACAGTGCTTAATTTTGTATAACGAGCATTCACAGTTGGGTAGTGATTTAGTACGCAGTTGACAGTTACTGTACAGTATACCAAAAAGTGAAAACAGATCGTCGTCGTTGGCCGTCGTCGGAATCCATCATCCATCATCGTTCGCGTTTTGTCGTTCGTCGTTGGCCAACCAACCAACAACCAACGGCGATCGACCGAACGTCCAGTCCTGCGTTCGGGACGTCGCGACACACCGTGGGAACGTCGGCATGGCAGGTCGAGAAGTCGACGCGGACTTTAGAAACGGCGCGGCTGTGCTGCGTGGCGTATTTTAAGGCGCGTTGTGGATGTGGAGTGGATGTGGAGTGGATGGTCGCTGTCGCGGCGGCTCGATGTTGACCAGCTGGATTCAGCGAACTCGACCACTTCAGTGCGAGCCAGTGCAAACTAGGGGAGGCCTGAAATCCCGCCTGCGACGGCTGGTTATGAAACGACTTGGATGTGGTGGTGTCAATTGTAGGTGGGGGAGTGGCCAATGCTGTGTACTGGTGTGCAGCACCGGGCAACAACAGTCCCCCGGCCAAACAAACAGATGTAGTTTTTCTCAACCAATATCAAAAAACTCCACACGACTTGTCATTTTTGTGCGTGCCCGTGGAGGGCGTTGCCAATTCCACTTGCTTTCTGCTGGCCCCCGCACCAACCGGTGATCCACAAAGAAGGAAATGTCAACCGTTCCGAAGAATGAGAAGGAGACCAAAGACGATGACAGCGCCATCGCCGAAAAATCTGCGCCAAAAACGTCTTCGAAGTCGGAAGACAAGGAGACGAAGAACTCTCCACCAATAGTGAAGATGAGTAAGTTCCATGACCACAAGCACAACCTGCTAGTGAAAAAGTTGTTTCACTTTTACTTGATCAAGAACTACGACTTACGCAAAATGTGCGTGGAGATCAAGAAACAAATGGACACTCGCGTACGTACTTGTTTTCGTTCCCGCCACATTGCTGACTATGTTGGCGTCTGACGATGGGTTGTGCTGTCATGGTGCAGATTGGCCCATCATGGCAGTGCGTCATTGGCCGAGATCCCGATATGGTGGTGCGGTATCACGTCCGAGAGGGAGTTATTTTAGTTGTTGAAAACCATCCGAAGAAAAAGCCGGAGCAACAGCTGGTGAGCTTCGGTGAAGGTCACACTCCTCTCATCTACACAAACGTCTCACCTCTCCCGTGCGCCATGTGCTCCATCTCGGCCGTAGGTGCTGGTCGCATTCCGTGGTTCGCCAGATATTAGCCCCGCCCCACCCACGACCAACTCAAATCCATCGGATGATTTCGACGAGAAGGTTGCCACATTGAAGAAGAGAACAAGGTGCGTGTGACAGCCCGACTGCTCCACAATGCATCTCTTACACTGCGGATGACCGACACCTTTGTCTCTGCTGTAGGGTGCACAAAACGAGCTTGGACAAGTCATCGACGCAAAGTTTGGTCGAACAACTGTGTCTTTCCGCTGCCGAGTTCCCCGACGACTGCAAAAGTATGAGCCTCCAATTGAAGGTAAGGGGTGACACGTCTCGAATACCGAACAACGGATTGCGCATGCACTGTGATCCTCACCACACTTTGCTCTTGTTCTGTCTACCAGGCGCGACTCACCGCGTTGCATGGCCCAACATGGCATGTTTTCGCGAGCACGTCTCGTTTAGGATATTCCATCTCTGCCGAGAAAGAAAAGGGTGGGAAATATGTGGAGGTGTCACTGTTGGATTGGAATGTTGTGTTTTTCCAACATGACCAAGAGCAACCAGCTGACACCACCGCATGTTGCTTTGGAATCTTGCGCAAACCTCGACTTTCAACGCTGCCTCTGTATGGATACGTCGTGGCTGGAGCATGTTTCATCGTCTACTTTTTCGCGTTTGCGCACTTCTGCGGCGAATATACTGACTTGGACGACGCCCCTGTGTATTGCTGGATTCCGGAAAGCACATGGGGGTTCCTTGCGTTCGGTTTGTTTATTTCGTGTTATGCGCTGCGAATGGTTACTCGCACGGTCACGAAGGTTCGGACACGCTGAAAGCAACAGCACATAGTCATGACACATTTTTGTCCTCTCCAGAGTAGTTTTGCGCCAATCGCATCGTACAAGTTGTCTCAACCCATGTTTGACGCTCGTCGAGCACATTGTTGTATCTAACAAAGTAAAAATTTAAAGATGACTGCCGCCACCGACAGATGCTGCGTTCGCCAACAGGTCGTCCACTTCTTTGGCCACGGGCATGGCTGGGATGGTCCCCATTTTCGTAATACAAAAAGACGAGGCAGCCGCCGCGCGCCGCAGAGCTTCTTCGAAAGGCAGCTCCAACGCCAGGCCCACAGCAAAGGCGGCACGGAAAACATCCCCAGCACCGGTCGTGTCCACGATGTCTCCTGGTGGCGAGATTGTCGCGAGCCGGAAGCTTCGACCGTCCTGCATTTCGAGCATAGAACCGTCCGCTCCAAGCGTGACAAGAACGTTCTGAGCCCCTTGTGCCTGCAACTTCTTCACGGCAGCTTTTATTTCCTCTTCGTTGGTCGTGGGCATGCCAGAAACACGTTCGAGTTCGGTCTCGTTCGGGCACACGAATGTAGAATCTTTCAGCATACCCGCAGGGAAGTCAGAGTCTGCACCGCCCACGTCACTCACCACTGTGCACCCTGCCTCGGCGGCAATGGCGGCAACCTCTTCGTTAACGTGGTCCGGGATTTCGCGCTGCAAGAGGATCACGTCACTAGATTTTATTGTGTTGGCAATGGCTTCACCAACAGAATCGTGTGGCCAAGCTTGGTTGGCACCTCCGATTATGATGATGGAGTTCTCGCCGCTTTCGTTGAGGAAGATTAATGCTTGTCCGTTCGGTACGTCCGCGGTCAATGATTGCGACAACTCGACGTTCTCTCGCTCCAGGACGCCTCGCAGCATCTTGGCGTTGCCGTCATTTCCAAACACCCCAATGAAATTCACTGTAACATTGTCCTGGCCGAGGCGCTTTGCGGCAACGGCTTGGTTCGCACCCTTGCCTCCAGGTAGGACATATCCCGTGTCATTCTTGCGGGCGGCCATAGTTTCGCCTGGTTTTGGGAAGCGGGAGATCTCTACAATGATGTCTGCGTTGACAGAACCCACCACAGTGATGACCTTTTGCGCGCCGTTCGTTGCCATGATGACGCTACTTGATTCGTCTGACTTGAGTACACAAGGTGCGTCAACTGACAGATGAAGAACTGAGTCCTTGCAGGAAGCCGGATCAAGTTTTCGTCGCCGGTTCTCAATTTTTTTCGTTCTATGTTTTCTTTCCTTTGCTCTCTCGCCATTGAATAAAGTGACAGCTTTTCGGCCGTGGGGTCGTTGTCGTGGTCACGATCGTCGTTGCGATGCGTCATCGTTCTAAACCTTATTATTACCCTGCAATAGAATACACGCAGCACATTGGATGCGTGGATGGATTAGTGAATGAATTCGTGAATGCATGAACACTGGACGAGTACTGTGTCCGACCACGACACCACGACACCACTAAGAAAAATCGTCGTTGTGTCGTCGTTGTCGTCGTTGTCGTTGTCGTTGTGTCGTCGTCGTCGTCGTTGTCGTTTTGTCGTCTTCGCCGTCGTCGTTTTGTTGTCGTGTCGTTTTGGCGTCGTTTGCCTTTGTCGTTCGTCGTATTGGTGATGTGTGTCGTTGTTGTTGTCGTCATCGTTTTGGCGTCGTTTGTCATTTTCGTCGTCGTATTGGTATCGTTTGTCATCGTCGTCGTCTTCGTCGTTTTGTGGTCTTCGTCGTCCTCGTGTCGTCGTCGTCGTCGTCGTCGTTGTCGTGTTGTCATCACGGCCACCGTCGTCGTCTTTGTTATTGAATTCGTCGTCGTTCATGGACTTCGTCGTGGTTGAAGACTGACTTCTTGCGTCTTACACCCTTGCTGGTGCATTTGGGTACTGTGTACGTGCAAATTCGTGGCGATTAAATCAGTTGCGACTTGACTGGAGCTCGAGTGTTTGACGGTGTACACGAGTGCATTTGAGAGTTGGGTTGTGTAATTCAGTGTTCTTGTCGAGGCCGTATACGCACTGGAATACAACAATAATAAGAAAAATCGGACGACGCCGTTTGTTTGCGTGCACGACATTTTGCAATTCGTCCGTGTCGCGTTGGCAGTTGTATGGGTTTGTGCGGCACTGCACGCAAAAGCTTGGGCGCGGTATGAAACAATTCATTGTGTAGGTTGCCCAACATGGCCAACCTCCCGTCCCCGTCAGCAATGCCAGGCCCTTCTTCGGCGCTGGAGTTGGACGGCTTGGATAGGCTCCGTGCTTCGCTTTCACCTGCTGTGTTCAAGTCCGGTGAAGAATTCTTCTTCGCGCAACTGAAACAAGGCATGACCTTGGCTGAAGTCAAAGAATCGGTCCAAGCTATCAAAGAGCAGATTCAGAGCGAGTTGTATGAGCACGTAGCCAGCCAGTATGAGTCTTTTGTGCAGATATCGTCCGGAATATCCGACCTCGACACAGACTGCAAAAACATGGGCCGGCCCCTGACCAAGATTCGTGCTGCGCACGCGGAGCTGGCCGGTGCTCTCCAGGAGCAATCTGAGCACATTCAGCGGCGTGTGAGCCAAAAGTCACGCCTCTTGCAACGCAAGGCATACATTGGCGCCGTGGAGTCGCTGCACGCTTCCATCACTCGCCTTGATCGGTTGGTTCATTCGAGTGAGAGTTCGGCTGAAGACTGGCAGGACGGCGATGGAGACCTCGACGTTGACACCAATGAATCGAATTTCCATGAAAGATTGGCGGAGGTCGGGGGTGATGGCAAAACCGACACTAATGGCGCAGGAGCCGGAAGCGGTGACGAAGGGACTGAGAACACTGATTTTAGCCATCGTACTGTGGCGCATTCCGTTACCTTAGAGCGCGCAGCTCAACTGTATGCTGAAGCCGTCGACCTGCTCGACCGCCAGATCCGTGGCCAAGGCGAGCACTTTGACGCTTTTCAGAGCTGGCTGCAGCGCGTGCATGCCGAGCAGCTCGTCCAACTGAACAAGTTTTTCGTTTCTCAACTGCAATCGCTTGCAGAACGAGCAGCTTCAAAGCCAGTGCCTGCCACGCCCTCAAAGCCGAGTAAAAGTCGACGCAGCGAGTGGCATCGCCACCAAGTTTTGGTTCGTTGTCTTCGGGCGTATGCTGTGCTAGGCATGAGCGACAAAGCCGAATCTGCGATCGTGCAGAATCTGTTTCGGACGTTCATGAACCGCAATTTCACCAAAGGCCGTGTTGATCTCGGTGGTCCGAGGAGTGGCTGTAGTGGCCTCTCAGGCTTGCTAGCGGCATTTTCGGAGCATTGCCACTCTGTGTGCTCTGAGCTGCTCCACGCAGCTGATGCTGTCGACGCGTGGAATTTTGCTGCGGACGCATCGCCTGCGACCCCCAGCTCTCCAGCTCCTGTTGGGAACGCAAGCCCAAGTTTTCTGAAGAAGAGCCAAATAGATCTCGAGGCAACGACGCCGTCGTATGACATCATCGGCAACTGCATGCTGGAGGCTCTGTTGGATGCATTGGATCGACATACTTTGTCAATTTTTTCGCCTGGTATTCCGTCCGTCTTCCACAAGAATCACACGGCAATCACCAGGCAGTTTCTACCGGCTTTCGTGAATCGCTTCTGCCGCCCATCAAGCGCCGCACGGCGGCGGTTGAAGTCGCATGCCGCATACCAAGCGCTTTCGAAGACTCGGTGGAAGATGCCTGTTTACCTCAGTATCATTCGCTCGCAAGTTCAGAGCGAGGCAGATGCTGCGCTGTCAGCTCAAGCCCTCAACGGCGGAAATCTGCTGCCACGATTGTCCAACTCGGACGGCACAAGCGACGAAACTTTTGGCTTGCAGGTGACAAGTCAGTTTTGGACCCTAATTCAGCAGCGGTTCAATGTCAATGACCTGTTTCCCGAAACTCTCTCGGGCTCGCTAGAACTTGCTGCGCTTCTCGTGTACAGATTTTGCGATTGGTGCCAGCAGAAATTGGTTCGTGGTAGTGGCGGCAGTGGGAGCCAGATGGCGGTGCTTGCCATTGGCAACGACCTGCGACTGCTCAGAGCTCGCCTCTCCGACAATATGCCCACGCTGCGCCAAAACGTTGTGGACTGGGTCACGTCTAACTTGGACGCCGCCCCTGGCGCGGGCAGCAGCTTAGCTAGTCACCTGCAAACCGTTGAAGACTGCATGGTTAACAAGATCACAGATTCCCTGAAAGTGGCGTGGGACCGCATGGGTCGTATTGTGGCCAGCACGTGCGCCAAAGCACTGAGCGCCACGCGCTCCATTGCGCCTAAGTTGCGGCCACGAGACATCCCTGCACCAACGTCGTCGTCACGCTACGTGACATCAGTGCTGGGAAGTCTGCAAACTTTCATGATGCGGTGGGAGGAAGCGGTTCCCACGTCTTTGAGATCCGATTTTGTCGCTACCGCGCTGCGCGAAACAACAGCTGCATTTGTAGAGGCACACAAAACTGTGTTGCGCGACCTTCCCAAGTTGACTGATCCCGCGCAAGACGGCGATGAGACGTCGCCCATCAACGACAACGAGTACACCTTGAAAGTAATGAAACAGGTGTTGCTGGACTGTCGCGACTTCAAACATCAGCTGGATCGCTTTTCTCGCTTCTTGAATGAAGAGGAGACCGTGGACGAGCCACTGCAAACCCTGAAGTCCGAACTGGAGGGATCAATCTCACGGCATCAGACTGACAGTTGATCGGTGTCGCGAACAAAGCGCCGCAACAAAACATGGTGACCTCAAACCAAAAGCATGCATTTATAACTTATTCTTTTTATCATTTTGAAGCTCAGAACGAGGTCTGGTCGTCACAACTGTTCCTGCTTGCTGGCTTCTTTATTCGCGCACTCGAGGAAGGCCCTGGACGCCGCCAGGCACGCGCTCTCCGCAGACGCAACGTTCGAGTTTTTCGATGCGCTCAGCATGCAACTGTTGTATGCATTGATAATTTGTGGTGATACAACTCCATGAGTGGCAGACTCTGCGCAAGCTCGGCGGATAGAGGTGCGCATATTCTTTTGGACTTTGAGACAGCGTAGATAGAGCTTGCTCGCAGGCAGGCAGTCGGATGTTGGGTCATTTTGCACCACCGTGCGCTGACAGTGGTGTAACTCCAAAAAAGGTGGATGGCAATCGATTGTGTTCTTTTTGTACAAGCTCAAATCTTGTTGAAGCAGGCTGGGAAGATCGGCTTCGGCGTTTGCAGGAGCCTTCTTCTCACCATAGCCCATCGGACATCCTGGCATTGTGCAGAGAGGCTATCAGCTTACATTCAACTTACGTCGAAACAGTTGGCAACAGCCGATGATATTCCGGTAAATTGCACCTGATCTGCATGACATTTTTCCAGTTTGCAAACAACGAGACAAAGTTTGTTGGCTGCTGGGTTGAGCGTCACAGACAGACAGACAGACAGACACACACACACACAAGTCTCACGTCACAAAAGCATATCTTCACATCTTCACTTGAGTCGCCATCCACAATTCGTCATCGATCTCCACCTCGCATCTGCAATCCCACCACTTCGAGGCGCAACCCACTCCCCACGACCGACCCGCCGGCGCCGACTCCTACCATGCGTGTGTACCACAACATGGCTCCTTTGACGTGACATCGATTTTTGACGACGGCGAACGGGTGAAGAGATTGACAGACGCAGGGAGAGAGAGAGAGAGAGATCTCGCAACAACTCAACAACACAACGACGTGGTAACGAAGGTCTGCGTTGGCACTCCACTGCTGGTCCACTGCGATGACGTCAGAAGTCAGAAGATTTTCGGAACATGCAACGACGTTTCATGCATCACAACGACGCCGCCGCCGACGACGACGACGGACGACGGACGACGGACGACGACGACGTAGTTGTTATTGGTTGTCCACAAGAATGAGCAGTGAGGTCAACTTAGAGGGCACGTTGTGATGTGTTAGTTTGCTTGTTAGCTTGCTTGCTTGTTGTGTGGGTGCGTGTTATGTGTTTGATTTGTGCATGATGATTGGATCCAGATCCGGATCGACGACAGGGCTGCGTCGTCGTTGGACCGGGCGTGGTGGTTGGATACGGATTCGGATCGACGACAGGTCTGCGTCGTTGTTGGATGGGGCGAGCGAGCAAATTGATATCGAATCAGGATTGTATGTCGTGTTGTCTCGCGTCGGGGAAAGAAAATAACGAAAGACACAAAACTACTAGCTAACAAAAGAAGAAAATACATAAAGTTCGGTATGCTCTGCTTGTTCGATGGCATGGGAGGGGGTGAGTAAGATGCGAAGTGCGGATGGGTCGCTTTGGTTCAAAGGATGAGAGCCAACAAGTGAAGCAATGGCGTCGTGAGATTCTGTCCCTCTCCAGACGTCCCTCCCGGTATTTGTTCTCTTCGCCGCAGAATGCGCATCATTCGGTCTTGGTGTGCATCCCTCACACGACTCTTGAGGTCGTTTTGTGCTTTCCTGGTCGTGTTCGCCGGCGTTGTAGTGGTATTGCTCTTCGCAATCACCCTTTGCTGGGTATACCTAGCCTTCAACTTTTCGGAAGACGACGGTCCGGAAAACATTAGTTTGACACACATGGATTTGAGTCACATTCAACGCTGGTTGGCGCCGCTGCACTCTCTCACCATCCAGTCTCCGTGGATGTGCGTCGCGATTTATTCTCTGGTGTTCACGCTCAAGACGATGACCTGCTTGCCCGGAGCGTCAGTGCTGGTAGTGCTGGCGGGCGCATTGTGGTCTTGGAGCTTCGCTGTAGGGCTGTCGCTACTTCTGGTGACTCTTGGCAGTTTTGCATCGTTCTTGATATCTGCGGCACTGCTACATTCTCCGTTGCAGGAAGTGTCAAAGGTCTTCGGCAGTTCCACTCTCACTAAGTTGCAGGAGCAGATCGACACGGTGAGTAATCAGCCAAGCGGACGGCAGGTACGCGCCGACGTATCACGTTTGCTGCGCTGTGGTTGCAGGCACGGCAGGAAAATAGACTGTGCTGGGCAGTGTTGGCGTTGCGACTCTTCCCTGCAACTCCAGGATGTATCCTGAACTTGGTGTCACCGCACTTGAGGTTGCCAGCAGTGATGTTCATCTACACAATTGTCCTCGGCAACTTTCCATGGATCGCGATCACTGCTTCTGCTGGGTCTTCACTGGTAAAATTGCACAACATTTTGTCGCTGCATTGCATGTGCAAAGATGAATTTGGTTCGCGCGTGTCAATGGCGGTTCATAGGCACAATTGCGAAGCATGAACGACGTGTTGTCTCCTCGTGTGCTGACTGAACTCACGTTGCTGGCACTGCTTGCGGTCAGCCCATTGCTATATCGACGGTTCGTAGCTCGACAGTCGGAATCGGCATCCGAGGCAGCTCAGTCCGGAGCATGGCTAAAGTGGGCTCGGATGACAGCAACGCCATCGCAAGGCTACAGCAAGGTTGCACAGGATCAAGGTTCAGCAGTGTCGCCACACACGCAGGGTGTCAGCTTGGTGTAACTGCGCATCAATTGCACCAATTTATGTTAACAATTAGCTACCGTCTTCCATGTGGGTAGTGAGAGGTCATGCGACCCACTTGCCGTTCTTCCTTTTGAAGATATGCGCGGCCTTTTCATCCGTAGGTGAAGAGTTCGATGGGAACTTGATTCGCTTGGCGGTGGCCGCGCTGTGCTTTCGATCCGCGTCTGTGCTGGTTTTGGTGCTGGTCGGCCTCTTTCTGGAGGAGGCATGCAGCGCCGAGTGGAGTATCTTCGGGTCGACGAGGTGCTTCACCTTCGCGAGCTCTGCGTGTGGGTCGAGACCTTTTGCCTCGGCATCGGCCATTATAGCCTTTCGCTTTCGCTCCAGCAGTTTGGCGATGGCCCATTCCGCATTGTGTTCTACCTTGTCGCCACCCCATGCTTTGATGCGGCGGTGGCTCGTGTCTCCATCACCGATGACTTTCTTTTGGACGTATTCGGCGGCGAAGCGTTGTGCGCGGGCTGCTTTCTTCGCAGGATCAAGATGGACCTTTTTCAAATTGGACGGCACGCTCCATTGCTTCGTTGTTTGCTTTGGAGCAAGGCTTCCCGTTTGCTTGAATGCGAGAAATGCCGCTTTGTGCTTCTTGCCATTTTTATGGCTGATCAATTGCGCTTGCGTGTTCGCCGTCACATCACAGATCGCGCAGTACAGCGGATTGCTCACAGCAGTGATGTTCTTAGATTTCTTTTTGCTTTTCTTCAGCAATTGTTTCGCAAGCTTCTTCTGCAGTTTGCGTGCTTGCTTTGCGGCCTTCTTGCCGGCGGACGTAACCTTGATCCGCAGATTGAGTGCTGCGTCGTCGTTGATCATGTCTGCGCGAGCAGCGGCTGACGAGCCGTGAGCTCCAAAGTCGACGGCCGGACGCTGTGATGTGAACTGCTACCGTTCCATGTTTTTCGCCAATGTTGTTTGTTCGTTGTTGACTGGATTTGCAAAAATGGAATGCGTGTGCAGCACCCGAGCTTCCTCGTCCTGAAGTCCGGCGCGGTAATACATGGAGACGCGTTTCCGTCAGACATTGGTTGCCCATCGAACGACATAAACTGGTACCGGCACTGCCGTGCTTGTGTGGCCATCAACCACGCACGTCACCACAGTCAGCAATCATCGCAACAACCATCAATTCTAATAAGCATCACGTCCGCAGTCGCACAAATGTATGCACACACGCACACACACACACACACACACACACACGCCGCCGCCCACCGCACCACCGCCGCCCACCGCAACCACTACAGCAGCAACAAGAACGTCATCCATTCAGTGGTAAAGACACACTTTGGAGGCAAAAACGAAGTCAACGAACGAAGGAACGAAGGAAGGAACGAAGGAACGAAGTCAACGAAGGAACGCAGTCAACGAAGGAACGAACGAACGAAGTCAACGAACGAAGTTCGAAAGTTCGAAAGTTCGAAAGTTCGAAAGTTCGAAAGTTCGAAAGTTCGAAGTTCG
>ENA-OWNT01003440-OWNT01003440.1-seawater-metagenome-genome-assembly--contig:-NODE-3440-length-14881-cov-4.300730_pt1 | contig 14881 bp, 18 predicted proteins | sample MGYA00238136_ERZ651165 | MGnify/ENA primary metagenome ERZ651165 (study PRJEB26861, sample SAMN08777766) | seawater metagenome | isolation source: coastal seawater | place: USA: Florida | collected...
GAACGAACGAACGAACGAACGAACGAACGAACGAACGAACGAACGAACGAACGAACGAACGAACGAACGAACGAACTCACGGTTTGATTGTTTGTTTGAAATAAGTTCCCACACACACACTGTGAACAACGAAGTGAGTGAGTGAGTGAGTGAGTGAGTGAGTGAGTGAACGATCGATCGAACCCAACATAGCACGGAACTGTGAGTGAGTGAGTGAGTGAGTGAGTGAGTGAGTGAGTTGTCATCGCTCACCCACTCACTCACTCACTCACTCACTCACCCACTCACTCACTCATTCTGGCTCACTCACTGGTCACTCACTCACTCACTCACTCACTCACTCACTTTCGACAAAGATTTTCTGTCATCATTCCTTCCCCTGGCCCCCACCCACCCACTCACTCACAGTCACTCACTCACTATCACTCACTCACAGTCACTCACTCACTATCACTCACTCACTATCACTCACTCACTATCACTCACTGTCCTGAGTGAGGAAAAGTGGTCAGCTGACATTGCAATCTCCAATCTCCAATCTCCAAATCTCCATCGAACATCGAACATCGAAAAATGTCAGCTGACCGATTTTTGGGCGTTGGGGAGTTGGGAGTTGGGAGTTGGGAGGGGGCGTCACAGAGTCACAGAGAGTCACAGAGAGTCACAGAGTCACCGTCACGGAGTTCGCTGTTCGTCCACTCACTCACTCACTCACTCACTCACTCACTCACAGTCCCAACAGCCCACGGCCCCCGCAGTAGTACGCTGGCTGGCACGCTGCCCACACCCTCACCCCTCACCCTCACACGATGCGCTGTTGCAGCGTTGCCGTTGTTGTTGCTGGCTGTTGTCGGTTGTCGGTTGTTGTTGTTGTGGTGTTGGTGGTGTTGGTGACGTCGTTGGCTGTCGTTGCTGGTGCAGTTTCTCCTCCTTGGACGCCGGAGACGGGCTCTGTCGACTGCGAGGTAGATGGCAACGGACATACCAAAGGCATGCATGGATGTACGTACAGTGGTGCACTTGCGTGCTGGAATCAATGCAAAGCAATGCTGCTTGGGCGAGTTCGCTGTTGGAGTGCGTTTTCACGTGCGCACTCGGTGCAAGGTGAACAGCAAGCAGCTCCAGACTCCAGGCGCGATGAGCAGATGAAGACCTTGTTATTTGTTTGAGAGAAAGTAAGCTACTATTTTTCTTTGGCGTCCGCTACTTCTTGTAGCGAAGTCCCAAGCAAAGCTTTGTTGCACTTTTGTGCCGACCCGCTGAAATGGTCCGGATTGGTGTCCCCCTTTTGGTTGCCTTAGGGGCAATGAGGACCACCTCAGCAGCGTCCCCAACACACGTAATTGTGGTTGGAGTTGAAAACCTGGATGCCGAGGACTTCTTAAGTCATGACTATTCCTCTTCCAAAGGCGGTTTCGGTCGAATGGTCAACAACGGCGTTGTGGCTACCGGAACCAACCTTCACACTTGGTCGTCGCTATTTCAACCATCGTCTCAAGAAAAGTCCTTTTTCGATTACGTCAACGACCGCGTTGTCGAGATGAAGCAATACCATCTGGTGATTGCTGACAAATTCGCGCAGGACTTCAAGTCAGCAGCTTTCCACTCATGGCCAAGGTTTAACAAGATTTTTGAATATGACACCACAGTGACCTGCCCACCATACACATCATGGACGGCGCCATGCCATTCGGTGCAAGATTTGCAGCTAGTTGACAGCTGCGTCGCATATGACACTGATTCATTCGATATCACCGGCGACGGGGAGTGTCCGACCGGCAGTAGCGCTGTGTCCGAGGACAGCAACGAATGCACCTCATGCAAAGAGAAGGCAGACTCGAGCGTGATAGCTTCGATTGTTTCATCTTTGGAAGCGTCAACCACTGGCAACATTGTGTTTGGATATTTGCAAGCTGAAAGCTTGTCCACCATCAACAAATCGCTTCACACGCTTTTCACAGCAGTAGACAACGCGGAAGACGACGCCGCAACGTGGACCGATCACGCCGTCATCGTCACCGGAGGCACCCACGCGACTGATAGCTCCAAGTCAACAATTTGGCTGGCGTATGGTGCGGGGCTGCGAAACGATGAAGGCGGAGTTGAGGTGCATTCGGACAAGATAAGCGACGATTTCACTCTCGCGACCACACTCAAGTTGCTGGGGCTCGATTCCACTTACAGCACGCCCACAACAGATGTATTTTACAAGGCCCCCGACACGGATGGGTCATCGTCGTCGTCGTCGTCGTCGTCGTCGTCATCCGGCGGCGCCTCCTATGCAACTCCTCAGGAGAAGTCCTGCCTTCAACATTCGGGATATTTAGGCGTGTGTCCTTCTGCTTTTGAATCATGGTTGTACGACGAATTCCCTCAGCACGTCGCTCTGTACAGCTTCGTCGCTGGGATCACGCTGTCTCTTGGCCTCGTCGTCTTAGTTGGTGTCGTGTATGCCGTCGTGTGCGCGGCGATAGTAGGATCTAAAAAGGTGCGTTGGGAACGTTTCGAAAACGCCGCGTCAATCATCAAAAGTCGTCAAGTTTTGGCTGTCCGTTGTAGGTGCTTGGGTATCGGAGTGTTGCTGCTGGAGACGACGACGGACCAGCGGATGCAGGAGATCTACGGCAGGACGTAGAGGGTGGGAAAAGATACGAAGATAACTCGGATAGCGACTGACACACAACCCAACGCTCGCAGACCCAATCGTAATATTTATGACCGGTATTCCTTTCCGCAAAATGGTAACGTGTGCATTCTCACGAAGCAACAGGAACACACGACAGAGCTCATCGACGGACTCATCTCGCAGAGCTCATTTCTAATATCAAGAACACACAACAACGCATCAGTTTTCCAACACTTTCGCAAGCTGTGCTATTGCAACACAAATGAAATACACGGCGACGAACAGTGACTTACCCGGCAGCATTTCTTGTACTTTTTGCCACTCCCGCACGGGCAGGGCTCGTTGGGCTTAATTTTCTTTGCCGCTTTCGGAGTTGGGCCTGACTGTCCGGACATTCCTTTGAACGCTCCTTGCTCGGCCAAGGAGTAAAATTCATGGTGACTGGCAACCATCGACACGGGATTACGACGGGCGTTGGCGTGCAACAATTTGCCTGTCTTGAAGACTTCGTAGCAAGCATCGCAGAGATCGTGGTTTTTGCACGACCGGCACCGCCATCGGTACCCGATGATCGGCTGAGCGGAGCAACCGTCACAAGTGATGCCGATGTGGGTGCCGAATTTGCGGGGCTCAGGCGCGGCTTCAAATTTGGGCTTCTGCGCAGCTTTCTTCTCTTGCTCGGCGCGGGCGATCGCAAGTTTGCGGATGACTTCCGCCCGCTTCTTTTCGTACTCGGCGTCTTTTGCGGCGTCCGACATATTGCGAAAAGGGTCTATGTAACGAACAACGGGGGACTCGACGTCACTTCGCTACCGAAAGGGAAAGAATGGGATTAATTGTGAACTTAAAGTTTCGAAACAAACACCAGGAAAAACAGACGACGCCCTAATCCATGTTTTCTCATGTTCTTGCTCACTTCACCGACTGATACAGCGCTTCAGCCTACCTTCGACACGTCAACACAGTCACTTCTTCTCACACCCGCAAAGAACCGACCGCATGCGAAAGCACCCCAAAACTTGCTGTGCTGTCCACTCAACACGTGGACAAACACGTGACTGACTGAATGTCTCCAAGACACAAAGTCCGGTCAGCCACACTACTCTGCGTTGCCATCATCGCTGCCGCCGCCGCCGCCGTCATGGCATCGTCGTCGTCGTCGTCGTCATGGGTCATGGCATCGTCGTCGTCGTCGTCGTCGTCGTCGTCGTCGTCGTCGTCGTCGTCGTCGTCGTCGTCGTCGTTGTCGTCGTTTTTGTTGTTGTGTTGTCAACTGCGACCAAAAACTGCGATTGAGTGAGCACCTGGGTGGCCCCACGAATTCCCGTTAGTAGATACACTTTCTTCCCATTCATGCATTATAGCACATACGTCCGGTTACAGGATACTATGATACCGCCCGAGTCGCCCATCAGAACTCTCTTCACTGCACAAGCACTCTCCATCGAAGTATGTATCTACAATCGACATTACACTGTAACTTCCCACAATAAATCATTGCATTCCTCACAATAGCAGTTAAGGATACATATTCACTTCGTGACGGCTGTGAGTCGGAGTGAGTGAGTGAGTGGGTGGGTGGGTGGGTGAGAGAGTGGGACGGACCAGATGGCCGCCCAGTCGACCACAAGCGAGCGAGCGTGAATGAGTGAGTGAGTGAGTGAAGCACAACATTCCCACAATAAGATACATTTGTATACTGCTGTAAGAGGGGGTTAGCTATCGTGTTATGGTAATACAACATTTCTGTGTGAAACATTGAGTGAAATAGTTTATTCCCTAATATGGACATAAACGGTTGTATTGGTCAGTGGGTTTATGATATACCGTGTTATGGGAATATACGTACATAGTGTCATGTGCCGGCTTGGCGGCGCTGGCTGGGTGATGACAGTGAGTGACAGTGGGTGACAGTGGGTGACAGTGGGTGACAGTGCGACGGAGGGTGAATGAGTGAGTGAGTGAGTGGGGGAGAGCAGAGAGCAGCCGCTGCTGAGTCCTCCGCTGAGCAGTGTGTCTGCAGTCAGTCTGCCTGCCGAAGATCTGCTTCGAACAACAACGAACGAACAACGAACGACGTCGTTTCTCGCCCGCTGATTGATTGATGGCATTGATTGAGTGTTGTGTTGTCATTCATGGTGTCATGGCGTCATAGTTGGTGTCGTCGTCGTCGTCGTCGTCGTTGTTGTCGGCTGCGTTGTCGGCGGCGCGGGTGGTGGTAGTGTCAGTGTTGCGGTGCGTTTGGCGGTTTTGGTGTTGTGGTGGTCGCTTTGGTGCTATCTGTATTGTTGTCTGTGTTATTTGTATTGCTTGTGTGTTGGCGTGTCACGTGCGCTTTTTTGTTGGCTGGCGATCGGCGGAGGTTGGTGTTCGTCGTGTGGTGACAATGTTGTTGTTTACGGCGCTGGTTGCCGAGTTGGCTGTGATGTGGGTTTGGCTGTGGTGTTGGCAGGGTTGGGTAGGATTTGCGTGCTGGGATGTATTTGGATTTGTATGACGGCAGGCAGGTTGTTGGTGACAACAACAAAACAACACGGCGCGTGGTTTCGGAATGGTGTACAGAAATTCCACCGAAAAATATCTGCTTTGGCGATTGTTGGAACTGAAGTAATGTGCATGTCTGCCTAGAGATTACGACACAAACCGACTCCGACACTGAGCTCGCCATGTCTCGTGTATCGGTGCAAGTGCAATACAAGGATACCAAGAGCGCAATCGCGTTCTCATTTGGTGATTTCCCGTTCGTCACAATTCGAAAGCTGAAGCAAGCTGTGACCGAACAATTTAACATACCATCAGGTACACCTGTGCGCATCCTCAGAAATGTTCCGAGCTCAAACGGGACCAGCTTCGAAGAGTTAGCCAACAATGGCGCGTTCAAAGATTTCAACGTCCAGCGTGGCGATAAGCTGGTGGTATCCACCACGCCATTGGCTGTGAAGCACAAAAATTTGACTGAGCCTGAGATGGAGCGCACAATTTATGTCTTCAACTGGGTCCCACCAGCGGGAACTACGCTCCAACAGATGCAAGAAGCAGTGATCGAGGTGTTTGGTAGTTTTGGACCCATCGTCAGAATCATTATCAGCAGTCTGACCCAAAGTCAGCAAGAATTTCTTGCGCTGGTCATCTTCGAGACAAGAGAAGCGGCGACATCAGCTGCCGCTGCGATGCAGTCCACTGCCATTGTCAGCGCGTTGCAAGAGGTGTCCTTGTTGAACAAGGGAATTGGTGTGTTCACGGCCGTCCGCGACGATCGCGTTGCCAAGCAGACTGCACCACCCAGCGATGACGCTGAGGCCGAGACCAAAGCCGCGGGTGACAACGACGCGGCAACAAGCGACGTTCAAGATGGGTCACAGAGTGCGAGTGATGTCGATGAAAGTGGCGAAGCTGCGAGTAAACCTGCGCCAGCAGCAGGGCCTGATTCGGAGACCGCAGCGTCTCCGAGCGACAACCCAGCACCTGACAGCGAGAGTTCTACACCTGATGGCGATGCCCCGGCGTCTGACAGTGAAGCCCCTGCGTCCGACAATGGCGCAGTCGAACCTGAAAGTGACGCCTCGCCATCAACAACGGAACCTGCGGCAGCGTCCATCGATCTCTTGAACAAGCCAAGAACAGCCAGTCACGCGCACGCCCTGCAGATGGCAAAGAGCCAGCTAGTGAACGGCTACCTTGACGGCCAGCAAAGCATTGCTTATCTAAAATGGATTGCTGAACCAATTCCCTTGCGTGCGAAAATGGGAAACCCAGAAGTTGTGCCCGTCTCGCAGCGAGTGAAGCAATGGACGTCTACCAAAGCCAAAGTTGTTGGTAGTCGAGTGCAAGGTGCAGCACGGGGAGCGTTGAGTTGGTTCAAGAGCAAAACGACCAGAGAAAATTTGAACGCTGTGAAAGCAAAGATTGCGGAGAAGGCAAGGAACGCAAAGGCGGGCATGAAAACAGCAGCCAAGAAGGTAGCTTCCACGGCAGCAAAAGCTAAAGAAAACGTCAAAGCGAAACTCTCAAAGTCCTCGACTTCACAGCAAGATTCGTCCGGTCTGGAAGGAGGTTCAACGACAGAGTTAAGTTCTGAAGATTTTGATGTAGATGCATCAACCGATGCAGGAAGTGAGGAAGCCGTTTCGGATGAAATAGAGGACATAGAAGTCGATGTTGACGCTGCAATTGCTCCAGCGAAGCCGCCTGCCAACCTCACTTTCGACGACATTTAGAAGTGTTATAAAACATAAAAACACAACAAATGTTTGATTGACGACAGACAACAGACACCACGCACAGACACAGCATGCGTCGATGTCTGTACGTTGCAGATAGATCGAAAACATTCCTCCTCCGAGGAACGCAGCGCGAAGCGCGATCGATCCACGTCACCACACTAAAAGTTATATTTACGTACTGTACGGTACCCATACTGCATACACATGAGAGTCACGTCAGCGTTCATTCACTGAATGTAAGCACGGTACGCTGTGTTGATGCACTCCACAGTCTCGATTTTGCTCTGTTTTGCTCCACACTCACTGTCCATCGTCAATCGTCGTTGTTCGTCGTCGTCGTCGTCGTCGTCGTCGTCGTCGTCGTCGTTGTTCGTTTGTTGTTGGTTATTGTTGTTGACGACACAAGAGTACATCTCAGACACCGCTGGTCCTCTCCAACGCCTGCCGCCTTTCTCGCCTTCTGGGTCGACTGCGACTCCACAATTCCACCGCCGAACTAGCAAAATGTGCTACAACCGTGTGCTGGTCCTGTGTGGAAGTGCCGGCAGAGATGCGGTTGTGAAAAATGCGGCCACGATGAGTCTGCGAAGGTAAGAACTGCTGGCTGTTCCCATGATGGTCGCGGCGGTTCTTTGATGCGGCAGTGGCTTCGGTGGCATATTCGTAAGAAGAAAATCGAAGACAAGCAAAATTTTCTCCGGTGTTTCCTGGGCGTGTTTTACAGGAAACCAACGTGTTGTTGGAGCTGCAGCCATCGGCTGTCGGCTGGACTTTTTTCACTTCCCGCGACCACATTTGTGTCCTCTTCATTCACTCAACAAAACATTGCAATGTCAGAAAGACCCGCGCGAAAGAAGGCCAAACGATCGGTGACAGCCAGTCACGTGGATCCCCACGAAAATGTGGAGCAGCAGAGACAAACATTGATCGTCAATGACAAAAATAGACTGATATTGAAAGCGAAGGACAAACTCCGTCAATACATTGATAGCATGACAGAAGCAGAGTTGACGCGATACGAACATTACAGGCGTTCGTCGTTCAAACCTGAAATCATTCAAGCGCTTATGCGTAGAACCATGGGAACGACGTACGTGACACAACTCGAACATTTGATCCTTGTCACCCTCAATGCACTCTAACCGAACGCAACCTGACGTGTTGACCAGGTTCATCAAGCCAATTGCTGACGCCGAGTTTCGTCGTATCAGCGTCATTATGGCAGGTTTGACCAAAATGTACATTGGAGACATCATCGAAGAGTCTCTGAAGGTCATGCAAGGCGAAAAGAAGACAAACAGTGCACAGGGACCCCCTGGTCCTTTGCACCCGCATCACGTTCGCGAGGTCAGTACGGCTGCATCTGTGCGTGAGAGGTGGGCAGTAGCCGCGTCTAATCGTGGTGTTCTTTGTAGGCGTACAGAAAGCTCAAAGCTGCGGGAAAGTTGATTCACGAACAACCAGGATCTATGGGAGTGTGAAGGGGAGGATGGTGCTGGTTTTAAATATTTATATGGAATGGGTTGTTTGAAAGATCGTGCAATTGAAGCGGCTGAAGGAGGGCGGTGCAGCGCAAAGCGCGGATTGAAACGTCTGTGAGCGCCGAAGGTCGCCATTACGCTTCTGGTTCGCGTTTGCTGCGACCAAGAATTTGATATGCGGTCTTCGTGTCCACGGAGATGCAAAGAGTTGTCACACAGCACCATTCGGTATATTAGCAGGCGAATGTACAACAACAATTCGGGAACCAACTCACCTCAAACACCGTAATTCCGACAGTCATGTCTGGGACAACTGCAAGTAGACGCGCTCGCAACCCAATAGTGAAAAGTCCGAACCTATCAATCTTCAACGACTGCCTCACCACTTGAAGTAAACTTTTGTCGTCAGAGACTTGATATCTGGTCCGACACACGTCGATGGGATTGGTGCACATCACCGCGATGGCCGCAGAAATAGCACTGGCCCCCAACACACCGACATGACTATTGCCTTCAAATATCTTGGACTTTTCAACTCGAAGCATCAGTGACTCGTACAAAACAAAAAATATGCCGGATAGTGGGGACCACACAGCAAGACTTGTGGCGTACGCTCGCCAGAATCCTCCGAGGCCATGTCGTTGATAAATGTGCTTGATAGCAGTCAATGCAGTTGCTTGGCCCTCGGCGATCCATACACGTTGAATGATATTGTCCATTGGTGTCCACAATACATTTGCACTGATGTTGGCGACAATCCCAGCCGCAAACGTGCTGACGTGTTCATTCCCAGTCATCTTGAAAATCACCTCGTTTCCCTTGAAATACGTCGCGTAGAACACTGCAGTTGCCGGCGTGTACAACGCCCATGCAGCTCCAATCGAGCGATACAGTCCGGGCACACCGCGGACCGACACGACATCTTTCATTGCCTGAAACACTGACCGAGACACTGAAGGTTGGGTTTGCTGAAGACACCGAACTAAGTTGAATGGGAAGGGGACTGTGGTGCCAATCACGCCCGACACAAGTCCGCTCTTGGCAATGAGGGCATAGTCGTTCTTGTGTCTTGAGGCCATTTTTGCGACACCCGTGCCTTAGTACCAAACTTGAAAAATGACAGTTACAAACGTGACGTGTTCAAACAGAGGATTGTGCTCGTTGCGAGGTGTGCACAAGAACACGTGGAAGGTATTTGTGATTGTCCATGAAGACAACGCGTTCTATCCACATAACCGTCTTTGGAACTGTGGACAGGCACAATATTGTGCCTATTTGAATGAACTTAGAAAGTCGTGTTGGATGTGTTGCTGTATCATTTTCTTCTGCCCGCAATGCTCATGTTTTAATTGAGAGTGTTCTTTTTTACTTCAGGGACAGGGAAAGTAGGTGTGGTTCCTGGCCTTGCGAACTAGGACACATGACTTCCAGGCGGTTTGGTGACGCATGCCGCGTTCCACAACGCGTGTCCTGACCGTCGATCTGTAAACCACTGTACAACATACACCCACGTCCCACGTCCCACGTCCCACGTCTACTGCAGTTTAATCCACACGCTTTCGTTTTGACGAGCAGCGCAATGACGCGTGCGTGGACACGTGACACGTGTCACGTGTTACGTGGTGCGTGGTGCGTCGGTGATGCGTTGGTGTGTGGTGACCATTGGCGATTTCTGTCGCTGTGGGGGCTGTGGGCGTATTTCAAACTTGCAACTGTGACGTCACGGACTTCTACTTCAACACTACAACTACACACCATAAACAACGACGTGTTTGTCGTTCGTCGCTTCGAAGCGAGACACAGCAACGACGATGTCAACACGACGCTGTGTGGTCACCTCGTCGCTTGTGCTTTGCGTCTGTCACGCCGTGCGTGCCTTACGGTGCATCGTACTCAAGTATCGTGCTGCGATGCTGGGGGCCCAGGTGGCATTCTCGAAGGTATTCTCGAACTACGCGAAATCGAGATGAGATGCTGCTGCGAAGAGAAGCAAGTACGCGTCCGCCAGTGGATACGGCAGTGAGGCCCAAGTTGACAGTGGCGGTCAAATATGTTAGTGACACGCAGATTCAGAGTGAATACAAATTCAACGCAAGAGCGTTTTTGGGCCGCGATTTGGTTCGTTTGATGCGGTTATCGACTGCACTCGAACTAGTTGCTTGACGTCCGTCATCATGCGAGTGCCGACGTCGCACGTCACGAAGACTCTGCTGGACACTGTGCGACGAAACAAGCAAGGCAGTTGCCGTTTCGTGCAATTAGCAACCGTAAAACCGGGAGGACGGCCAGCCGTTCGAACAGTTGTTCAACGTGGTTTCGTGGAAGCTTTGAGTGATCATATTGTCGTCAAATTTTGTACCGATGCCAGGAGCAGCAAAGTCAAGGAGATCGCTGGGTGCAGACATGCTGAGGTTTGCTGGTACTTCCCTTCCATGGAGCAGTTCAGATTGAGTGGAACGCTGAAGGTACGCCACCCTGAGGAGACCACTGGTGTGTCTATTTCTTGCGTGTGCTGAGGTTCGGTGCAATTTATGCGATGCAGGTGGTAGCTGATCCTGAGCTTGGAGTCCGGTCTGACGGCCCCACCTTCGACGATCCCGCGTTGGAAGCTATCGATGCCGCATTTTGGTCGCTTGAACGAGACAAGTTGTGGAACGACGGAATTCACCCCGAAACCCGAGCATCTTTCCTGCGACCGCCGCCTGGAATTGAAGTCACCGATGCAATCAAGGACACAACACAAACCACAACGACTGCGATTAACGTGGGCGATGACGACGAGATGATGGCGAAGAAGCAATTTGTGTTTCTCGGTTTCCATGTCACAACAATCGACTACTTGAATTTAAACTCAAGAACAAGGTACAGTTTCAGTGATGCTGGCTGCGTGTGTGCAAATTGGATTGGGTGAATGCCCCCAATCAACTCACCTCGGTTGTGTTCGGCTGCAACAGGACTATTTTTGAGGCTGCACCTGCGGCCACTGGAGAGTCTTGCTGGACTCAAACTGATGTTAATCCGTGATTACTCCTCTCGAAGATGTTATTTATTTTTGTTCAAGGAACTCGCAGACTTTTTCGCCCTTTCGGCCAGCAAGTGTTCTCGCAACTCGGCGAAACTGGAATATTTTTCGACGTTTGCGGTTTGCACGTCCGGCTGTGCCCTCTCAACCATCTGCTCCATAACTACTTCATCGTACTGCTCGTCAGTTGGCCATTCGTCTTCCAAATCGTGTGCGTCTATGTTCACAGGGAGGGTGCTGTCTTCATTCGTCGCCGATCGAAGATAGGGATCGCTTCCGTAGCCCGCCGGACCACTGCCAATTGCTCCAACTGGACTATCCGCCTTCTTCATGAACGAAGATGGTTGCGGACTCTCTGCGGGGCGCATCACGCTCTCGTAACCTGTTGGGCTCGCGGGTTTCAAGAAGCTACTGCTGCTGCTATTGTTGGGCTCACCGTAGTATTGGTAGCCTGAACTTGCCGAATAACTGCTATTTTGTTGGTATCCGTGATCTAACTGCCCATTTGATGCGGATGGGTGTGGCGCATAGTGAGTTCCTGGCGCGAAGTTGGATCCGGCGTCGGGGCTCTGCGCTGGTTTCAAAAACGAGGAGTTGTTGGCTCCGGGCCCGTGTGGATTCCAATTACCCTGCGCCGAATATCCATGATGGCCGTGAAAAGGCGCGGCATTGCTGTTCAGATACGGCTTGTTGACGGGTGGATATTGCTGTTCGTACGCGTTGCCGGCGTAGCCAGGGTTGTAGCCATAGCCTTGCGGAGGTCCTGGGTAATACCCTACGTGGTGACCGTTTGCGTACGCGTTCGCGCTGTGAAATTCATAAGGCTGTGCTTGGTGTGGGGCATTTTGACCTGCTGGAGGTCGAGCGGGAGCATACGACTGCGACGACGGGACGAAAGCCGAAGACTTAGACGAGATCTGACGAGTCGGCTTTTTGCCCGACATCTGGCGGATGTGCTGCCGCCAGAGAGAATGCGATAATGCTCGGAGATTGGGTCCAAGTTTCAACTTGACGAAGAAGTTCTGCACGCAGAAAAACAAAGGGTACACGAAACTCAAAGCTGTGCGGATGCGTCTGATAATAAAATACAGCAATAAATTTCCCTTCGACGATGGTGAAAGCTGCAGCACGCTCAGTTCCCTGACGTAAAGCAGTCATTCCTCATTCCAAACTTCTTCCACCGTCTTCTCCACAGTCATAGCCGTCGCACACGCAACGTTGTAGATGTTGCTCACATCCACACCGCTAGCAATTCTGCCACATCGCTGAACGTTTCCAAGTAAACGAGTAAGCGAGCGAGTGAGTCAACGATGGCTACTCGGTACGTTTGCTAACGCGTCGCGTTTCGCGCTGGCGCGCCCAAGGCAAACGCAGCAAAAGCAGCAAACGCAGCAAACGCAGCGAACGCAGCTAACGCAGAAAACGCAGCAAACTCTTTGCACGCAACAACGCAGCAATGCAGCAACGCCGCAAAGCAGCAGCGACGTGAAGCCTTCGAGCGGAAGGAAGCATAACAGCACACCAACAACGAACGCATCCACGAAGCACGAAGCGTCGGAGCGTCGGTCGGCGAACTGGTGTTGTTGTGTTGTTGTGTTGTTGTGTTGTGTTGATCGATCACGATCGATCGATCGACGGATGGACGGACGGACGGATGGATCGACGAATGGTCGGGCAGCCACAAAGTCACGCTTTATGTTTCTTACTTTTCAATACTGTACACCAACAATGCAACAATTCCACAATTCCCCAATTCCCCAATTTCACCGCGTTTGGCTATTTCGAGTGAATCAAAGAAACATAAATGCTGTCATTCACTCATAGATCACTGCTTTTTGCTACGTTGTATTCCAACAAAATGAATTTCTTCTAATAATCAGTTTTCAGTTTTTCGATGGGCGATGATTACTAAATAAATGCAAGTGAGCAGTTCTGATAATTGATTTTAGCTAGGAAGAGTGCCAGCAACCAACCTCCTAGCGTTGTGTGGTCAACGGCTCGCGCGTCACCGGCGTAATGGGCGTGAGAGCGAGCCGTTGACTCACGCACTCACTCACTCAGTGACTGTGAGTGAGTGAGTGAGTGAGTAACTGACAGTGGGAGCGGCGAGGCGGCACGAAACGATGTCTTTTTATTCTGTGTAGTGTAGTACACTTCTACTTTAGTACTGGAAATACCGTGATTTCAACAATACGGGTTAATGGGTAAAACAGGGCATTCATACAACGTTGTTAATAGTGAAACACGTGTACTTAGTACCAATAGAGATGGTATAGAAAGTGAATTTCCTTTCCCTGCTCGCAGTTCGCAGTGCTGGAGCTGGCTGGACCCGTGATCGTTTTCCTTCCTTCCGTCCTTCGCTCCTTCGTTTGTTGTTGCCTGTTGTTTGTTGCTCGCCTTCATTCATTCACCAAAGAAAGAACCAAAGTCGAACGTCGAAAGTCGACGCACATGCACGTCGATGCTCGCTCGCTCCCTCCATCCTCCGACCTCCGACATCAAACGTCTTTCTTGTTGACGGTGGCGATGAGGTGGGGAGGTGGGAGCGCGCGCGCGTGGTGGTTGTGGTGGTTGTGGTTGGCGGTGATGGTGGTATTGTTAGCTGGAGCGGAGGCGGAGGCGGTGGTGGTTGGTGATGAGGAGGAGGACCGCAGAATTGAAGATGATGACGAGGGTGGAAGACATACATGGAGAAGAACTGTCAAGAATTTCAGTATTCATACCGTGACCAAGATAAGATGGCCGAGGCAAGTCTGCAACTGGGACAATATCAGCTGGACGGACCTCGTCATTGTCGCTCCGCACTTGACATTGTCACCAATATCAGCAATGCCGCTGCTGCAAACCACTGCTACTGATATCGTTGTGCGATAATCAAACCATCAGTCAGCCGTGAATAGGCTGTTGCTGAAACGTTATTCCCGTTCTCGCTCACGAGTTCGTTTTCAACGAGCGCGTCTCAAGCCGATAGGTCACGAAAAATGCATTGGGCTGAAAAATCTCGGATCTGTTTGCCTTGTGAATGGACTTTGCTTTCCAAAGGTGAAAACTTTAACCCACGCCAACACAAAGGCGTGGATTGTCGGCATGCCGTGACGTGTAAAGGCCAGTCACCATGAAAGCTGTGAGTGAAGCTGCCGTCGATATGTCGGCTCTGATGGACACGGAAGAAGAGATATCTCTTCGAGAATTGTCTTATCCGTCAGCTTCCTCATTAGCTGCAACCCCTCAACGCTCACCCTCCACGTCCGTGAATTTTGGTTTGCGTCGGCGGAGTGCACGGGGAGCCGCCAGGTCTCGCCGTGGTAGCTATGGAATCGAATCAAACCACGGCGTTGTGTTCGAACTCAACAAGAAAAATTATGAGCTCTTCTTCATATTCAGTTCTTTGGCTCACGTGATTTTTGCCCTAGCGAGTGGCTCATATGTTTACCATTGTGGGCGTACTGTGGATCAGTCCAATGCCACCACGAACTACACTGACCTTATCAACGCACTAGCCACCGATCCGAACTTCACATCCTTCGAG
>ENA-OWNT01003442-OWNT01003442.1-seawater-metagenome-genome-assembly--contig:-NODE-3442-length-14880-cov-6.150645_pt1 | contig 14880 bp, 8 predicted proteins | sample MGYA00238136_ERZ651165 | MGnify/ENA primary metagenome ERZ651165 (study PRJEB26861, sample SAMN08777766) | seawater metagenome | isolation source: coastal seawater | place: USA: Florida | collected...
GTCTGGCCCGTCGCCACCTCGGCGCCCACCTGCACGTACGGAGCGGCGTCGGGGCTGGGCCGGAGGTAGAAGATCCCGTCGATGGGCGCCTGCACGGCGTAGCCGGCGGTGCTCGCGGTGGCCGCGTCCCCCGCGCTGGCGGCCGCGGCCTCCGCGCTGATCGTCCCGAGCCGCACCAGCGCATCGCCGTACGCCACCGGGCCGCTGTCGGCCGCCCACAGCACGCGGCCGTCGGTGTGGGCGAGCACGTCGCTGTGGCGCCCGAGCACCGTGAGGCGGCCGATCCTCCGACCGGCGAACACGGTGTCTCCCGCGGCGACGGTCGCCTTGAAGACGCCCACGCGTGGCGCGTCCAGCTGCGCCGTCACGCCCTCGTCGAGCGTTCCCTTGTGCTTCAGCGTGCTGAGCGAGCGGCTCATCGCGGCTCCGTCAGGACGGCGAGGTCGTGCATGGACCAGATGCGCGGGTTCTTGATCCGGCGGTGGCCGTAGGTCTGGTACGCCATCTCGGCCCAGGCCACGAGGCGCTCCCGCAGCTCCGACACCAGGACGATCTCGTCCGTGTCCATCTGCCGCGCGGCGTTGATGGGGTTCATGTCCGCCTCGATGCGGGCTTCGACGGCCTTCATCCCCGCGGCGATCTTCGCGCGCTCCTCCTCGGACTCCGCGACGATCTCGAACTCGTCGTCGAGCTTCGTGTTGAACGCGCCGATGGACAGCGTGCGCCCCTCCATCACCGCGAGCCGGGTGACTGGCGTCGACAGCTGGATGACCGGGTCGTACGGCAGGCCCGACATGGCGTAGTAGCCGGCGCCGCTCGCCTTGCGCAGGAGCACGGTGGCCATGGGGACCGTGTTCGTGGAGTTCGCGTAGATGAGCGAGGAGCCGTAGCCGAGCAGCCCGTGGCGCTCGGCCTGGGGGCCGATGTCGAAGCCCGAGATGTCCTGCAGCCACAGGATCGGGATCCCGTCGTCGTTGCAGGCCCGGGAGAACGCAGACAGCTTCGCGATCCCCTGCTTGTAGAGGATCCCCGACGGCCGCTTGGCGCCCGGCTTGTTCGGGTCGTCCACGAGGCCGGAGGCGTTCGCCAGGATCCCGACGTACAGCCCCGAGATCCGCGCGATGCCCGTGATCACCTCGGTCCCGTGGTCCGGCAGGACCTCCTGGAACAGCGAGGCGTCCACCAGGCGCGCGATGAGCTCGCGGGCGTCGTAGGCCACGCGGTGGTCCGCGGGGAGGATCCCGGTCAGGTCGTCGGGCGAGAACCGCGGAGGCGCCGCGTCGATGCCGTATCGGTAGTAGGGCACCGCCGAGGACGGCAGGTCCGCCACCTCGCGCCGCATGGCCGCGATGCAGTGCTCATCATCGGGAACCCGGAAGTCCGCGCAGCCGGAGATCCCCACGTGCACGTCGGCGCCGCCGATGCCGTGGCTCGTCATGGACTGGCTCTTCGCGCCCTTGATGAGGGCCGCGCCGGCGATGACCATGTACGCCTGCTCGGTCATGTAGACCTTGTCGGAGATGATCGGCATGTAGCCGCCGCCGGCGATGCAGTCCCCGAACACGCCCGCGATCTGCGGCACGCCCTCGGCCGACAGCACCGCGTTCCGCTTGAAGATGTGGCCCGCGCCCTTGCCGCCCGGGAACGTGTTCGCCTGCTCCGGCAGGAACAGCCCCGAGCAGTCCACCAGGTACAGCACGGGCACCCTCAGGCGCTCCGCCATCACCTGGGCGCGAATGATCTTCTCGGGCGTCTTCGGCCACCACGACCCGCTCGCGACGGTGTTGTCGTTGGCGATGACCATGACCCAGCGGTCGTGCACCTTCGTGAAGGCGGTGACGACGCCGGCGCCCGGCGAGGTCTGCTTCCGGTCGCCGAACTCGAGCTTGTAGTTCACGAACGTGCCGACGGGCAGGACGGGTGCGCCGTCGTCCCGGAGCAGCTCGAAGCGCTCCCAGACGGTCAGCTTGCCCTTGCGGTGCACGCGGCCGCGGCCCTTGTCGCCCCAGCCGTCCGCGACCCAGGCGCGGCCTTCGGTGATGGGCGCCTCGCGCTCCTGCATGAGCGCGAGCTGGCGCTCCCACGTGGCGTCGTCCAGGACGGCGTCCCGCTCGTGACCGATGGGGTGGAGGAGGATCTTTGCCATCAGTCAGACAGGTCCGGGCGGCCGGGGATGATGCCGACGCGCAGGTCGCCCGCGCGGAAGGCGTCCGTCCCCAGGATGGTCTCGTGCAGGGATGCGGTGGTGGGCACGCCGTCGACGCTCAGCGAGTCCAGCGCGGCGAGGCTGCGGTCGATGGCCGCGTCCCGATCCGGCCCCCACGTGATCAGCTTCGCCACCATGGAGTCGTAGTAGGGCGAGATCTTCGTTCCCTGCTCCACCGCGGCGTCCCAGCGCACCCGCTCGCCCGTCGGCGGCGTCAGCGCGCTCACCAGGCCCGGTCCGGGGCGGAAGCCGTCGTCCGGGTCCTCGGCGTTGATGCGCAGCTCGATGGCGTGGCCGGTGATCGACAGGTCGTCCTGGGTGAACCAGAGCTTCTCGCCGGCGGCGATGCGGATCTGGGCCTGCACGAGGTCGATGCCCGTGATCTCCTCGGTGACCGGGTGCTCCACCTGCAGGCGCGTGTTCATCTCGATGAAGTACAGCTCGCCCGAGTCCGGGTCCTGGAGGAACTCCACCGTGCCCGCGCCCACGTAGCCGATGGCCGCCGACGCATCCGCGACGCGCTTGCCCATGGCCATGCGCTGCTCGTGGGACAGCGCGGGGGACGGGGCCTCCTCCAACAGCTTCTGGTGCCGCCGCTGGATGGAGCACTCCCGCTCGAACAGATGGACGGCGTTGCCCCAGGAGTCCGCGAGGACCTGGAACTCGATGTGCCGGCCGGAGGTGAGATAGCGCTCGAGGTAGACGGCGTCGTTGCCGAACGAGGCGAGCGCCTCGCCTCGAGCAGAGACCCAGGCCTCGCGGAGGGCGTCGGGCGAGTCAGCCCGGCGCATGCCCTTGCCGCCGCCGCCCGCGTCCGCCTTGAGGAGGACGGGATAGCCGATGCGATCGGCCTGCTCCAGCGCCTCGTCCAGCGAATCGAGCAGTCCGCCGGATCCCGGAACCAGTGGCAGACCGGCAGCGCGCATCGCGTCCTTGGCCGGCGACTTCTCCCCCATCAGGCGAATCACGCGCGGCGGGGGCCCGATCCAGGCGAGCCGCTGCTGCAGCACCATCTGAGCGAACAGCGCGTTCTCGGCCAGGAAGCCGTAGCCGGGGTGGATGGCCTGGGACTCGGTCTGCGCCGCGGCCTGGAGGATCGCCTCCATGTCGAGGTAGCTCTCCGCCGCGCGGGCGGGGCCGATGCAGACGGCCTCGGTGGCCTCGCGGACGAAGGGCATGTCCGCGTCGGCGGTGCTGTGCACGACGACGGACTCGATACCCAGGGCATCGCACGCGCGGATGATGCGGCGCGCGATCTCCCCTCGATTTGCGATCAGGATGCGGCGGAACACGGCGCGGAGGGTACCTCGCCGGGGGGCAGCCGCGCGAGTCACCTGGGCGAGCCCTCAGATCCCCTCGTCGGCCAGCCAGTCCAGCCAGATCGCCCAGTCCGACGCGTCCAGCGAGTGGTCGCCGGGCCGCAGGATCTGCACGGGACGGCTGCTCGCTCCCAGCAGCTCCCAGGCCGGAGTGGCGAGCTCGACGCTCCACGCCGCGCCGGGCGGGTCGGCCCAGGAGTCGTCCTCGCCGTCGGTGGCGAGCAGAGGACGAGGCGCCACCAGGGCAAGGAGGTGGTGCTGATCGATGGGCAGCGCGCCTTCGTTGCCGCCGAACTCCGCGAAGCGGGGTGCGAACCAGTGCGGGAAGATCGTCGTCAGCGAGGCCACCGACTCCCCGCCATGGCTCCGGGACATCGTGACTCCCGCCGTGCCCGACTGGTGCGGGATCGTCGCGGCGAAGCGCTCGTCCAGCGCCGCGGCCCACAGCGCGGCCTTGCCTCGGCGCGAGTGTCCGACCGGCACGACACGGCTCGCGTCGACGCCATCCAGCCCGCTGAGCGCGTCCAGCACCCGGCTGAGTCCCCACGCCCATGCGATGACCGCGCCGCCGGCACCCAGCGTCGCCAGCGCGTCGTCGGCCTCGGTCCGGCTGTCGGGGACGATCGCGTTCTGGTGGATGGTGGCGACCGCCCAGCCCGCGGCCGTCACCGCCTCGACGGGCCAGGAGGTGGCGCGTCCTCCACGGTCCGTGGGGCAGTCCGACGGCACCCAGGCGTCCGTGACCGTCAGGCGGGGATCGATGGAGACCGTGTGGTTCCCGCACTTGTTCAGCCCCAGGAGGACCGGGTGGGGCCCGGGGCCGGACGGCAGGAACAGCGCGACCGTCGCGTCCAGGCCGGCGTCCAGGGAGACCTCCACCAGGTCGTCCGCCGCCACCAGGGTCGTCTGGCCTGCCAGCGCCTGGGTCGGAGCGGGTCCGGTCACGTAGTGGGCAAACAGCGCCTGGATCTCCGCGCGTGCCTCCGCCCAGGCCCCGGCGTCCGCGATCTCCACGCCGGTCGACCAGCGGGTGAGCAGCGGAGGCGGGTCGGGCTGGAAGGGCAGGTCCGTCGGGTCCGGGAAGGTGAGCGGCGGCGGCTCCGGCGAAGGGGGAGGGTCCGCGGGTGGGGCACAGCCCGCGGCGAGCAGGAGCAGGGCGAGGACGCCGTGGCGCATGCCCGCAGCCTAGTCCAGAGGATCGTGCCGCACTGGCGAACCGAGTAGCGTTGGCGTCATGGAACGTCGCGCCCTGCAGGGGCTGATCCTCCTCGTCTCCCTGATTCCCCTCGTCTTCGGCGCCCTGGGCCTCGCGCTCGGGCTCGACCGGCTGGTGCCGGATCCCGCGGTCGACGCCGACAACGTCTATCGGTTCCTGTCCGGGCTCTACTTCACGACCGGCGTGCTGTTCGTCTACGTGGTGCCTCGGCTCGAGGAGCACACCGCGCTCATCCGGATCCTCGCGGCGGGCGTCGCGCTGGGGGCCGTGGGCCGGATCCTGAGCATGGTGCAGGTGGGCGAGCCCCGGCTGCTGTTCAAGATCGACGTGGGCGTCGAGCTGATCATCCCGCTGATCGTGGTGCTCTGGCAGGCGCGGCTCGTTCGCCTCGCCAAGGCGCGCGACGCGTCTCCGTCGGGGGCTTGAGGCCGAGCTACCCTGCGGCCATGCGTGCCGCCTCCCTCCTCGCTCTGGTGCTGGTCGGGTGCCCATCCTCCGACCCCGCACCCGAGCGCCCGGCCGCCGATCGCACGACCGCCGTGACGGTGGACACGGGCGTCGCGGTGGCCGAGGTCGACCCCCGCTTCCTCAGCTTCGCCGTCGACAGCTCGCAGATCGCGGGCACCGAGTTCTGGAACGAGGACCCGCTCACGAGCGAAGAGGAGCCAGAGGTCCCCGTCGATCCCTACGACTTCACGCGCCCGCGCCTCGCGAACCTCACCGCACCCCTCGCGCCCGCCTACCTGCGCATCGGGGGCACCCACGCGGACTACCTCTTCTACGACCTGTCCGACGCGCCGGTGACGGAGCCCCCGGAGCCCTACGAGGGCGTGCTGAACCGCGGCATGTGGGATCCCATGGCGGACTTCGTGACCGCCAACGGCCTGGACCTCAAGTTCACCATCAACGCCGCCGACGGGCCCCGTGACGACGATGGGGTCTGGCAGCCCGATCAGGCACGCCTCCTGCTGGAGCACGCGCGGGATCGCGGCGATCGCCTGGACGTGGTGGAGCTGGGCAACGAACCCAACGGCTACCTGCTCTTCCACGGGTTCGCGCTGGATCCCGCGCAGTTCGGGGACGACCTCCGTGTCCTGCGGGCGTTGCGCGACGAGGTCCTGCCGGGCGTGAAGATCGCCGCTCCGTCGGTCGCCTACTGGCCCATCAACGGGGAGTTCATCACCTTCATGGAGGAGGCGCTGGCCGAGGGCGGCGACGCGCTCGACGTCGTCACCTGGCACTACTACCCCCAGCAGAGCCGGCGTTGCCCGATCCAGTCCGTGGCGGCGGCCCCCGACGTGATGCAGGACCCGGAGCGCCTCGACGAGATCCGGACCTGGGCGGACGAGGTCGAGGCCGCGGTCGCTGCCCACGCGCCGCAGGCGGACGTGTGGCTCGGGGAGACCGGCAACGCCCAGTGCGGCGGAAGCTATGGAGTCTCGGACCGCTGGGCTGGCACGTTCTGGTGGATGGATCAGCTGGGCCTGCTCGCCCGGCGGGGTCAGAAGGTGGTGATCCGCCAGACGCTGTCGGGGTCTGACTACGGACTCATGGATGACACCACGCTCACGCCCCGACCGGACTACTGGGCGTCGCTCCTCTGGAAGCAGCTGATGGGCACGACCGTCCTGGACGCCACGTCGGCCGATGCGTCGCTCCGCACCTGGGCGCACTGCTCCGATGGGGGAGTCACGGTGCTGGCCATCAACCTGTCGGCGGATGCGTCCGTGGACGTCACGCTGCCGGATCTCGCCGCGTCCGGTTGGCAGACCTGGACCCTCGAGGCCGACGGCCTGGAGTCCTCGACCGTGCGACTGAACGGCACGACGCTCGAGACGGCCGCGGACGGAACGCCTCCGGACCTCGAAGGGGCCGCCACGGACTGGCTGATCCTGCCGCCCCGGTCGATCGGATTCGCGCGGATCCCTGGTGCGGTCGCCGCCTGCGGCTGACGCTACTGGGCGCAGACGTTCGCGGCGCCGGGCGTGCCCACGTTGCCGTTGGCGTCGTAGACCGCTGAGGCTCCCGTGCTCGTGGTGGAGGCGTGCTGGCACCAGTTGGACGGGTCGTTGTTGTTGGCCAGCGTGGACGCCGGGGCCAGCGCGGCGCTGTAGCCCGTCGGGTCCACCCACGCCTGGGCTTCGTCGTACTCCACGATGTCGATCTGCACCTTCGCGGGGTCCAGGAGGATCAGCTCGTCCGCGACGTTGGACAGGAACAGCTCTTCGAAGTACGCGTAGTCCACCGGCGCGCCACCGTTGATGGACGTGTCTGCGTAGCGGCCGAGCACTACGTACCCCAGTGCCGGGATCACGAGGTTCTGGAGGATCCGGATCTCGTCCCACTCGCCGTCGTAGACGTGCCAGCCGAACAGATCGATCGCGGTGTTGGTGGTGTTGTGGAGCTCGAACCACTCTGCGTAGGCGTCCCCGATGATGATCGGGTTGGGCATGTACTCGTTGATCACGACGTCGCCCACGAGGTTGCCGCTCGCCGGAAGGAAGCAGCTGACGGTGGACGGAGCTCCCGGCGTGCCGTAGTTCACGTCGGCGTTCCCGGGTGCGTAGGGGGTGTACGACGCCTCCTGGCACCAGTTGTCCGGGTTGTCGTTGGCGCTCGCGGCGCTCGCGTTGATGAGGCCCACGTCCAGCACCATCGACCAGTCGTCCACCACCGGCCAGCTGCCCACGCCGCCGAAGTCCTGCCAGGACACCTCGTCCACCACCGCGCCGCTGGGGTTGGTGATCGTGATGATGTCGGCTTCCTCTTCGAGCTCGATGCCGCCGTAGGTGTAGTCGACGGGCACGCCGCCGTTCTGGCTGGGGTCGCCGTTGTTGCCGAACACGATGCGGTCGCCGGCGTCCAGCACGAGGCTGCCGGGGATCGTGTGGCTCGCGGCGTAGTTGAAGAAGGCGAGGGTGCAGCCCATCAGCTCGATGGGACCGCCGGACACGTTGGCGACCTCGAACCACTCGTTCGTCGCGTCGTTGCCGTTGGGGTCCGAGAGGATCTCCACGATGGCCAGGTCCCCCGTGGCGGGCGCGACGGGCTGGGCGACCGTGCTGTCGTCGTCGTCTCCGGTCGCGTCGTCGTCGTCTCCGGTCGCGTCGTCGTCGTCCCCGGTCGCGTCGTCGTCGTCGCCGTTTGCGTCGTCGTCATCGCCGGTTGCGTCGTCGTCATCGCCGGTTGCGTCGTCGTCGTCGCCGGTGGCGTCGTCGTCGTCTCCGGTCGCGTCGTCGTCGTCGCCCGCGCTGTCGTCATCGTCCCCGGCGTCGTCGTCATCCCGGCCGCCGCCGCCCCGAGGGGTGGGGCAGGCCATCACGAACATCAGCAGCAGGGCAAGAAGCGTCGCAGTCCGGGTCGTCATCGGGGCACCTCGCGTGGGGCGCTCACTACCACGAGACGACCCGAGTGACGGGGGCAGATCCCCGCTAGCCTCCCATCGCCATGACTCTGCATCGCCTGCTCCTCTGCCTTCCCGTCCTGCTCCTGGCGGCCTGCGACGTGCCCTCCCAGGACTGCCCCGCGAACGCCTCCTGGCAGGACGCCACCTGCGCGTGCGATGCGGGCGTGTTCGGCGAGATCGCCTGGAACGGCGAAGCCGAGCTCTATGAGGGCGAGTGCGTCACGCCGCTGGAGATGGCGGTGCGGACGGGGGATCCGTCGTACGTCGACTCGGCCGCTCCCATCCTCGAGGAGGCGCTCGTCGCGCTCGACGCCGCCGAGGGCACCTGGGGCGGACTCCTGCGGGACATCTACAACGGCGACATCGTGCGCTACGTCCCGAGCCTGTGGAGCCAGCTCGTCTTCGCGAACTCCCTCGAGAGCAACACCACGCTGGTCCTGGGCTCCGAGGCGGGCAACCCGCTCGCCGCCATCGGGCGCGCGGGGGGCGCTCGCTACGCGGCGTTCGGCGTCGACCTGCTGACCTCCTTCGCGGACGGCTTCAACTCGGACTTCGACGCGCCGTTCCGCCGCACGCTCAGCTGGACGATGACCGGTGAGGTGAGCAGCAGCCTGCCCGGCTCGGCGTCCGTCGGGATCGTCGGGATGGGCGGGGGCGAGGGCAACGCGCAGGCCTGGGCGACGGACCGGGGCTGGGACGCGGCCGTCTGCACCGCGGATCAGTACGCGCCCTGCATGGCCGGTCTCGACCTGCTGATCGTGGGCGCGGCTGGTGGCGACGACAACGTGAGCGCCTTCGAGTCCGCGTACGCCGACGCCCTCGCGGCGGGCACGCCGGTGCTGTTCCTGCACACCGAGACCTGGGCGACATCGGCGTTCGGCGACGCCGCGCTGGCGCCGCTCGACCTGTCCTATGGCGGCTACGGCGGCAACTACTGGGACGAGGACCATGCCGACTGGGACAACGTCGACGACATGCTCGGCGGCGGCGGCTCGATCACGTCGCTGCGGGCGCTGGTGCAGCACTTCGTCGCCGGCGACTACGACTTCGACTGAAGCGGCTGCACCGAGTGGGTGGGCCAGTGGAGCTGCGGCGACGTCGAGGGGTTCCGCGCGGACTTCCTGGATGGCGCGGAGGCCGTGCGCTCGGCCCTGGTGGGGCTCGACAACCGGGGCGTCGGCCTCTTCCGTGAGGACGGTCGGCGGATCTGGAAGCTCATGACGCTGCTCGGCGATGTGCTCCGCCGCGACATCGCCTACCCGATGGACAAGAACAGCACCGATCAGATGACGTTCCTGTCTGCCTACTACGCGGATCACGCCGTGCACACGAGCCGTGACATCCAGCCGCTGCAGGACGACATGGGCACGTTCTCCGACGGTGACGAGCGGGACGTGGACCCGCTCGGCGAGCAGACCGTCAACGTCGCCGTGTCGCGCCACGGAGGGTTCACGGCCATCGGCCTCTACGCGTTGCCCGGGCGGGTGGTGACCGTGGAGCGGACGGACGGCGAGGACCTCACGGCCTGGGTGTCGGTGAACACGCAGCGCACGGGCAGCACGCGGGAGTTCGACCCGGACGGCTACACGCGGCCCAAGTTCCTCAAGAGCGCGACGATCCCACTGGTGGCGGGCGAGCCGGTGACCTTCGCGTCGCCCTACGGAGGCACGCTGCAGCTCCACGTGCCGGGCTCGTCTGAGGACCGCACGCTGCAGCTCGTCATCGACGGCGCGGCCCAGCACGAGGTGCTCGAGCTCGGCGAGGACACGACGGCCTACGCCGCGGCCCTGGAGGACACGCCGTTCCCGTTCACGGAGATCCGGAATCCGTACGTGCAGGTGCACAGCAAGGTCTCGATGATGCTCGAGTCCATCGCCAGCTACGGCGGCGACCTGGACCTCTTCTTCGACGACCTGGAGCGCTACATGATCCAGGACACGTACAACCTCGCGGGCTTCGTGGGCGAAGGGCTGGAGCAGAGCCAGACCGTGTTGGACTTCTGCTCCGACGCGGGCTGGGACTGCAGCGATCCGGAGATCCACGGGCAGCCCGCCGTGCAGCACATCAACGTCGACAGCTATGCGCACTGCGGCGGCGGTTGCTCCGGCAACCCCTACGACCAGGCCTGGCCGCTCGGGCCGCTCGGCTGGGGCGAGACGCACGAGATCGGGCACAACCTGCAGCGGGGGCGGATCCGCATCTACGGCGGGCGCTCGAGCGAGGTGTCCAACCAGATCTTCCCGCTGCACAAGCACCTGGTGTGGGCGGAGGACACGGGCGAGTCCCTGAGCCCGGACCGGTCGGACTACGAGTACATGTTCGATGCGCTCCAGGCCGCCACGACGTCGAGCGATCCCGTCCAGACCATCTACGAGCTGTTCTGGGCCGGCGAGGGCACCTACGACAACAACGGCGACCGCATGAACTTCTACCTGCAGCTGGTGCACCGCAGTGACGACGTCACCTGGCTCGACAGCGGCTGGGACGTCTACACGCTGATGTACCTGCAGGATCGGCTCATGAGCGCGGCGCTGGCCGACGAGGAGACCTGGGACGCGGACAAGGGCGCCCTGGGCTTCGACACGTACGCGGATCGCCCGGACATGGACGGCAACGACTTCATGCTCCTGTCCATGTCGTGGATCACGGAGCGGGACCAGCGGCCGTTCTTCGCGATGTTCGGGATCACCTGGACCGCTGAGGCGGACGCGCAGCTCGACACGTACGGGCTGGAGCCGGAGCCGCCCACGTTCTGGGCGAGCACGAACTGCAACCTGCCGCCGCACCCCGATCCGGTGCTGATCGACGGCGTCAGCGCCTGGCCCCTGTAGGGCCGTCCCTCACGGGACGAAGACGAGAGGGCCGGGGCCGACGTTGTCCCAGGTGGCGTTCGTCGCCTGCATGTTGATGCAGCTTCCGCCGCCGCCGGGGCACGCCGCGCAGGCGATCACCTGGCAGATCAAGGGTGAGGCCGACACGTCCACGAGCCCGGTCAGGGTGCTGTTCGTGATCTGGGCGCCGCTGCCCGAGATCGTCCCGTCGAAGATGGTCGCGTAGGACGTCAGGGTCCCGCCGGTGAGGCCGAGGGCCAGGGTCATTGGGCCCACGTCGAACGTCGGGTCGGTCCAGGTGCCGGCGTTGTCGACCGTGCCCACCGTCAGGTTCTGCGTGCAGGTGTTGGCCAGGCCGGCGCTGATGCGCGCATCGAAGCTGCCGCCGCTGACGACCAGGGGGCTGAGCAGGATCGGGAAGTCGGTGATGTTCAGGCCGTTGTTCGCCGCGAGCGCGATCAGGCTCGCGGATGGGCTCACCCAGGTGACGGAGCTCCAGTCCAGGCAGTAGATGTCGCCCTCCCAGGGGTAGACGACGGCTGTGGCGCTGTCGTCGTCGTCGCCCGAGTCGTCGTCGTCGCCCGAGTCGTCGTCGTCGCCCGAGTCGTCGTCGTCGCCCGAGTCGTCGTCGTCGCCCGCCACGTAGGTGAACGTCAGCGCGTCCGTCTGGCCGCGGGGGTTCAGGATCGAGACGGCCGCCGGCCCCGGATCGCCCGCCGGCGTCGTGAAGACCAGGGTCTCCGTGCACGCGCTGGCTTCGTGGATGATCCCCGTGCCGTCCGTGTACTCGGCGAGGCCGCGGCACTCCCGGTCGCAGCTCGCGCACCGCAGGGACTCCGCAGCGCAGGCGTCGCATGCGCCACAGCCCGCGCGATCCACGGAGACGACCGTCGCGTCGGCCGCGCCGACCCGGACCACGGTGTCCTGCACGGAGTCACCGACGACCCACAGGCCCGTCACGGTGGCTTCGGTGCCGCCATCGACCGGCCCGCTGTCGGGCTCGATGGCCTCCGGAACGGGATCGCAGACGCTGACCGGCCCCTGGACATCGTCCGACTCGCAGGCCGCGAGCAGGAGGATCAGGAGGAGGAAGGGAACGAAGGGAGCGCGTCGCACAGATTCAGTACTCACCCGAGAGGAAGTCCGCAGCGTCCACCTGGCCCTGCTTCGGCGCCAGGTCCTTCGGCTCGGTGCCCTTGCGGTACGGCACCTTCACCGCCGGCTCCCCCTCGTGGGCGAGCTTGCCGCTCATGGAGTCGACGCGGACGAACTTGATCTTCTCGGGCTTCTCGTACTCGGAGGGCGGGTACTTGATGACCGCCTCCTTCATGTACTCGATCCACATGGGCAGCGCCACCTCGCCGCCGTACTGGCCGCGGCCCATGGTCTTGAACTCGTCGAAGCCCACCCAGACGCCCGTCAGGACCTCCGGCGTGTAGCCCATGAACCAGGCGTCCCGGAACGCGTTCGTGGTGCCCGTCTTGCCCGCCACCGGCACGCCGACCTCCAGGCCCTTGCGGGCGGTGCCGGAGCGCACGACGTCGGTCATGAGGTTGACCATGATGTACGCGGTCTCGGCCTCCATCACCTCGGGGGTGATCTGGGGCTCGATGCGCTCGACGATGTTCCCGTGCCGGTCCTTGATCTCGGTGATGAACCGGGGCTCGACGCGGCTGCCCAGGGTGGGGAAGACCGTGTACGCCCGGAGCATCTCCTTGAGGGTGATGGCCGACGCGCCCAGGCAGGACGCGAGGTTCGGGTCGATGGGGCTCTCGAAGCCGAACCGCTCCACGTACTCCAGCGCGTACTTCACGCCCATCTGCTGGCAGATCTTCAGCGTGACGATGTTCCGGCTGAGGATCAGGCCGCGGCGGAACGTCGTGTCGCCCAGGTACTCACCACCGGAGTTGCCGGGCTTCCACAGCTCGCCGTCCTTGCCGGACATGGCCTCGACGATGGGAGCGTCCACCAGGATGGAGCTCGCGGTGAAGTCGTTGTCCTCGTCGTCGAGCGCGGCGGCGTACACCAGGGGCTTGAAGGTCGAGCCCACCTGGCGACGGGCCTGGACGGTGCGGTTGAACTCGCTGCCCTCGTAGGAAGTGCCGCCCACCATCGCCAGGACGCCGCCATCGGTCACGCGCATGGAGAGCAGCGAGGCCTCGGGGCCCGGGTCCTGCTCCATGGACAGCCGCGGGAGCTCCGTGTCCCGCAGCGCGTGCTTCTTGGGGAGCGTCTGCTTCCAGCTCTCTCCGGCGTTCTCGACCCGCACCGCGATGACGTCGCCGACGGTCAGGACGTCGTCCAACCGCTGGCAGGTGAAGTACCGGAAGTTCACCTCCGGGTTCACGTTGTGGCACCACTTGAAGTCCGACACGTGCAGGACGCCGCGCATGTTGCCCACGTCCACCAGCGCCCACTTGCGGCCGATCTCCGAGATGATCCCGCGGGTGATCTCGCCCTCGGTGGGGGGCGGCAGGAGCTCGGCGGGGACGGCCCCCTTCGGCAGCTCGAAGCCGGGGTGGTAGGGGCGCAACGCGAGCACGCGCTCCTTGTCGATGGCATCGAGCAGGGCGGCCTTCCTGGCTGCGTCGGTGATGTTCTCGGGCGCCCCGCGCCATCCGATCCGCTTGTCCGCGAACCGGACGCCGTTCTTGACGGCCTGGTTGGCGATGAGCTGCAGCTCGATGTCCAGCGGGATGGTGACCGTCAGGCCCGACCGCAGCGGGTGCAGGTCCTCCCAGGGGTGCTTGCCCTCGGCGTCCGGGTTGGCCTCACGCCAGGCCTGCCCTTCCTTGTAGCGGTCGAAGAGGTGGCGCCGGACGTGCTCCACGTAGAAGGGAGCGATGTCGAGGTTGCGGTCCCGCTTCTTGGTGAAGACGAGCTCCTGCTCGTAGGCCGCGTCCGCCTCCTCCTGGGTGACGTACTCGCGCTTCGCCATCTGGTTCAGCACGTAGCGCTGCCGCTTCTTGGCCGCTTCGAAGTTGACGTTGGGCGAGTAGTTCGAGGGAGCCTGGGGCAGCCCGGCGATGATCGCCGCCTCGGCCAGCTCCAGCTCGTTCACGTCCTTGTCGAAGTACAGGTGGGCGGCCGCCTGGACTCCGTACGCCCCATGACCCAGGAAGATCTGGTTCAAGTAGAGGTAGAGGATGTGCTCCTTGCTGAAGTTGTTCTCGATCCGGTAGGCGAGGATCGCCTCCTTGATCTTGCGCGCGAGCTTTTTCTCCCGGGTGAGGAGGAAGGATCGCGCCACCTGCTGGGTGATCGTCGAGGCCCCCTGGGCCATCCGACGCTCCTTCAGGTTCTTCAGCATCGCGCGGGCGATGCCCATGAAGTCGAGCCCGCTGTGCTGCCAGAAGGACGCGTCCTCGGCCGACACGAAAGCGTTCTTCAGGTTGTCGGGGATCTCCTCGAAGGACGCGACGTAGCGCTGCTCCTTGAAGAACTCGCCGACGAAGTTCCCCTGTTCGTCCTCGACGATCGTGCCGACTGGCGGCTCGTACACCGCCAGGCTCTCGACCGACGGCAGGTCCTGGCTGTAGTAGGCGATGACGCCCACGAAGGTGCTCGCACCGAGGATGACGGCCAGCGACGCAGCGATCAGCGACCAGCGGACCCAGCGCCGGCCGAAGAGCCCTCCCGTGGCGCGGGTGCGCTTCGTCTTCTTGCGCACCGACTGCTCGCGGACGGGCGCCGCCGACTCCACCGGCTCATCGACCGACGGCTCGTCGAGGGAGCGCTCGTCTTCCTCGTCCCAGGCGCGGGGCGCGGGCGTGGCGATGGGCGGCGTGGGCCGACGCTCACCGGGCGACGTCGACACCTGCATGCCCCCCGAAGCGGCCAGCGCCGCGGCGGGGCGTGGTGTGGGCGGCGCGATCGGCGGAGGAGGCAGATCGGAAGAGCGT
>ENA-OWNT01003444-OWNT01003444.1-seawater-metagenome-genome-assembly--contig:-NODE-3444-length-14874-cov-7.327702_pt1 | contig 14874 bp, 8 predicted proteins | sample MGYA00238136_ERZ651165 | MGnify/ENA primary metagenome ERZ651165 (study PRJEB26861, sample SAMN08777766) | seawater metagenome | isolation source: coastal seawater | place: USA: Florida | collected...
ATACATGACTGCCTAAAACATAAAAAGCGACATTTCTACTTTGGAGAATACACGACATCTCTACTTTGTGTTGACAAAAAGTGTTAGCCCAAAGTGGAGATGTCGGGTTTGTGCAAAGTTAAAATGTCGCCTTTTTAAATGCAGGTAGATCTGCAGATTTGTTAGAGTTAAGCTGTAACAAATCTAAATGGATTTTTCCTAGCCCCCAAGTAGCATTGAGGTGGTGGTGGCTGTTAGGGCTCCTAGGTCTTTTGAGGCATCGTAGCTTATAGCTTATTACAAACAACTCGATGGCACACCGCTGCACCATTATGTTTAGGCTGCTAAAATAACCCTATATGACTAATGCCAGTCATTAATTGGAATTTTATATTCTACACCCTGTAAGTTTTTTCTTTGTATCTGGAGCAATCTTTTTTTTATCTTACCTTGAATCCATAACTTGTCTTCTGGCAATCCTGATATTATATCGTCAAAAGAATCTTTTATTTTTAAAGCTTGTGGTACGCTTGAATGCCTTAAATCGAATACAAGATTCCCTAAGTATATAATTTCTCCACCATTAACAGTAAATTGAGCTACCCCACCTATATTCCGAGCTGCTTTTTTAACTACTCCATCAACAGAAATGTATTCCAGATTATACAACCCTGGCGTAACAATATACATTTGTACATCTCTCCACTGATAAAAATGCTCTTTGAGAGGAGATGGACATAGACTTAGCCTTCCCACCAAGTAGCATGGATGTGGTTGCAGATGCAAGGCCCGTGAGACCTGAAGATACGCTAGATGTAGCAAGAGCGGTGCCACTTCCCTTATAAAGTATACTACCCACTTTCTCTGCTACTGAGCTAGAAGCAAAGCCTCGCCCAAATTTATCTCCCCTCGATAGCTACAATCCTCTCTTCTTCCACCATGCATCTGTCTTGAATTCTTCAGGGAGTTTTGCCCACTCTTCTGCAAACACATTGTCATAACCAAACTTTTCTTTTACTATTTTACACCATTTTTCATCCAAAGAATCAGGGAGTTTAGTTCCACACCACGGGCAGTAGTCTAGTTCCAAATAATCTCCATCTGGATCGTCATGTAAGATAAACATATAATCTTTTGAATGAGGAGAATATCGAATCAGCTTGGTTTTAGCTCCTGAGTTTACAAACATACCTATACAGCAGAAATCTTCTTTTTTCATAAAAATACCTTTTTTAGTTTTTACCTATCAGATCTTTCATTTCTATGACTTTAGCTTTTTTGCCCAAAGTCCTATTCATACTCTTACCCGCTGTATCAATAAGTTCTTCTTTGTAAAGTTTAGACCCTCTTTGTATATATTTTTTATAATGACCTCCAGCATGTGCGTCTTTGCCTGCAATATCTTTTGTATGCCAAACTTTTTTATTATTAGGATCCTGATAAAATTTGCCATATCTTTTATGCCTAAGAACTTTACCATGATTACCCTCCCTACTTGGATCAAAAAGAATATCCCCACTGTCTTCATTATACAACAGTCTCAAATCAGGTTCAGAGTGAATATCAAAGCCTCTAGGTTTTAGTAATTTGGCTAGATCAGTATCTGCTGGAGTGAATAATATATCAGCCTTCCTCTCCCTAATTGGGAAAGACTCAATCTGCATTTTTGGCCAATCATATGGTGGGCTTATATTAATTTGAGCCTTACCTCTATGCTCTGGAGTTGATAATATATTGCCGCCAATATCTACGGGCCCTATAAATCCCAATCCTATATCTATATGGATAATGCTAGATTCAAATCCGTCTATAGTGCTTGACACAGCCTCTTTTGCTCCGATTACTTCACTCTCTCAATTTCAAAAAATTCACTCATTATCTCTAATACTCTTTCTGTATTGATTTTATCTTCTGTTCCTTGAGTTTGAAACTCAATATCAGAATCATCTACTAATAAATCCCAAGAGCAATAAAAATCCTCTTTGCCATATACATCTAAATATACTAGCTTATTATCTTTACGAAACCAAAGAACTTGATCACCATCATAATATTCTGATAACTTTGGAGAATTATTGCCAAAAGTATAATTAACTATATTGATCAAATCCTTTGTAATTATTTTAAAATTAGTCATTTGCCAAACCTTATTTGAATCAGTAGCTTTTTAGCTTTTTGAGCGGAGGGTATTCTTTTAGCAGAATCTTCAAGTACCTCTCTCATTGTTTTATCCATATATTCTCCCGGAAATTCTCTTCTAATTGAACCTCTGCTATAAGTGTTTATGTAGTCTTTTGCTTTTATTTCAATATTTTCTAAAATTCTTCTATTGGTAGGGTTATAGCTATTTAATCTAAATTTTCTAGCATCTTTAGAGAGTTGCTTTTCTTTTTTACTCCTAACCTTCTTATCAGCAGAATTATTTTTATTATCACCAGGATCAGGCATACCTGGAGCTGTAGTAGTAGCTTGGCCCAGCGCCTTTAACTGAGACGCTTTAGGCTTCTTATAATCACCCCGTTTCTTCTCTAATATTCCTCTATTTCTTATATCAGCTTTAGACTTAGATTGCAATTGTATCCCTTTTGCTAATATACTTTGTGGTGATTGCTCTCTTGATGATTGCCGCATTAACATATGATGGGTATCTTCTCTCCCCAATTCCATACTAGTACTATACGCCACCTGACCATTCGTAATATAGCTATTGTCTATATTAGGTTGAGAAAGAAAGCCCAACCCAATCTCTATAGTATTTTGTATGATACTAGATTCCAAACTATCTATAGTAGCTGATACAGTCTCTTTAGCTCCGATTATTGCAGAGCCAATAGCGCTGCTGGCAACCACCTCTGTACCTAATATAGCATCACCCAATATAGGTGCTCCGTACCTTAAAGTGGGATGTAGAAGATTATTATATCTATGGGCGGACGTAGCTGTTTGAGAGGAAATGGACATGGATTTGCCCTTCCCCCCAAATAGCATTGATGTGCTTGCAGATACAAGGCCAGTTACTTCAGATGTAGCATTAAAGCTCCCCTTATCTAGGCCACTGTCAATTATAGAGCCTACCTTCTCCGCTACTGCGCTAGTTGCAAATCCACGAGCAAATTTATCTCCTGTTGCTTGCGAATAAACTCCACCAACTATGCCATGCATCGCCATCTTCTGAACTGACCCATCTGCGTAATTCTTTAAAACTCCTATGTCTCCAACTTTATGCTGAAGGCTTGCTAATGCTACTCGCTGCCCAGCTCGCTCCGCTATTTTAGATGGATCAGAGCCTTCTATCGCTGTTGAGATACCCTCTTCCACCAATGTTTTTTGCCCTATGTGCGAATAAAGCTTACCTCCCTTCATATCAGATATATCACCATTAAGACCCATACTCTTTAGAACTCCCCCTGTAACGCCACCAATAAGGGCTGATTTACCTAATGATGTTAGAGATTCCTTTGACATAGTCTCTGTTAAAGCCCGGCCAACATTACCCCTATTATTTATAAGATTTATGCTTGCGTGAAGTGTAAATGCACTTGTCCCGCTCATCATTGCTCCATTAATGCCAGCATTAAATATTGCATTCTTTGTCAATTCTGTGGCAAATAAATTACTGCCGCTTAAAAAGCCCATTGTGCCTATACTAGAGGTTAAACCGACTAAAAGAGAACCTTCTTTGGTTAGGCCTGAATGTTTGTAAGAATATGAATCACTTGATGGGGTAAGATGGTTTATGTCTAGATATGAGTTAAGATAAGGTCTTTGCGCTTTAAGCCTTGATTCTAAAGGAGATTCCACGCTGATTGTTTCCGCATATATTCTCCCTTTGCTCTTTAAAGCAAATTCTTTTGACTTTACTTGAGTTTCCTTGATTTCAGTGGAGCTAGACCCTCTTCCTTTAGAACTTTGCCATAATGAGCCTTTCTTACTCGAATCATGAGATTCACTCTTACTTACCTTAGATGCTTTAAAGGCAATCTCTTCTCCTTCAATCTCTATAGAATCTTTAGCATCAAGATCTGCCCCTATATATTCCTGATTCTTTTTAGATAAAACTTTGAACTTCCCACCAGACTTAATCTTGGCTTCTACTAATTCTTCTCCGTAAGATGAGGATTGGCTTGTCTTTGTTGAAGATCCAAAGAATCTTTTGCTTTTACTTTCACTCCTCTGATCTATATTTGTATAATTAGATACAGAGGCTATTTCTACTTTCCCCCCTGAATGGAGATCTATATCACCATCAGATCCAATATCACTTCCGTCAACTATTAAATCACCTTTAGTTTTAATCTTGACTGGGCCTTTAGATTCTATAGAGCTCTTTACGTGTTTTACCGAATCCATTCTGTAATAATTTGCGCCATATCCTGAATGATTTTTTGACTCAAGCACTTTTGTTGCAATTACTACATTTCCACCAATGTCAGCATTAAAGGATCCAGACTTAACTTGAGAACCTAAAAGATGGAAATCATCTCCCGTCTTTACTGTGAGTTTCTGCCCAGCATTAATCTTAGATTCTCTACCTAATTTATCTTGATAATGATTCTCATGATAAGAGCTACGCCCTACCTCTCTCTCAATAGCTAAAGATCCAGCAGATTTTATCTCCATATCACCATCAGAGGACATATCTGTGCCAATCATATGAGTATTATTGCCAGATTTAGTTATTAAGCTTCTTCCCGCTTTTACATCAGAATTATAATAGGATGCATCACGGCCAGCTTCCATTATAAGCTTGTTTGCAGCCTGGGCTGTGCCTTGCACCATCTCTAAATCAACAGAGGCTCTTGCATGAAGAGTATTTTGCGCACTAGCTTTTCCTGTAAATCTTAAAGATCCGCTTGAGTCAAAATATATATTACTTGCCCGTGTATCTCCAAAATATTCCATGTCACTATCTGGTGATCTGTATATAACAGTTTCAGCCTCAACTCTTTGGCCAAATGAAGTACCTTCTAAGTAAGCGCTATTTTGAGCCTTAATACCTAAGAATTTTGCTCTCGCATTTTTAGGTGCTTGGTAAAGCCTTGGAATGGCTTTTAAATTTCCATCGCCATCTATATCAATATATTCAACCCAAGCTATATCATCTTGAAGCTTGTTTATTTGCTCTTTAGTAAGAATAACGCCAGGAGTTAATTTTAAATCCTCAGCAGCCCTAACCCCACTTTCTAATAGCTCAATTACTTTCTTACTAGGATCTGTAAAATCACCCATATCCTCAAATCCAGTAAGTTCCTGCATTTGACGCCTAATAAATAAATTTTGGTGATATGCATCTCCAAACTCCATAACATCTTTTGGGGCAGTATTCGGATCATATCCTGGAATTCTTTTGATATAATCAGATGAGTTTTTCCATATTCTTGGATCTGTGTGAGCAATGGATACTTCTTTTATATAATATTTGCTCGGTGCTAAATCCTTTGACCATTTCATCTTTTTAAGAGTATTTGCAATTCTCTCATCTGGCATGTGATATTTACTATAATCTTCTTCTTCCGTTTCAGCTACACCTGAAAATCTTCTCTTAAATTCATAAGCAAGATCAATTAGCTCCTTCTGAGCCATAGTAATTTTTGCACTAGAAGAACCAGCTTTTGTATCTGATATATTGGATGGCGATAATGCACTTGCTGAACCTAAATTGGCAGCTGCTTCAAATTTGGGTCTTGAGTAGGATGTGTTTAAAAACCCTTTATCTTTTATAGTAACATTTTGTGCTTTGTATGTTGTTCCAAGACTTTTTATCTGTGTTCTGGAATATTTTTGCTTTAATCCCGGAGACTCAACATAAAATCTACCAGCTCTGCGATCCTTTCTACCCCACCCATATGGCCTATTGCCCCATGTACGTGTTGATGAACCTGCAATCCATCTGTTATAAGTAATATAATGACCTTGTTTTAAATGGTGTCTATATGCATTAATCACTCTTCCATATTTTTGCCCTACAAAACTATTTTTTTGTGATGTAATATTTGAGCCTATGGAATCAATATGATCAAGGCTAATATTAACATTTCCAAATGCTGAAATTGTTGCAGGATTACCTGCTATTAGGCTGTCGCTAGCTTCTAGAGAAACATTCTTCATTCTCATATAAATATACACTTCTCCTGTACGATTTGCACCCTTAGAAATTTCAGGCCCCCATTCTGGCCCAATATGCCCAAAAACGTAGTCTCTACCATCATAAACTACGGGTGTTTGAGGATTTGCAGGAACTAGTTTTTTCAGATCAGACTCGCTTTTAAAATCTGAAGATATATCCGCAGGTTGATAAAGTGACTCTGCATATAGTACTAAATCTCCACCTTCTGCTGAGATGGTTCCGTATTGATTGCTAACTTTCTTGATTTTACCATCAGATCTACTTTTGATCTGGACTCCCCCAGAGGACAAAATATCATGCCCAATATTATCTAATTCTCCATCTAGCTTTAGTAAAATATCTCCGGCTTCGATTGTAGCTCTATTTATTACATTTCCAGCAATAGATGTAGTAAGCTGTCCTTTAGCCCCTACCTTGCCATTACTCGTAAGACTAGCCCCTTTAAGTGCCATATCTCCATATGAATATAGGTTGCCATTATTGGCAATATATCCAGCTGAATCTATTGTAAGCCCTTCTTGCGCTTCTATTTTTCCATTATTTGTTAAAGAAGATGCAGTAATTTTTGCAGTTAAAGCTGAATTTATCACATGGGAATTTGTAAAATTTGCTCCAGCCAGCTCCATAGATTTTTCTGAGAAAAATAATTTACGGTTTGTGATATCGCCTGTAAATTCTCCTATTAAAGTGCCATCACTTACTACTAATCCGTGATTATCTATTGAGTTACCATAAATTTCTAAAGCTGATTTTGCAAATAATGTACCACTATTATTAATTGATCCCGCGGGCAACCCTGATTGTTTAGATTTACCATTAATTACAACATCTTTGCCTGCAACATTACTCTTAATTTCTGTTGTAAAGAGCGGAGTATCAATCTCCATCTTGCCTTCATAAAAATTAATTACAGAACCCGTTTTTGTATTAAAGGAGCTGCTTGCATTAATTGCTCCTCCTTTTTCAGCGACAAGTTTCCCAGCATTTGTGAAATGATTAGATTCAGATTCTAGCCTTCCTTTTAAGAGTATTTTCCCAGAATCTGTTAGATTAACATCAGTTGTTGTAACTAATGCTAATGTACCCACATCTCCCTCTATAGTAGCAAGATTTACTATTTGACCTTTTGCAGTGATAGCAGCTTTAGCTCCTCCTAGCTTTATAGCGCCTAAGTTTTCTACAGCTAATGCTGAAAGACTAAATCCACTTGGAGCTTCTATTTCCCTGCTGTTAGTAAATTTGCCTTCAGTGCTTATAGTGACCATGCCCCCATTGCTTATAATTCTTGACCCATTCTTAAAATCCTTCTTTGTCTTGAGAGCAATCGCGCCTTCAGAATATTCCAGCCCTTCTAATTTTAATTCACCAGATCTTGATTCTAAAGACAGAAGTTTCTTGGCTGATACTTTGCCTGAATTGGCGTTCGCTAAATCATTTTCTACTGCGATAGAAACGCTTCCTTCTCTAGAGACTATATCTCCACTATTTCCTATAGAATTTGCCGTAATTTCTACTTCTCCTTTAGATTCTATAAAAGATCTTATGCTATTTGATATTTGACCCTCTATAGCAAAAGTAGATTTTCCTCTTGAGGAAATTATGCTTTCATCATTATCTAGCGAATCAGCATTAATTACTATTGCATCACCACTTTCCATAGAGCCTCTTTTGAAATTTTCTAACTTGCCCTGAATTTGCATGGCAAGTGGTCCAGATGATTTAATGATACTATGCCTACTTTCTAAATTATTGGATTCTATCCTTAATCTATCACCACTTTCTACCTGCCCCCCTCTAATTGACATGTTACCCAATGTCGTTAGATCTAAAGCATCCTTTGATACTATGAGCCCCCCATCATTATTAATATCACCAACAATAGATCTAATGGCTGCTTGCCCCCTTCCTATAAAACTACCCTTTTTATTGATAATATCATTTGATACTAAGATTTTTGCTGCACCACCTGCTGTTATTTGCCCCCCTGAATTATCCAACATATCGGTCTCTAGAATTAGAGGACCTCCAGCACTTATTTCAGATGAATTGGTAATTTTACCTCCAACCTTTATTTGCATATCCTCTATACTTGCTATCATTCCAGCGTCTTTTAGAATTGGACCTATATATTGCTTATATTGCTCTTTACTAGAAATCAAATCCCTTCCCGAATCTACAAATATTTTCTTGGCTTTTATTGTACCACCTAAATTTGCTACATCTCTTGCGGCTTTAATATCTAGCTCTGAAGGGGCTCTTATTATACCCCCATCATTTTTTATATCAAAAGCTCGGAGTACCACTTTGTCTACCTTACTTGATGTCGCAAGAGCTCCTGATTTATTGAAAAAATCACCTTTAGCTCTAATCTCTAAATATCCATTATCTGACTTATCACTTGACCCCGCATCTAATGCTGCAGTGCTTAAGGTTGCACTAGACGAACCTTTGTATAATCCAGCTTGATGATCAGGATCTATAGGATATTCTACGCCAATAGATCCTAGATTTTCTATATTACCATCAGTAATGATTCTCACTTCCCTTCCACCAGATAATAAATTTCCTCCATTTATTATATTAGAGCCTGAATCTAGTTTAAGTGTTTTAGATCCCTCCACTTTCCCTGCATTAGTAATATTTCCCTCTGAATCTATTGATACTTGGTCAGATCTAATAATTCCTTGATTTATAGCCTCCTCTTTAGCACTTATTGCTACTTCTTTAGGCGCTCTAATAAGACTTTTATTTAAAAATAAGCTATCTGCAGATCTAATTATTACTGCATTATCTCTTGATTCTAGCAGCCCATATTCCTTCTTATCAATATCTGGAATATTATGTATATTCCCCAAAATATCTATAGTTAGTGTGCCATATGAACTCACTCTTCCGCTATTATGAAAGCTTCCAATACCAGTAATATGAGTTTGCCCAGCTAAAGTATGTATAGTGCCATGATTTATAAAATCTCTTCCAGAAGATGCATATATGTTAGCTTCTTCCGATAATATTATCCCTGAATTATAGACATCTCCTAATGCTTTAATCTGAACGTCTTTTGGAGATAAAAGTTTCCCATCACTCCAAAAATTATTGCTAGAATTTATTCTAATTTGCCCAAACTTTGAGACAATTGATCCAGAATTACTCAAATTTTGAGAATCAAAAACTATTCCGCCTTTGCCATGTGAAGCTATATTTGCCCCATGAAGCTTAATATCTCCAGCTGCAATATAAGATATATCACCGCCCGCTTCAATTTGTGATGAAGTCTCTACATCAACATTGCCCCTTGAGTTAATACCTATATTCCCCTTCGTTGAATGTAGAGCTCTATGTCTTAAATTCCCATTAACATCAATTGTGATATCTCCTGTATCTGCTTCTAACTTTCCTAAATTTACCCCAACTCCTTTCTCAGTTGCTTGAATAAATATTTTGCCCGCATATAAGCCACCATAATGATAAGAATCTATAGATAATGTAGGTTTTGAATCTCTAACCTCTTTTGATGCAAATGCTTTAGTTTTAGTATCAAAAGACCCTGTGCCGCTAACTATTCTTGCCTCTTTGCCTGCATGAAGCTTCGCATTTATTTGTGTAGTTCTTGCAATAACATCAAAATAATCTAAATCTCTTAAGTCCAGATCTTTGCTAAAGCTAATATTGCCTTTATCAAGTAAGATTTTTTCTAATTCACCCCTTGAATTAAGACTTGGCACACCAGTAGTCAATGTTACTCCATGTATATTTATAAAATCAGCTCCTCCTATATTTATTCCATTGGGATTTGCTAAAATATAATGCGCTCTTCTACCAAATACTTCAGTAGCTCCTCTAATATGCGACATATTACTCGAAATCACTTCATTGATAATAGTATTTGCGCTAGTCCCACCTACCATATTAGGATTTGCTAAAACCATTCCACCCAACTGCGATAAACCTTCCCTAGGACTATTATTTAAAATCAATCCAGATTCGCTGACATTAAAATCATTGAATCTATTATGAGATATGCCAGAATTATTTGGTGCATTAATATGAACCACCTGAACCCCATTAGCAGCCCTATCTATGCTAATATTACTATCAGCTGGAATTATTCTAGCATCTATTTGTGATCTATGATTTATGGCTTTTGTATCTGCCGTATGATGAATTGCCTCAGAAGTCGAAACTCCCCTAGTAACAATTTTGGTCTCAGCAAATGTGCTTTGTGCAAATAGACAAAATGATAAAAATAAGCTTATTACTCTTCTTATCTCATATAATGTTATTTGAACAAATTTACTCAAAATATTTTCCTATTTAATATAACTATATTTCAACATGTCTCACTATATATTTAACTCAGTAGAGTCTTATATATCGATACCTATTGAGAAATAAAACTCACTTCCTTTTGGCTTAATGTATTTTGCCTTTATACCTTTTCCTATCATCGCTTCAAATCTAACTAAGCCCTTATTATTTCTTATGCCAAATGCAACGCCAGACATCATTCCCTTAACTTCCTTCTTAGTGTCATAATTAGCAAATCTTCCTACATCAATTCCTACAAATAATTCTGTATCTTCTAATATCTGATTTGTTGTTTTGTCTTTATGTATAAATCCTAGAGCTAATTCATTCCTTACATACAATCCATTATCCGAATTCTCTACCTGCTCCTTATATCCTCTAATTGATGATATACCCCCTATCGTCACTTTCTCAGAACCTGCAAGCCTTTGAGATGTAAATTGACCAGATAAGCTACTAGTAAATTTAGGGGCAAAATATGCTGGCTTCATTTGCATTACTTTTAGCCAACTTAAATTATAATTTACTTTGTGAAACTTATTATGAGGCTTTGCAAAAGACCCAAAATTTTTAAGGTAATGATAATTTATTCCATATACATAGCTAATACCTATACCAAGAACCGAGCCTGCAAGTCTTCTTTGATGATTTACTCCAGCTGCAAATTTATCTATTATATAACTTGATATTTCTAATCTATTATCCGCTATATAATTAGAAAAATTATCATGTTCGTATAAAATATTTGTACTTGTTTTGCTCAATCTATCTCTATGTATAATGCTACTTATACCAATATTATATGTTCTTCCGCTTCCAGAATTTTTAAACTTCTCATTATTTGCATGTATAAAGCTTCTATATGTACTATGACTTACATTGAAATTTACATTATGGTAAGAATATGGAACAGAGATTCCACCCGAATAAATCCTTGTATATCTTCTTCTAATATCACCAAGAGATTGTCTATGAGATAAAAAATATCTATCATTACTCTTTAGAAGATTCTCTACCCCTATAGAAGTTATAGATTGCTCCATCCCTTTATTCTTGCTTCCATAATTATCAATCCCTGTAGAAAGCTTCCAAACTTTTAACTCTTTATCATCAATGACAATTATACTTGTATTCTCCTTTTTCCCAGGTTTAAGAAAGATTTTTGATTTGTGCCCAGAAATAAGTGATGAAAATTGATCAGAAGATTGTTCTATATCTCGTAAATTTAATATTTTATCTTCAGAAATAGGTAGCACATGATCTTGCTTAATCCTTCTACCGCTCTTATATTCTGTAGCTTCTACTCTTCCCTCAATAATTTTAATCAATAATTTTTGAGTTTGAAGATTTTGCTCAGGAATTACCACCCTACTCGTAACATATCCATATTCTACAAGCTTATTTGTAATAATTCTCTTGAGATCACTTATATCCTTAGCTCTCAAACATCTAGTTTGATACTTTGATTGCAGAGCTTCTACATCCCTAAGAGGCAATATTTGATTCTGTAAAATCTCTATTTGATCAATCTGAAAACATATTTTGTTTGGTAGTTTGTTTGAACTGTCCTGTGAATCTATTTGCTCTTCTGCAATAGACGAAAACGCACTAAAAAATGCTACTATTACACCTGCAATCCTAAAAATGGTAGTAAATATCCTAAAGCTTTTATTATAGAAAATCCTCATTAACACCCATAGTCCTTAAAATGACCATATGCCTTGTAAATAAGAATAATGCGAATTATTATTTCTTATTAGCACCCCATATACTACAAACTATAAAAAATGAGAACCAAATTTGCAATAAATTATTGCTTAATATATTAGTGATTAAGTAATAGAAATAAGTCTGTTATATTAACTAATAGGTGAATCTTACAAAGCTATAATTGGGCCTTTTACATAACGCATATTATACGATTTACAAAGTCACCTGAATATCAGGGGGTTATAAATTGTTTTTATGGGTATTTAATATTCGCCAATTGGTAAGTCCTGAGCAATTTTGGACATTTCAGGGTTCCTTTAGACTACTCGACCTGAGATTTATTACCCTCTATTGACTGAAATTGGATTCTATTAATCCACATTTTTATTATGATAGCTAAGCAGCCATTGCCTAACACATTAAATAGTCTGGCAAATCAGTTAATGTACTTCACAAGAATTGTGACTATCTCCTAAAGATTGCACCCTATGCCAGTCAATAAAAGTATTGTCTGATGCATCCGGTACAGAAAAATCTACAACATACGCAGCTGATACACCGGAATAATGAATCTCACCCCCTATATCTGAATCGTCATCAGATATGTATTGAAGGTAAGTGTCATAATCACTATAATTCTTAAGCAACCCTACCATAACTTCAGAAAGCCCACTTGTATCTCTAGGGGTATATTCTTTAAGAATTACACTAAGCGCTTCAAAAGCACATTTAAATTCTTCACTTCCTGTATCGTCTTGAAGCTTATGCTCTTCATAGTGCTCAAGTAATATTCTTAAAAGATCTGTATTTGTATTAACTATCGCTTGAGCAAAGCAACCTTTACCTCTCGCTGAAGTCAGGTCAATATCAGGGTTAGCGTCCAAGAGAGCTTTAGCCTTCCCATTAAAAGCATCTCTATTTCCCCCATTTGCCGCTTGACATAGAAACCGAAGTTTTTGCTCTAATTTCATACACACCTCCCTTGCCCGTCAGTATAACAAATTATTTTTAACCTTTAAAGCATTCATTTTAATTAAACTGATTTAATTGCCTCAAAAAATGAAACAGTCTTCTCCAGGTATAACGTTTCTAATTCTCCTAAAAGGGTCGTATATTCATCCGGATTAACAAATCTGGCAAACAAATCAATGCTGGCATCATTTATTTCTTCTTGCAGAGCTTCTTTTTGAAATGTTTCTGCAGATGTTATTAGTTTATAAAGCAAATCAAGCCATTTATAGGCTTCCTGAGAATGTTTTGATGATTGCCTTACTCTAGCTATGGCTTCATCAGATGAAAAAAATAAACTTGAATTTTTCAATGTCATGTTATTAGTTATATCTCTAACAAATTCTTGAGAGTCTAGCTTGCGAGGATCAATCCAATTACCAATTTCTAATAATCTCAGCCCTAACTTAGCTGCAATATCTATACAATCTCTATATTGATCGGCCTTTGGTCCCACATTACCTTTGTCAGCAGGGGAATATATTTTTAAATCCTTCGTAGCAACAATTTTGGCAGAAGCAACTCCAGCAAAAAGTCTTTCAGAATTAGAAGCAATATGTTCACTAAATGCTGAATTACTTGGATCAACAATTAAAATTTCCTTCTCTCCTTTTGGGTTAGTCTGTTGATGCAGAATTATCGTATGGGTCTCTAACTTATTTGCCTTCTTATTAATCGACCCACTAGAATCTCTTGCAAATATGTCTACTAAAGCAGTATTCTGATTGGTTTCTTCGCAATGTTTCATAGCTTTGCGTATTAGCACAACTTCCAAAGGGGTTAGCATATGAGATACTTCCTCAATCTGACTTTTTGCGCTCTTACTTTTTTTAGAACCTGTGGATTTCACAGAACCCTTGGGCGCTTCTGTCCTTGTATAAATTTTTGCTAACTCATCACTTTGCTCATCTGTAAAATGGGCTGCATTAATACCAAACCTTGTAATTGTACTTTTTTCATTTGTGTATTCATCCTCTAAAATCAAATATAGGTCTGGGTTTTCATGAAGAAATGCCATATAAGCGTCAAGCTCAAGATAGTAGTCTTGCAAAGATTTAATTTTTGTGTCAAACCTAGTAGATAATACAGATAAATCCATTTCAGCCTTAGTATATTCTGTATCTTTTACCAATCCACTTGAAGCGCATTTCATTTCTAAAACAGACTTACTTTGAAGCTTAACATATACATCTTTTTTGCTTATCCACTGCCTTACTTGCTGTCCAATTTTTTGGCACTCTACCTTTAGTTCACCTCTTACCAGATCATCATTTTTAATCCTTCTAGATATAAAACTAGTAGGTGTAATGGAACGAGTACCAAGTTCAGAGGCAATTGTTTTAAATACTTCACCAGATATATCTAAGGGATCACCATCTGCAAATATTTTACCCTTCCAAATACTTTCTAACTCCGATTTATCTCTGTCTTCTCTTGGCTCAGCCTTAAACTTCTCTGATGACATTATTTAGCTCCTATTTCATCTATACAATTATCCATTTCTTGCTTAGAGCATAACTGGGAGTAGAATAATTGTCAATATAATTAATGAATATTATCAAATAGATTTAGGAGTATTTTGCTACCTAAGGCTAAATACTATGATTGCAGTTATATGGCTGCTTCAAACAAAGTGTCCGATAAACTAGGACAAGATCAGTATCCATTTTTTCTTCCAATGACATAAGGCCTATTTTATGCTCCTTTAACATTTCTACAGTTTCTAAAAGCTCTTTCAAGCT
>ENA-OWNT01003447-OWNT01003447.1-seawater-metagenome-genome-assembly--contig:-NODE-3447-length-14870-cov-8.709187_pt1 | contig 14870 bp, 10 predicted proteins | sample MGYA00238136_ERZ651165 | MGnify/ENA primary metagenome ERZ651165 (study PRJEB26861, sample SAMN08777766) | seawater metagenome | isolation source: coastal seawater | place: USA: Florida | collected...
CCCTTCTGCTCGACCTTCTTTTCCCCCTCGAGCGTGGTGGGCAGCCCCGGGCCGGTGGACGCCTTGTTCGCCTCGTCGATCCAGCCGTCCTCCCACGGCAGGGAAGCGGTGCTCTGTTCGCGCTTCTTGTTGGTCGTTGGGAGCTTGGTCTGGCGGTCGGCGTTGGACGCGTTGTCGACGGCGCTGCCGTTGGAGGTGGAGCGGTCCTCGGATCGGGGGTCAAAGAGGTCGGGTGACTTGGACTGGCAGGTTTTCTTGGGCATTGGGAGCTCCCGTGGGTGGGCACCGGGGGGACGATGACCGACGTGGGTGTGGTGCCGACTGTGGGGGTGTTTCCAGTCTCGGCACTTGGGGGTTCAGTGTTGGTTGATCGTGTGTCTCGTTGGATTCGAAGAGTACGGCGGTCCGACATGGCGACCGCCCAGCGACAACTGAGCCTCCTCGTCGGCCGCGTCCTCCGACACCGACCGACCTTTCCCTCGTCGGGGAGGGCCTCGGGGCTCCCACAGCCACCACCGCCAGGGCAACCTCGTTGGCGCGGGGGGCGATGCCCGTCTCAAGCGCTCGACAAGCACTCACAGATCGATGGTGAACTCAACGAAGCTCCCCGTGGCAGCCTCCGCCTTCCCCTTGGCGAGCCCGGCCGCGCCTCTGGCCCACTCAGCCTTGTACTTGGTCAAGGCCGACAGGCGGATCGTGATCCGCGAGACTGCCCCGTCCTTCCCTTCAAGAGTGATCTGGCCTACCGTAGCAGTCCCCCCGGAGAAGCTGTTGGTGACGGGACTTCGGAGCTTCTCGACAAACGCGGTGATCTGCTCCTTCGAGGGATTGCCTGAGAGCATCCCGAACTTCTTGGAGTCCCTCCGGATCATCTTCGTCCAGCGAGCCCGGTCAGCACTAAGGCGATTCGCTTGCTTGGGGGTAAGCTTCGGCCTCGACGTGTTGGAAGCCAACTCAGACGGCTTCTCGAACACAAACGTTAACTTGCCAGGCTTTCCTGACACATTAATCTTGATGCCGTTGGGCCAGCTGAACTCACCAGCGATGACCCAGGTATCGTGGATGCTCGTGTTGAAGCGCCCTTTGGCGCCAAGGGAGTCCTTGATTCCCTTGCCATAGCCAGCGGTGACCTTGCCAGAGGTCTTCCCGGCCTTGAACTCGGCCGTAGCGCTGACGACGATAGAGCCTTCGAAGCCCACATTCGGATCGTTGTATCCGCACAACTTGGCGATGCGTTCCGACACCCCGTCGAACTTCTTGCCCAGCTCCTTTCGATGTTTCACCATCTTGTTGACGTCGGGCTTGGCCATGTCACGCAGCTTCTTGCCGTCCTCCTCCATCTGCTTGGGGCTGACATTACCATACCCATTCTTCTGGTAGTATTTCGGCGTTCCCATCTTCGCGTAGAGGATTGCACTGTTCTCTGCCTTTTCCATCGTTTTGAACATCTCCCAGTCCTCGATGTTGCCGGTTGGGCAATCCAGCGCCTTCTCTAGGTCCGATTTACTGATCCCAAGCTTGTCCGCGGGGTCTTTCATTACCAGGATCAATATCTTAAGTGCATTCACGTGCTTTTCTGCGCAGGGCCGGACGATGGACCAACGGGGAATCTTGCCCGCTTGGATGCCCTTGATGTGTGCCTCGAAGTCGAGAAACGGCTTCATCACGGCCTTGCGGTGGAGGGCCATGAGCTTCGCGATCTTCTTGAGGTGTTCATCACCCTGTTGACCGTTCTTCCAGGCCGCGTACCAGCGAGCCAGATCGCCGATGGCGTCACGAAACAGGGACCTTGCCTGCTCGGGGGTGGTGATGGGCTTGCTCAACACGCTGATCTTGCCGGTCAAGGTCAGGTCGAAGCTGAGGGTGAACAGCAACAGGTCCAGCTTCACGCCGAGCTTCACGTGGGCCTCTGCAGTGGTCCGCGCCTGCTTGGCGCTACCGGTGCTCGCCGTGCCGGTCTCGCTGGTGCCTTTCGCGAGCTCAAGGGAGATGCCCGCTCCGCCGGTCAGGCGGATGAAGCCAAGGAGAGGCGGTCCTTCGAGCGAGAAGCTGCCTTTAAAGATCACCCCCGAGTGGGCGCCGCTCACCCGCGGCCCCTTGGCCAGCTTCGACTTGTCGTCTGCCCCAGAGGTTTTGGTGCTCGACTTGGGCGACGGCGGCACGAGCGACTGTTTGCAGGCTCCCCCTTCGGGGTCAAACATGTCGGCGCCACCGATGCAGAGCTTGTCGCGCAGGACCAGGCCGCCAGCCTCCAGAGTGGACACAGGCGTTGACACCTCTGCGACCTCGCGAGGCTCCGTGTGCCCGCCCCCCTTACTGGGCCGGGCCTCGGGCCCGTGAGCGTCGTCTAGGAAGGAGGCCCCCAAAGTGGAGACATCCAGGCTGTCCAGCACCGTCGTCTCTGCCCCGCTGCTCGCTCGGACCAGCCCTGCCGACGCCGCCTCCCCCGCTGGCATCCCCGCGATCTGCCGCGCTATCTCGTGCCCCTTCGCCTCCGCCTCCCGCTCATGCGCGTCCCCCGGCGACGACACCTCCAGCCCCCCTCCAGTCGCCTGTGGAAGCCGCCCCTCCATCGCCTGCACCACGTGGGTGAGCTCGTGCGCCAGCAGCTCGATGCCTTCAATCGACCCGGGCCGCCATGCCCCTTGGCCGAAGTAGATGTCGCGGCCGTTCGTGAACGCGTGTGCGTTCAAGGCACCAGCCGCCTCCACAGCTGCCCCGTCCGTGTGGATCCGAACATGTCGGAAGTCCTGACCGAAGGCCCGCTCCATTCGAGCGCGAACCGCCTCAGGCAGCGGCTGTCCCGACCGCTTTCCGAGGAGCTGCGAGGCCCGTGCGGTGTCGAGTCCTTCATCTTCCGCCTGGCCGCGCTTGCGCATCACTGCCCGCATCGCCGACGGAGGGGCGCTCCCGGGGACCAGGGGCGCGGCATGGACGCCACTCAGGCCCACCATCGCCGCATCGTGCAGGACCGCCCCATAGGCGTCGCCGCCACCAGAAAGCGCTTCGAGGAGCTGCTGGTTGCCCGCGTGGGCGTGGAGGTGATGGATGGTGGCGCGCTCGGCCCACATCGCCTCGGAGGGCTCGGGGGCGACGCGGGCCGTGGATGGCGGACTGTCCTTGGATGCCTGGTCGGCGCGAGGCCGGAAGAAGCGTTGCAGGTCGAAGGGGTCGGCAGACGTCACGGGCACCATCCAGGGAGGTCGGCGGACGCGCACCGCATGGGCCTGCGCGCCGCGTGCTCCTCTGATGCAAGACAGGTGCCATGGACTGGGGGCGCTGCAGCGCCGTGTGGACGGGGTGGCGGCAGGGAACGTGTCCCACGTGACATGGAACGTGACACGGAGTGTGACAGACGCCAGGTGTTCCGCCCCAACACGACCTCCCGGGTCCGGTGCGAGCAGCCACGCTACTGATGGGTGCCCGGGCGAGCCATCGCACGAACGTGCGTCTTGACAGCCGACCCAGCGCACCACCCGCTGGCTCGCCACTCCATGGCGGGGATGGTTGCGGCCGCCACCCAATGCTCGCGGCATGGGCCCCGATGCAGCTTCTACGCTGGCGGCCGACGCTGCCAGACCTCTCCGACCAAGGCCTGGAGCTCCACTCGGTTTGCGACCCCGAGGTCCTCATAGATTTTGCGAAGGTGGGTGCGCACCGTGTGTGGCGACCGCTTGAGGTCCGACGCAATCTCATCGATGGTGCACCCGACTGCGGCCAGTGCGGCAACACGCCGCTTGACAGCGCTCAACCGCATCGCCTCGGGGATGCTCATGAGACGCAGGGGGCGAGCGGTGATGAGGAAGGCCGGCTCGCCCTCTGCGGTGTTCAGTGGGGTCACCTGGACCCGCTCACGTTCGAGAATGAGCTCGACTCGGGCGGTGTTGTGGTCACCAGCCTGCTGGATGACGGGCATACAATGTTCCAGAAGAGCTGCACGCTCCACCTCATTGCCCGGGCTCGCCATGAGCACGGCGCCTTTGGCGTTCACGACGACTGTTCTTCCCCCACGTGGTGGACAGGCAAGGCCGGCCGCAACCTGCAGGGCATGGTCGACATCCGGTCGCCGGGCCTGGCAGGTCGCGAGGTCTGCACGGTCGAACGGCGGGCTCATGCCCACGCGGTACAAGTCGACCCCGCCCACAAGCACGTCTCCGTCCGTGACGAGAATCCCAATCGCCGAGTGGATGCCGAGAGGCTCCCACACGGCTTCCCGGATGGCTGGCGCGATGGTGTCGGGGGCGCCGAGCCCCCAGGTGTTGACCGGCGGAGCTTCGTCGAGTCCCACGTCGAGCTTCCCGAACAGATGACCCTCGAGCCCCGCAAAGAGACGCTGGGCTGCGGAGGCGCCGTGAACGACGGTGGTTCCACAGTACAGCGAACCCGTGGATGTATCGACGAGCATGTCGTAGGAAACGGCGATGTTGGCGGTGACCGCTGTGCACAGCTCCTGCAGCAGGTTCAGACGGATGACATCAGAGGTCGGATTGGGTGCGGTGGTGGCGACTTCGTGCACAGATGTACTCCGTCCAACATTGGTGGCCATGGTGTCACTGTCGCTCAGGCGGGACTCACGGCCCACTCTGGCGGATGACCGCGGCGAGCAACAGGCATGGCGGAGGCAGTCCGACCGGGAGGCATGGTCAGCGCCACTTGCGGCCCACGAGCACCTCACGGTGGACAACCGTCCCTTCCTCGACATTGAGGCGTACCCTCAGCGACCCCGACTCGGCGGTCACAGAAGCCTTCCACCGGCCGCTGGGAAGGTGGTCGAACTCTGCGATGCCGCCCGCCGTCATGCCAGGCAGGAGGTGTATCGACATCCCCTTGGCATCGCCGGAAAGGCCGTACAAGGAAACGAACGCGTCCAGCGCCGCTTCTCCCGTCGCCGCGTCCACGAGGGTGAACGAAGCGTGGCCGGTGCCGAAGATGCCGAGCGGAGGCAGATTGCTGCTGTCCCTGTAGGCCGTGACAGTCCGTTTCTGCCGCCTCAGGCCCCCTCCCGAGAGTGAGAGCTCCACGGGGACATCCACCGGGAGCGCCAAGGAAACGGCCTCGCCGTGGCTGCAGGGCACTCTCCCTGTGCCCTCCTTGGACTCCCAGGTCAAAAGGCAGCTGAGGTCCGGGGAGGGGCTCGCGGCGATGGCCGTGGACACGGTCACCAGCTCGTCATCGGTGTCGTCCATGGAGGCTTCGGCGAGGACCACGGAGTCCACGTCGGCAGGCACCGCGAGGTTTGCTCCGTCGAGGTTCTTCACAAGCACGTCGCCCCGCGGACAGGTGCACTCCAGCGCGGCTGACCCGTCCCACCAGCAGTTTCCGTAGTCGAACGGCTCTCGAGGTTCTTCAACCGCACACGTGGCGTAGCCGATGCGCTCGCACTGCGAAGGCTCCTCACAGACCACGTGAACCACCCGCGGACGCTCGACCACCCAGGTCTCCGCCCACTCGTCTGAGCGAGGACTGCGGAGCTCGAACGAGGGACGGCCAAACTCCTTGGACCGAAGGCTGAAGCTGGCGTCCTGACCTGTCGGAAGGACCACCTCGAAGGCACCATCGGCATCGGTCGTCACCGTCACACCGTCCTCATATGTGCTGAAGCGGACACTCTGGTTCGCGATGGGCGAGCCGCTATCGTCCACCAGGCTCCCGTGGAGGGTGGTGCCTCGAGCGACTTGGATTTGCAGCTCCTGCGAGACCGTGGAGTCCAGCTGGGTAGACCGAATGGGGGACTGCTCAGGGCGTCGCCGCACGGCGGAAAATGCGCCGCAGAGAAGGTCTGGCAGCGAGACCCAGCCGTCGCTGTCGGTTTCGTAGTTCCCGACCGAAACGAAGTCGATGTCGCCCTGGCGGTCCTGCAGGATTGTGTTCAGGCCGAATGCGTAGCCCGAAACCCCCGCGCCAGAGGAATCGACGACCTGGAGGCGCGACGGACACTGCTCAGGCATCGTGAACAGCAGTTCTGGCCCTGCTTCGTCCACCTCCACAGCAGAGGGTGACGCTCCGGCGACCACCCGGATGCGCCCCGGAGCAGCCGCCTCGACCTCGAACCGTCCTTCGTGGTCGGTGAATGTACGTTCGCCCTCGGCGCTGTGGCTGGACTCTTCGGACCACTCCACCTCCACCCCTTCAGCGGGTGTTCCATCCGGTCGAACAACACGACCGCTGACGTGGAAGGGGGCGGAGGACGTTGCTGCCGACATCGAACGGGTGGCGGGGCTTTCGGTCGAGTCGATGGAACCACCGGATGTCGCAGCGGCGGGCATGGTGAGTATCGCTTGAGCCAACACAACGATGACCCATGGGAGGCTTTGTGTGCGGCTGTCGCTGCAGGCGCCCTGGAGGCGGGCACCAACAGGCTTTGCGGGGGACGAGACGAAGTGGGCACGGGGTGTCAGTTGAGCCTCCTGGCCAATGGCCGATGTTGCTGGCGTCGGTTCAAGCAAGGGCTGTGCCAGCAGTTCGAATGAACCTCGCTGTGGGCAGCGACGTCGTCTCGCACCCCTTGGTCCCCACCAGAACTCTCCCTCCACGGGGGCGAGGTCACTGCTGTCCGCCTGCCCAAGAGCCCGTCCTGTCCGTCAACCTCGTGACTGGTGCAGGTCGCAGTCGGAGCGGTCCGCGACTGTCACGATGACATGTCACCCGTCGGTGCGAACGCAACCCGGGAATCCGACTCCTGAGCCTCCGCCGGACCTGGCTCCAAGTCTGGCTTCGGGGGCGCGGAAGAGGCCTTGAGAGCGTTCGCGACGCCCCTCCGCGCGCTCATCCGGGTTCCCGTGCCGGCGGCCCACTCCGTGAGTGAGGTGTCACCCGTTGGTGTCACTGGCACCTGCCAACCTCGGGCGGGGGGGACACACCAGGGGGACAGCTGTGCTCGGCTCTCGCTGCTGAATGGGCAGTCCGCAAATCGTCCTGGTTGCCGAAATGTCGAGCAGGAGGTTGATTTCGTGGGTTGTGGTCGGTGTTGGGCACAGTTGGCACGAACCATGCACATCCGCCTCATGCCGATGAGTCGGCACTCAATGAAGGAGAATCTGATGAACGCCCGCCTGCTTGTTGCTCTCGTCACGCTCTCTGCGTGTGACCTCTCCACCAAGACCGAGTCGTCGCGGGAGCAGACCGAGGTGGACCGAGATGGTCTGCTGGCACTCCGGTCGGAGCTCGTGCCCCTCATGGAGGAACTGCAGGGGCTTGACACCCGGTCGCCCGAGGCCGTGCAGGTCCGAGGGGCGATCCAGAATCTGCTCGAAGATGTGGTGCCCGCCGACCAGGCACGGGTCTTTGTCGACGCCCTGGAGTCGGGTGGCCACACGCCCGAATTGGCGAGCCTTGATGCTCTCGACACCGAGCTTCGTGTCGACGTGGACACGGCGATGTCGGAGTGGACGAACGCAGTGCTCTCTGCATCCGCGGAAGACCTCGACCTGCGAGCGGTGATGGTGGAGGCGAACGACGCCCTGGACGAGCGCTTGCCAGCAGGCCTGACCGTGGCAGAGCGCGAACTCGTCTTCAGCCTCCTTGCGGTCCATCTCGCAGAACTCGCCCCGGACCGGGTCTACGCCGAGTTGACGGGACTTGGGCGGGCGATGTCTTGGGGAGAAGGGGGACTCGTGGCCTACGAGGGCGAGTCGGCAGGAATTGAGGGCGCCCCACCGCCCTTCGTCACGGCAAGCGCCTGGACCACTTCCAGCCTTCGGTGGTGCCTGGAGTCTACAACCGACGACGTCACCGAGGCCGAGGTGCTCTTCTCGATCGCTCGTGCGGCCGGCGCGTGGGACCGCTGGTCTGGCCTGACCATGCGCCACGACTGTGGAGACCCCGACATCACCCTCTCGTTCACCGAAGCGCCCGACACCTTTGGAAGTCCGTACGGCGTTTTGGCGCATGCCTGGTTCCCCGAGTCGGGGGTGGTGGAGTTCGACGATGCCGAAGATTGGGCCGTGGACTACCAACCTTGGACCTCCCAACCCATCGACCTCGAGACGGTTGGTCTGCATGAGCTCGGACACGCCCTTGGCATCGACCACTCCGCCGAGACCGAGGCCGTGATGTACCCATACTACGGCGCGAGTCGTCGCTCGCTGGACCAGGACGACATCGACGGTGTCCAGAGTCTGTACGGCGCAGTCCAGAGTCCTTGCTTTGAGGCCGTGTTCGACAGCTATGTGGCGACGGTGATGGCCGCGTCTGCCGAGGGAATTGCCAGTGCCGAGGGCCTCACGGCAAGTCAGCCAGCCCACGCAATGGCCCGAGAGTACGCCAGTCTGGCGTTCGAGTCGAACGTGGAGGGCTTCTTCGGCGGCTCCAGTGCCTCCGTTGCTGGGGCAGTCTACGGCCAGCTCGCCTTCGTGTCCTCCGAACAGGCCGGCCTCGACTCGGCCGGCGAGGACGCTCAGAGCGGCGCGGTGCTCCCGAGCCTTCACGCTGCGGAGAGGCTCCATCCGGCCGCGCTCGCAGCTGCACTGTGTTGGGCGCAGTGATGCCGTCCGCTGCGAAGTCCGCCATCTACACACGTGTGTCGACCCTTCCCTCGACTATCACCTTGCTGAGTCAGCTCATGTCGCGCTCCACACGAATCTGTGCTGTCCCTGTGTTCTGTTCCGTCGCTTGCCTCACAGAAGATGGGCCGTCCAAGGTTGCCGATTCCGGCAGGGCTCGTGCCTGGAATGACACTGGATTCTCGGACGACGATTCGACGCACAGTGGGTTCGAAGTCTGGGGGGAAGCAGAGGCCTACCTTGTGGAGGCCGATTGTCGCGTAGTCTGGAGCATGGAAGGAACCGTGTGCCAGGGCTGCAATCTTGCCTGGGACGTGGAGCTGACGGCCCTTTCCGAAGGAGTCTGCCCGTTCGAACGGGGCACCCGAGGCCGCTTCGAAGTGAAGAACGATGCCGCCTATTTTGATGGAGACTACTGGGGCGCGGCTGAGGTGGATCCGTACTGGGGGTGGTCGACGCCCGGGTTCGACTACGTCGCTTGGGAGACAGAAGGGTATGTGTATGGTGACTCCGGCCACGCATACCACTATTCGGGACGTGCCATTGGCTACTGGCCCCCCCGGGAGTGGTGAGCGAGCCTGCGCGACCACTGCACGACACATGCAAGTGGGCGCCCCCTTCACGCCTGCGGCTGGTCGCCCCCAACCGCAACGACCGGGTCCAGTGAGTGGCCGCTTGCACTGTTGCGGGCCGTTCCCTTCGGCTGCTCGACCTCGTCCGGCCAGTCGACATACGAGGGTCGTCCAACGCCCTGGCGGGGCACGTTCGCCGCCTCCATCGGGACCCTCTCGACGGCAATTGCTGGCATCCGCGCGACCGGCTACACAGCGCGGACCTCGCAGAGAAAGGGTCGAGAAGGACCCTGTGGCAGTTGGATTGAGGTGATGGGGGTCGACATGGAATGCGAGTATCGGAACCGGCAGACCGTGGGTGCGCGGGGGCTACTGCTTGCGGTACTCGGACTGTCCATGGCCTGTTCCACGGAACCAACAAAGGCGCCGGACGGGCGCGTGGCCGAGACCACCGAATACGGCGAAATCTTGCTCTATCCCCACACCCGGGTACCGGAGCGGATGGCTGGCTTCCAGTCGGTGGTGGTCCATCCTGATCATCTCGAGTTCACGTTCGAAGGCGAGGCCAGTGCGGTCGACATTTCGAGTGGTGCCGTGCTCGCGGGGACTGAGGGGGGCGGCTACCTCCGGCGGGTCACGAGCCGCTCGGCGGCTGGCTCGGTTCTCACCGTCCAGACAGTACCGGCCACCCTGGACGAAGCCATCGAGTATGCCGACCTCGACATCGCGCTTGACCTTGGCGGGGACTGGGAGGAAGAAATCTCCTCCGGGCCCGAGGGGGCACCTGCGCCGCCGACGACCATCACCGTGAGCCCGGCGAGCTACGGCCTTGGCGGCAAGGAACTGATGTCGGGCACTGACGGCGTGGGCTCGCTCTCCCTCGGCTTTCGGTCGGGCACGCTGTCGATGAAGCCGGGTGCAAAGCTGGTGGTGAAGACTGGTCTGGGGACCGACGAGCGGTACGAGGTGGGGGTGTGGCTCGACGCCGACCTCGACGCCCTGCTGGAGGGCAGCGCCTCCGTCTCAGGCTCCAAGAACGGGGACGCGGACCTCGCCAAGCTGTCTCGGGTCTTCGTGGTGTGGGTAGGAGCCTTTCCCATCGCCGGACGCGCAATCCTCGACATCGACGCCGAGGGCTCTGTGTCGTTCACCGTGGCGGAGACGTTCACCTGGGACCTCGACGGCAAGGGGCGTGTGGAGGCGGAAGCCCGCAAGGCGAATGGGCAGTGGTCCACTTCGGCCGACACCGACTTCAGCCTCCGTGCGTCACCGCCCTCTGTGCGCCTCGAAGGAGTGGCCCGCGCCCGAGCGTCCCTCGTCTCGAAGGTCCAGCTTGTCTTCTACGGAGCGGGGGGACCCTACGGTGTTCTCGAGGAGTGGGTCGATGGTGAGGTCTGCACCCCTGGTGGAGGACGCATCCGCACCGGACTCGACGCGCAAGCGGGCTTTGAGGTCTCGTTTCTCGACGACGCTCAGCTCCAGGCTTGGAGCGGGAGCACCACGCCGCGCGTCCGGTATGAGGAGTACGAGTCCGGGTGGTGGATGGACAACGACGTGGATGGATACGGCGATTCAGACAAGCCCTTCGTGGCCTGCGTCGACGATATGGCGTGGGCCGACAACGACGACGACTGTGACGACGACGACCACAGCCGAAACGAGGGCAACTGCGACAGCGGAGATGACCCGGACTCGGGAGACGAGGAGGACACGGACGGCGGAGGCGGGGATGGGTCCGATGACGGCTCGGACGGCTCGGACGGCACAGATGACGGCTCGGACGGCACCGACGATGGCACCGACGATGGCACCGACGATGGTGACGACGGTAGCAGTGGCGGAGGGAGTGGCGCCAAGTTGTACGGGGAGCGGCCCGAGGTTGGAACAGGCGGTGTGGTAGGCACGCTGGCGTGGGCAGGACTGGTGCTGGTGCCTTCCCTGATCGCTCTTGGTGGACGCCGCCGCGAGGACTAATCACGCTCCAGTGGGGAGACCGGCCTCCATGGGCTCAGTCTGCCGGACTCCGTGTGGGCGTGTGGGAGCGGCAGCGAGCGGCCAGCGGGGCGTGGGCCCAGATCCACAGGTGAGGGTCGGAAGCTGAGGGTGGCCCGAGCAGGTGCTTCAGTTCCCCTTCGATGCCCGGGTCCACCGCGTCGCGCCGCAGGACAAGGGTCCCGATACCAGTGCCGTCGAGCTCTGACAGCTTCCGTCGCCCGGTGGATGTCGCCCCCCCTGCAACGGCTTTGGCCTCCGCCAGGAGAGGCACCTCGGCCAGCCACCGCTCGGTGGTCGCGCCCTGAAAGCCAGCGCGGGCACCGTTCATGCCGGAGAGGATGGGCTGGCCGTGGTGGGTCTGGAGCCACAGAGCGGCCTGGGCGTGGCTTGTGGGAAGCGTGAACACCGCCTCGCCGCTCGAGTGGTCGATGCAGCGGGTGAGCAGCGAGGCGTCGGTGGGTTGCCACGCGGACAGAGGCAGGTGACCGAGACCGACCTGGACGATGAGCAGGCTCCACAGGACCCAGCGTCCCCGCCTGAGGCGGGACACGGCAAGTCCGGCCAGCAGCGCCACACCGAGGTCGATCCATACGACGGCACGGACAGGCCACCACCACCGGCGCAAGAGGTCGAGACCGTGCACAGCCCACGCGTAGAGGGGGCTCCACCGAGGACCGAGGGCCACTCCCACACCGAGGGCAATCCAGGCGAGGGGCACGGCGGCTCTCCGACGGAGAACGATGACCGACGCCAGCAGGAGACCAACGTGGACCGGGCCAACCAATCGTGCGGAGGGCTCAAAGGTGGTGAGGAGGCCGCCGGCCATACCGCCCGGCGCCAACACCCAGAGGGTCTGGAGCGAGCCCTCGACCGTGTGGGCCCAGACGCCGTGGTGCGGGCCGCCACCGACCGCCAGCAGGCCCGGAACTGCACCGTGCGACAGGCGCAGGCCCATCGCCAACACCGCCGGAGACACCAGTGCCGCGGCCACAGCAAGGGCGACGGTTGTGTGCAGGAGGCGGGTGCGCGCGTTGTGGTGGTCACCGAGGCCGACCGCCGCCACGCCGAACGCCCCGAGCAGACCGGCATACCAGTAGGTGTAGCCGGCCAGGGCGAGGGCCAGTCCTCCCCACACCGGGCGGCCACTGCGGACTGCGGCGAGGGCCAGGGGTAGGAAGGCGACGAGGGCCTGGGTTGGGCGTCCCCACTCAAGCTCGAGGGACAAGAAGGGGGCGCTCGTCAGGAGCAACCCGGCGAGCACCTGTCCCGCGCGGTCTGCGCCGAACGAGCGAGCGAGAACTGCTGTGGCTGCGCTGTTCGAGCCGTAGATGGCGGCCACGAAGAGGGCGTAGCCGAGGCGCGGGCCGAAGAGGGCGCGGGGGAGCATCGCCAGCAAGGCGTCCACCACGTTGAGGCCAGTGTGTGCGAAGAGATCGACACCATCAGGGAAGCGCAGCAGCGCTCCCGGACTCGGCTGAGAGACGGCCCAGTACCACCACTGGGTGCCGTGGGCGTCGACGAATGCACGCCCGGGCAGGCCACCTGTGGACAGGGCCGGCCCGATGGCGGCGAGGCCGAGCAGTCCTCCGAGGGCGAGGGCCAGTGGGACCCCTTCCCCGAGACGGGTCCTGTGATCGGCGCGGTTGGGCATGGTGGACGGCCAGAGCGGCGTGGGGAGGCTTCGCGCGCCCGTATCCGACCCTGGCTCGCATCGGCAGTGAGCGCGCCGACCTCGGCCACCACACAGGTGACCGTGGTGGTGGGGGGGCTACACGCGGGACGACCGGAGGACGGTGTTCCGATAAGGGATTTCAGCTGTAGTTTGACTCGCGGTATCGACTGGGTGCTATTGCGAGGGCCCCGGTCGAGTCCGCAACGGACCCGGATTGGAGGTCCGCTCCTGCTACTGGCCAATGCTCCTCAATCGTGCGAAGAGTTGCTGGGCAGGACAGACAACAGGTCGAGCAGGGACTCCAATGCCAGAACCTCATGTCACGGTCGAACGACTGGCGAGCGACCTCGCGATGCAACTGCGTGCGGTTCGAGACACCCGCGACAAGGAACTGTCGACGGCCTTCTTGGCCCCCGCAGTAGATGTGACGACCTTGTCGTGTGTCGGGCCGTCGCACCGAGCCTCGTCGGTACGAATCAAGCTGAGAATTGCACACATCATCATAATGTATGACGACTATGTCGATAGCGCGGCCATAGTCGATCCCACTCTTGTAAGGGCCTTGTTGCAGATACCTCATAGACTGCTTGCGGTTGGTGGCTTCAAGTCCGAAGCCCAAAGACCCGAGGCGTTCGTCCAGAACACCTGGCTTGACGTGCTGGATGAAATGGCCCGGTTGCCAAAGTACACCGACCTTCTGCCTCTCTTGGAGTTTGACATCACCCAGCTCCACCAAGCGTTTCGGTTTGCCCAAGCCCTGCGGACTGTGCCGGGCGCGGCCCACCCGAAACAGAACCTTCGATGGCTGTCGCACGACTTTGGCTTCGTTCTGGCGGGAATGGTCGACTTGATGGCTTCGCCAGAGTTCGATCTTGCGGAGCTGGGGCGAGCCAGGGAGCTGTTCTCGCAGGCTCAACGGGTTGCGCGACTACACAACGATCTGACCTCGCTGGAGAAGGAAATCGCGGAGGGAGATCCGTCCAACGAAGTCATCATTCGCGCTCGAAAGCTGGAGACAGAACCGACTCGGGGCGGAGTCGCGTTCCAACAGGTCGAGGCGGACCTTGGCGGGGAAGAGCGAAGGCTCGAAAAGGTCGCGGCCCGCCTGCAATCGTTCGATGGTCTCCACTACGTGGCCGGCGTACGCGAACTCCTCGACATTCAGGCCCGCTACTACGCCGAGGCGTTGACTCGACTCTCGAAGACCTGTTGACAACGCCGGTCCAGCTCAATTTGCTGCGCGGTTGAGAGGCCCACGGCCAACTGCATGTCGGGACACCCGTGTCTTGGTACTGTCGCCAACAGCGGGCTCTCGCCCTCCGCGCCATTGCGGTCGTAGACGAAGCTGCCATCTCCACGGTCCACTGTGAAGAACGTCGTCTGCCCCTGCCACGCACACCCAGCTGGGACGCTGACACCAAGCTGAACACAGAGCGTGTCGGACTTCCCCAGAACGCCGAGGTCATCGAAAATACACGCTCCCCACGACAGAAACCGGCGGTCCTCCATCCGACAGAAACCTGCCGCACAGCCGGTCTGGGCGAACCCATCGCAACCCGGCCAAGCCGGTCGAAATCGGCTCCCGCGGCCCAGTGGCCTCAGTTCAAGGGACCCGATGGTCGTGCGTGGTCGTGCCTCACCCTCAAGCTGCTCAGAGCCCCACATCAGGCAACTGCAGCAACATCCGGTCGACGCCCACCGAGTCCCCTCATCGCTCCCAGTGTCCCCGGGGCCCTACTCACCCCCGGGTTCGACCCCACTCGCTCAGCCCCACGCCCGCTGAAACGCCTTGCTGGAACACCGTCATCAGCTCGTCCTGCGTGTAGCCCCGCACCAGCACGGTGGTGTGTGTGGACGCCGCGGTCGGCACGTTCTCCGCCAATGCCAGCCCGGGTACTGGCCACTCGTTCGTCCGAGTCGGCTCTACCTCCCGCGGCAGCACCATGGCTGGGGCTGGGTCGACCCGGGCACGGGGTCCGGGCTCTCCCGGTGGCTTGGCATTTCGCACAACTGGCGTCACGGGCCATGCGCCTTCCCGACCGCGCTTCGACCGCCGACCCTGCTCGGGCTGGTCGGCACCACAGTGCCTCGGTGCCCGCAGTGGAACCTCGACGTCACCTGCACCCTGCT
>ENA-OWNT01003448-OWNT01003448.1-seawater-metagenome-genome-assembly--contig:-NODE-3448-length-14862-cov-4.237065_pt1 | contig 14862 bp, 16 predicted proteins | sample MGYA00238136_ERZ651165 | MGnify/ENA primary metagenome ERZ651165 (study PRJEB26861, sample SAMN08777766) | seawater metagenome | isolation source: coastal seawater | place: USA: Florida | collected...
GGATGGATCCACTCACTCACTCACTCACTCGCAGTCACTCACAGTCACTCACTCGCAGTCACTCACAGTCGAATGTTCCGTTGTCCCTTCGTTCGTTCGTTCGTTCGCTCGTTCCTTCCTTCCTTCTTCGTTCGATCGATCCTTCGTTTGCTCCTTCCTTCCTTCCTTCCTTCCTTCCTTCCTTCGCTCTTTCGTTTCGTTTCGTTGCGGTTTGCGGTTTGCGGTCATTCCTTTCCATTCGTGGAACCTCCGTTCGTCCGTTCGTCCGTTCGTTGTGTTCGTCGTTCGTTCAAACAGTCGGCAGAGCAGAGTGGAGCAGGTTTGGTTTCATCGGAAAAGCGCCATTCGTTCCGTGCGTTCGTTCATTGTGTTGCTGTTGCATTCATTTCACGTTTCGCGTGCCTACGACTTTGTGATGTTTGTTGCGGTGTGCGCACGTCGCCAGTGTTGGTGTTCGTAACTGCAATGTCTCGCTTCTCGTTCCGGTCCATGTGGCACCATGAGCACTGCTGGGTTTTGCTGCCTTTCTTTTCTTCTTTTTGTGTTTGTGTGTGTGTTTTTGTGTGTGTTTTTGTGTGTGTTTTTGTGTGTGTGTGTTGGCCGCTGTGGTTTCGTTCTGGTCGGTGGTTGCTTCTGCCGACAATCGTTTGTTTTTTTTTTGCGTTTGCACTGGCCAAGACTCCCTCGGCAATCCCGTCCCCTGTTCACATCCAACCCGCACACGACCAACATGCTGCCCCGCGTCGCTTCTCGCCAGCTCCGTAGCCTTGCTACCGTTGCCCGCCGCCAGATTCATGTTACTGCCGCTTCCCACCGTGTTTACGACAACGTCCTCCAGACCATCGGTGACACTCCCGTTGTGAAGCTCAACCGCGTGCCGACCCGTGACGATGTTACCGTCTACGCCAAGCTTGAGTGAGTTCCCGCGACCAACCGCTTCCCTGATGTGGGCCGATGTTTTATCATCCGTTGCGTGATCATTAGGTACTTCAACCCACTGAGCAGCGTCAAGGATCGTCTCGCTATCGCCGTGATCGAGGATGCGGAGAAGTCTGGTGCGTGCCGGTTGACGGCGACGGCTTGTGTACGAACCACTCCTTTTTTACCTTCCCGCGCATACTTTTGCACAGGTGCTCTCAAACCCGGTCAAACGATTGTCGAGGCCACCAGCGGCAACACTGGAATCGCCCTTGCGATGGTCTGTGCCGCCAAAGGTTACCCGCTCGTCATCACGATGGCAGAATCGTTCAGCATTGAGCGCCGTCGCGTGATGCGCGCTCTTGGCGCTAAGGTGGTACTGACCCCGGCTGCCGAACGCGGAACCGGTATGGTCAATAAAGCGATCGAACTCGCCGAGAAGAACGGCTGGTTCTTGACGCGCCAGTTTTCCAACCCAGCTAACGCCGCGTAAGTTCCAGCTTGGGCGCAACAGGGCGATTGTACCCCGCTCTTCATTCGTCTCTGTTGCTCTATGCAGATACCATGCCAGCACAACTGGTGCCGAGATTCTCCGTGATTTTGCCGGAAAGCGCTTGGTCCGTCGCGCCCCTTGTTGATATTCACTGCCGGCAGTTGCTGTATTGACCTTTCCCACGTCACCGCTTTGTTTTGCAGGACTACTGGGTTACCGGATATGGCACTGGAGGCACATTCGCTGGCGCGGGAAAAGTCATCCGTGCTGCGAGAGGTGACTCAACCAAGATTATTCTGACAGAGCCCGATGCTGCCGCTCTCGTTGCCAGTGGTACCCCTCAAGAGGATGGTGTCACCCACCCCGCCTGGAACCCGCACCCCATTCAGGGCTGGACTCCCGACTTCATCTCGCCCTTGGTGCAAGAGGGTTTGGACAATGGCCTCGTTGACGAGCTCATCCCGATCAGTGGAGCTGACGCAATTGCCACGTCCTTGGCTCTTGCCTCCAAAGAAGGCATCTTCACCGGTGTTTCTGGTGGTGCCACCGTCGCAACTGCCTTGAAGGTTGCCGAGACTGCCCCTTCTGGCTCCGTCATCCTTGCCATGGTCCCCGACACTGCTGAGCGTTACCTGTAAGTTCCATTCGTCGCATGTTGTGGTTTGCTCGTCGAACATTCATTCGTCATTGTAACACTGACTGACATGTGCGCTCGCACCTGCAGGTCCACCCCTCTGTTTGAGAACTTCGACGCCGAAATGGACGAAGAAGAAGAAGAACTTGCCCGCTAAATCGTCGCAACCATATGTCCGCCTCCCAGTCGGACACGGGTCGAACAGGCAAATTGTGAAGAATCATCTGCAATCTTACAGTCCGCCGTGCTCCCCGTTCCGTAACCAGTTACATGTACTGCATGATGCTACTGTACCAAGATCTCCACGTTTATATCTTTCATCCCCCCAGTCAGTGCTTGTTCTTTGTCACCGAATCCCACTACCCATTGTAGCATAATGCCGCCTCCAACAAACTGGAGTAGGTTCTTGGCGGTGACACTGATATCTGCATGCCTGTCAACACACTTTTTGACGTATCTCGATTTGATTTTCTTCCCAAACGACGTTGGATTCTCTCCACTGCAACGGTGTGTCCCCAGTTAAGTTTCTCACGTCCTCATTCATGCATTGAAACGTTGACCAGCTTCTTTCGTCTTTCTTCGATTCCTCCATTCTGCAAATTCCTACGGTAGCTTAGATTCCACATACTACTGGAGGTACTGAGGGTGTGGCAGTATCTATCTATTGCTGTGATCAAATCGTGCCCTTAGCAAAGCTAATTCAAAAAGATAACAACACGCTGTCAGACAGGGCTGACATGGTGTTGTCGATCGCCCGTATGATTATACATACCAAGGGGTTATTACTGTGATCAAATCGTGCCCTTAGCAAAGCTAATTCAGAAAGACGACAACACGCTGTCACACAGGGCTGACATGGTGTTGTCAATCGTACGTATGATTATACATACCAAGGGGTGATTGTTGCCATGGCATTAGAACCTCTTTTCCTGTCGTTGAGTGGAGTAGACAGACGGAGTCCACGGAAAAAATCGACTTAGGAATGGACACTTTCGTGTCCGAAGCATGAATTATTAATCGGCTCCGGGGGCTGCGTGGTTTCCTTTCAGTCAATCACCAGAATTAATTAAAAATTAAATGTGTCGTTACTTACAGTGTACTAGTACGGTAATTGTTTCCTGGACCCCTTCCTTGATCGCACAACGTATCAACCTATGGCATGGCAGACACTCTGTAGTATGGATACCATAGCTGCATCCAAGACCAGCCCGAGGCAGACCGACAGACAGTCAGACTGTCAGACAGTCAGACAGACAGTCAGACAGACAGTCAGCCAGACCACTGCTGCTGAATGCATCTATCTGTCACCGCGCGCTGTCGTCACTGTCACTCACTGTCGCTCACTCACTCACTGTCACTCACTGTCACTCACTCACTCACTGCCACTCACTCACTCACTCACTGTTCACTCCATGAAAACTCCGATTTCCTATTTTTGCACATCCACTCTTTGCTGACAGCGCTACTAAATTCATTTCAAAGCCTGGGAACGCTGCGATTGTTGGTGAAGATATGTCAGGATTCGGTGTACAGTATGAAAAGTGCGCATCGAGTGATCGAACGCTTCGGCGTTCGATCGTTCGGTCGTTCGGTCGTTCGCTTCGCTTCGTTCCTTCGTTGCTTCGTTCGTCGTTCCTTCGTTCCTTCGTTCCTTCATTGCTTCGCTGCTTCGTTCGTTCGTTCCTTCGTTCCTTCGTTTGTTTGTTCTTTCGTTCCTTCGTTCCTTCGCTTCCTTCGCTTCCTTCGTTCGCTTCCTTCGTTCCTTCGCTTCCTTCGTTCGCTTCCTTCGTTCGCTTCCTTCGCTTCCTTCGCTTCCTTCGCTTCCTTCGCTTCCTTCGCTTCCTTCGCTTCCTTCGTTCCTTCGTTCCTCCGTTCGTTTCCTTCCTTTCTTTCCTACCTTGCTTCATTCCTTCGTTTCGTCCATTCGCTCGTTCCTTCGCGTCCACAGCAGAACTTCGTCACGTCAGCGTTGGTGTGGGTGAAGGAAGTGATGAGGAGCGTAAAGTGTTGGAGTAACCTGCGTGTGTGAATGACTACACTTGATGTGTCGCAATGTTGGTTGACTCGTGTTGTGGGTGCCGGAGTGGACGGAGGTGAGAACCGAGGAGGCTTTTTGCCGGTCGATGGCGCGGAAGTCGGTCAGAGAACATGGTTTACGGACGGACGAGGACGGAAGCGGTGATCGAAATACATTTCGTACTCAACAACGAATGCCAACGTCTGGTGAGCGTCTGAAATCAGGACCTGCAACCGAAGTATCAATAAAGTTGTGCGCCTTTCGATAGGTTTGACGACCTCCGTGGAAAAACTGTTGGGTCGGTTAATTTTGACCTGCGCATTTTTGTTGTTTCATTGGGCCATCTGCAAGGTTACGGGAGGAACTTCTTTCCACGAATTGATGTCCGCGTTGAAATAAGCAAGCGTGCATCCGAGATTCGGAATGGCGACTGAAGTGGTCGACAATGACGTCGGCTCACCCGGTTCTCCGCTGCCTCGTCCACCTCCGACCGCTAGTAGAGACAGTCCAGTCCCATCGTCCCCGTCGAGAAACCGTCACGGTTCGGGCGAGTACGAAGACTGTCAGACGCATGCCGACCTGGTGGCAGCTAGTGAGCGCGCTGGTGAACCAAAAAATTCACTGAAGACGTTTCCTGGTCTACGGCACATATTCGCAAGGTCGGCGTCCGCTCCGTCTATTAGGGGAAGGGCAAAGAATGTCCTTGACATGACCACAACAGCGACCAAGTCTGACAGGGGATTGCGCCGAATCAGCAACGCAAAGCCCCCTGATGGTTCTCTCACCGCCGCAGCCATCAAACAAAAGATCGAGCAGCCTTTCCAACAACTTCATGGACTGCTGCAAAAGTGGCGCAATGACACCAGACACGGAGTCGATCCTGCCGGCCATGCTCACCGCAAAGAACTTAGCGAAGTCTTAGAGGTACAAGTCAAAATGGGTCACATTTCTCATGCCGAAATGATGGAGATCCTGACAAAAGATAACCGTGCTGCTGCGGACAAAGAGTTCAATTCGCAATTAGAAGGAGAAGCAGAATTTGTGTACGTTGCGACCTTTACTGCTGCTACCCTTGCCCAGCTATGAGTTGCTGTTCACCAAGCATCGTGCTTGTTGTTGCAGATATGTGTGCGAAAAAATTGGATATTATGTGCGCAAGCACTTTTGTGCCGGAGGGGACGGGTATGGGAACGCGTTGTTCGGCGTTGTATGTTCAATCTCTCGTTGTATGACTGACCTGGTGATGGAATGTCACCCCTCAGGCGTCCCGCCGTGTCAAACGATGCGGAGAACAACGAGAGGTTCGTATGCGATTTGTATTTTATATCCTCCCTTGTCCTGATTTGCGAAATGTAACTCTTTGTTGGCAATTTTGCAACAGCGCCGAGCTGCCTCTTGATGATCTGGCCACCATCAAAATTGTGCGTGGTGCTGGTGCCGACGAAATAGAGGTGCCTAAAGTATGCACCCACCTCGGAGTCGTCGTATACAAAGGAAGAAAGGTACGTCGTTGAGATGCTTCAGTGCTGGCATGTGTTGGAGTTCCCGTTCATTTCGTTGGCTTCGTGTTGCGCAGGGATTGGTGCAGGAGGACAACACAATCGAGGAAATGGATGAGAAAGAAGCAGTTTTCGTTGAGCAGTATCGTAGTGGCGGTATCGACATGAACGACCTCCAAGCAATTATGGTTAGTGTTTACATTGGTGCGCCATGAATATCAGGGCAGGCAGACTGACATCGTCGTGATTATGCAGGCCAAGCACAAAAAGTTTCTTGCTTTGAGCCAAAGCGACACATTGGAACGCCGCAGCCACGAAAATGTAGCCAAATGGATGAATTACATAGACAACGGTGACAGCGTGGATGCCAACGACGATGACGACGATGGCCTTCCACCACGCATTGGCCGAAGTGTTTCCCCAAATTCGCCCCCAGATGCGCGCGCGCCCAGTGCTGGCAAGCCGCAGAATCCGGATAATGGTGCGCAACCAACCCCGATTCCAAACCCATTCCTCCTGTTGCAACGAAAAATCAAGCAGAAAAATCAGTCACTTTCTCACATCCGAAAAAGTCACTCGTACGTTTGCAACCATTGCTCCCGCACTACATTCTCTGAGCATGGCGCTTATCGTGGACGGCTCTTGTGTTCAAAGGTGCTCGCGATGGCGAAAGCGAGGGCAAGCAGTTCCTTCAGTCGCCATCGCAGTGTACGGTGGTGCGTTCGAAATTAAAGATCCCTTCAAAGACGGAGACCCCAAAGTGCAGCAGCGAATGCTGGCCTTTTTGAAGGATTTAGCCAAGAAGCGCTTGGGCATTGCCGTGTTTTTCTTGTACCCGAACGCTACGCAAGAGCAAAAGCGTGAGGCTGAAAAGTTGCTTTTCAAGAACGGTTTCAAAGGTGCGTTCTCCATTTGTGCGACTCCGGTTCACTGTATGTGTTCTTGACAAGTGTGGACTGTGAATTAGGATTGTACTCGGGCACAATTTTGACCAACCGAGAAGACGGTGGTGATTCAGACCCGTCGCCCGGAAAGGTTTTCTCACCACGCGACCTTCGAAGGTATAGTAAGAATGCCCTCTGCCGAGTACATTCGCCTTGCATTGTGGTGACAAAATGTTTTCGCTCAGATTTTTGGAGTCAAAATTATTCCACGTTGTTGCCAACATGGCAATGGAGAAAGAGTGGTTCATTGGCGGCAACACAGACATGCATGTACGTCTCGCGCGAGCATAGCTTTCGTGCTGTTTCGGCATCGACGTTAACATGCTGTCAACGTTTATCAGGTGCTGCTCAAAGAAGAGATTGAGCAAGGAATTGGATTCCAAAGGCGTCGACCTCGCTCGCTGTCGTAAGTACCTAATGCCCTTGGTTGTCGTGTGTGCAGTTCGAGACCAACATAATTGGATCCACTGTTCAGGTATTCATCGCAATCTTCTGAGGACGACCTCGGGCTGCCTGACCTTTCCGACGGCTCATCAGACGACAACGAGTTAGGACTGCCACCATTGGAGGACTTAATTGGGGACAGTAGCGGTAGTGGCGACAGCGACAATGACTTAGGTATCCCTCCCTTAGACGAGTTGCTTGGAGATGATAAGCAAGAAACTGAACACTTTGGTCGAAGACGAGGACGGTCGTGATCACTCTTATATAATTATTATTTCATTCATTTTAGACTCTACGCTTTGACATTGCTATTTTTTGACGTCTGGATGGTCTTGTGGCAGACTCGCCAACTGCCGTGCTTCCGTAGTTAGTACCTCTCGACACAGGTCACTTCAGTTGCACTATCCTCTCAACTGAAACAGTTGTGATGAGAGATAATATAGCGCGAAGGTCAGCAGAGTACCTTTAGTTGCAGAAGAAATGTAGCCGGCCACTTTTTGCTGCAACGTTTTCGGCTGTCTCTGCGCCTGTTTGCATTCAATTCAATGTCAACTCGTATATTCACGTTTAATGCCTATTGCCACTGCAGTTAACTTACCTGTTCCAGTGTCTTGGGAAGCTTCGTCTCATTGAATTTTTGCAAGATAGCCATCGACAGAGCCAAAAGACACAGCTCACGAAAGTCGCGAATGTACCTATAAAACGTAACGATAAAGACAACTTTCGACGACAAGAGTCAAGTGCTAAACAAACCCCCTCACAGCAACAGCACGACGGTGCTTCTTTTCCTTGGCAGATCTGCAGCACGAGAACGTTGATGTGAGCTGCAAATAAACAGCGACCAATGCAAGTGCGGTCACCTACAGAGGCTGTGGTCGTTGAGGTGGCCGTGCCTTGGCACCGTTTGGAGCGTCTGTGATGCTTGCAGTGCTTCCTTGCTCCAGACTGATCTGGTCCTCGATGGCATCAATGATATCCCAGAACAATCTACAAAACAAGTCTCGGAGTTTGATTGGCAATTTATCATGTCGACATTCCCTCACATTGGCTGCCACACCTCGACGATGGAAACTTAATGCGAGGCTTCGTGTCATCTCCTTCCGGCTGTGCTACAGCTAAGCGCTCCATGAGATGGAAAACTCCTGAAAAGCAGGCAAATGGGGGCCTTTACATTCCGCATGCTCGCCAGAACTGCGTCGTGAAGTCGAACCTGTCTTGTCTTTTGAATTGGACGTTGCAGTGAGCATGCGTCGTTCTGGAAGCAAAGTTTCAAACAGTTGACGATCCCCGGAAACGTAGGACGATACTGCTAGGAAAACGCGGTCCAAAGACACTTCAAGAATTTCTTTCCTCCGCTCCTCTGATTCATTCTTCCACATCGGACCAAATATGGACGACTACAGCACCAAACAGTAAATCGACACATTAAGCGCATAAACAACAGCTCACTCCCAAAGTCTGCGAGTACGCTACCTCCCGCAGCCAAATCAGCCTGAAGAGGGCCTATGAAGAAACAGGAATCACTTCGGTGAGCTCCGTCCCAAAGGAACGGCACGCAATTGTAAGCAATCCAAACCTGTTGATCCACTGCCCGTTGTCGAACGGCCTTGAGAAAGGGTGGACTGGGGAATACAAGACCCCACAACTGCCTTTTTTCTTGTTGTTCATCCGATGCTTCATTGTTAGGCGCGCTGCCCGCATCCGTTTTGGCTTCGGCGGACTTGAAGCATTCGGAGAGGTCAACTGTTTGTCCGTTTGGATCAGCCAAAGGCGCAGGCCGTTGCCTCTTGCCGCGATTAATGTACCACAGGGTGCCAAAAAGAGCCACTGCTCCGAAGACAATGACAATCAGCCAAAATACAACTTTTGATCCATCGCCACTACGCTGCGGGAGTCCCAGTGGGTCAGTGTCAAATTCTGAGGCTTGCTCGAGCAAGGCACCCGCCGCCTCTGCCGCAGCGTCCATTTCGACAGCGGGGACCCCGTCAAACTCGTTGCATGAAGCATCACGTTGATCTGATGAGTCTGCCATTGTGAGCGTAGGCTGGCTCAAGTCAATATTTCACACAAAAAACAAAGCTCATGTTCACCGTTTTCTCGTGGCATACAGCCCATTGTCACGCACCCTCTGTTCATTCAAATCCATAATAGCCTCCCAGTTCAAACACTCCGCAGCCACGAACACTCGCTCCGCAAGCCAAATACCCTCTCTCTCTCTCCTCACTCCGCATTGTTGTGTCCGTCTGTCGATACGTCATCGTTCAAGACGACTCCATTTACACCATAACCATCATCAGCAGCAGCGAGGTCAGGCTCGGGCGCCACGTCCTAATTTTGGACGGTCCACCGCAGTGACACCACGAATTCACCTTCTCAATTAATCAGCCGCCCACGATGCCTCCTTCGGTCTCGAACCGGCTCCTCATGTTTGACACAACTACGAGTACAGTAGCACCACCACCACTATCACAACAGATGCGATACTACGACATCCCACCGCGGCACGGGCTCTTCCCGTTGCTCCTTCTCGAACTTGTCCGGTGGCTCTTCGACTGCCATGACAACACAGCATACACCGTCATCGTAGCGTCGACGTCGTCGTTTTTTGCGTCGTCGCTGCACAAAAAAAAATGGCCAACAAACGAACGAACGAACGAACGAACGGAAATTGGATTGGAAATTGTGAAAATATGAATACCGATTGTACGGCTATGTTGTACTGAGTACTTGTATTTATGGAATAGAAGTGTGTGTTTGAGCGCGCGTTGCGTTGCGCGGCAGGCTGTGGCCGTCGTTGTTGTGCTGTGGCCAAACAAACAAACCATCACCGATCATCGACCGACGACGTCGCGACGACGACGGCGACGACTTCGACAACGCTATTGGAATGACACAATCATCGTCGTCGTCGTCGTCGTCATCGTCGTCATCGTCGTCATCGTCATCGTCATTCGTAGCAGTAGCTGTTGTGGAACGTGTTCGTCGCCGCCGTCGTAGTTGCAGCAGCAGCAGTGGCAGTGCTGCAAAAGCAAGTTCGAAAACATCGACGATGACGACGAAGACCTGGGTGACAAACCGGTATCATGACTGCAGTAGCAAGCATATGGAGACAGCAACAACGGTGGCGAGGGCAAAGACAGTGTCATCAAATACAACGATATACACAAGCACCACGCGCCAAGAAGGGACGACAACAGCAACATAGAGCAAGAGCACAGCGTTGTGAACGAAATTGCACGAGAGCTTCCGGTGGACGAAACCTTGTACTTCTGGTAATTTGTCACTTTTTTGTTGACGATATTGAATCGGTTTGATTGTTTGCTCTGCGACATCTGAAGTGACGATAACGTCGCTGACCTGTCCCGATGGACAATCAGGAAGCTCCTGAAGAGGTTGGATTTCGGTCGACGAGACCGAAACGACGCAGCTCGCGTATTCGACGGAAGCGAAAAGCAGCCTCTTCGAGCGCAGACGCAAATTCGAACTCGAAGGAAGTTGAAGACCACGATGATGTCAAAGCCACTAGCTCGGAAAATTCGAAAGACTCTGGTGGCGACAGCGATGCGCAAGATCGAGAAGAAGGTGAGGACTCTGATCATAGTGAGCACAGAGATGAGAATAACAAACAAGACGGTAGTGACGACGAGGATGACGAAGATGATGAAGAAGGCGCGGATGATGAGGATGATGAGGATGATATGCTCCCCTTTCATTTTTTACAAGCAGTTGCAGCACAAAGAGCACAAGAGCGTGAGGAAGCAGAAGAACGCAAAATGCGTAAGGCCATCAAAAAGAAAAAAGCCAGACGTAAGAGACGCATCCGCGCGAAACGCGAGAAAGCACGCGAAAAGGTAAAACAACGGCGCACTGGTAACATCATTGTGACAACAGTTGATGACGAGCCAACCGATGCCTCTGGACCAATTGATTCCAAAGTGTTAAGTTTCCAAGATGCAATGTTCAACCGTGTCAAAAGAAGCCGTCTTAAGGCGAAGCGGTGAATTGTCACGAAATCAGGACCGAGATCTGACCACTGCCGCCAAGCAACGCGCCGCTCCACAATGACCGTAAGTTTACGCCATCATTCATGACCCAATAGAAATATGCCGATAGATTAGTACGAATGCAGTACCGCGTGCTCGTAAACTTATCGCTTTTTTAAAACCCAACATTCTAACATTCTTGCAACGGACCGTCCCGAATTATACCGCTTCGACGGCACTATACTGATCCGCAATGCGCTGGAACTTGGCCTTATCATCGTCGTTGGCCTCCCTTAAGTAAACTGTTAATGCTCCCAGCATTTTTGACTCTGCTGTCGAAAGGGCGCTAGCCGATGATTGCGCAAATCGCTGTCGCATTCGCGGCAAATTTAGCTGCGCATGCGCTAAAGCACGATTTTTGACAAAGTCTGTTCTTGAGTATGTCGTAGTTCGGCCGTCTCGATAAACGCCAAGCCAAAGGTCATCTAGTAATGCAGCAGCTCCATTCAACAATGCAGCAGATACGTCTCCTGACTGGTCCTTGATCGACATTCCGTTTGTAAGCATGTAAAGTGCCCTCTGGTAGACGCTATCTCGAACCACCTGCAGAGCTGCATGCTCCCAAGTTCCGGGACCACCGGGCGAGTAGTGGCACTCCGACAGCTCTATCGGGACGACAAACTCGGCTTCTGCATCTTGATTCATACCTTTGTAACACGCACTTCCTCGTACGAGCTCAGAGAATTTTCCTTCGAGCAGCAACCGCTTAACACCCAAACGCTTCATGACCTGACCTTGAATGAAGTTTGCTGTTCGTCCGCCGAGACTTAGGCTGTCTGCACGCAGCTCAAGCTCCGAGTCTACATCAATTGCCCACGTCGCTTTGTTCGCAAGTGGGCGGTACGTTGCAAAGCTCGACGCGTCATCGCTCATCCATTGTTTCAACTCGGACACCATTGAGTTTTCGGCAGTGGGAATCTCCACTTTCCACACGGAACCCCATGGAACCAGTTTCAGACCAAAATAGATATTTCCGCTTTTGATGTGAGCCGGATTCACGGCATGCAGGTCCAAAAAGATGTTGTGATATTTACCTGAAGAAGAACGCAGACATATGTCACCTGTTGTCCCAGGATTTCGAGCTGCATGATTGAAACAAACCGGGCAAATCATTCTGCAAGTTTGCAGCAGCTAGTTGCACTATCATCTGTGCATTTGCCTCTGATGCCACGTCGGTCGAAGGCCGAGCAGGGAGTGAAGGAGCAAAAACCATTCCTTGCTCTTCGTATCGCGGCTGTTGATGCTGTTGAAACCATTTGTACCTGCAGCCAGGTGGAACAAACTCAGCCAACGACGCACGCTCCGAGGAGTCGAAAGTGGGCAACGTACGGCAAAAGCTGGAGCGATAAGTGAACAACGTCCGGTCGCAGGCCTTCACAGCTCTGCAGATATCGAACTGAATTCCAGTTCAAGTCCGTGTGCGACAGCAGAAGGGATCTCTGAGGCAACGAATCCAAAATGGCGTGGCCGTATTGACCCACCCCAAGCACGGTGGTGCTCCTGTTCTGCAGGTCGATGGAATCCCCAAAGTATCCCTCTTTCGTCGTCGACGCAACGACATCTCGACGTGCCATGGCGATGACGACGCTCGCGCTGAAACACACAGCTGCAAGCAAGTTTCGACCGCGATGACTTTCATTTGTTGGGTCTTTCGGTGAGCTGTGCGCCTGCGCTACGCTATCACTGTTCTTGGGGCGGAGACGGGATGGATACCGTTCCCGAGGACCTGACGACTGCTTTCGTTGCGGTTGTGATAATTTTCCGCGCCGAGAGCTTCGCTTGGACTGGAGTGGGACAACCAAAACGGCAATCCCTCTCACAATTATGGGGGCCAATAGCAAGTTCGGCTGCATCCAGAATCTCGCGAAAACACCACGGGCCATGTGATTTGCTTCAATTGGTAAGTTGGCCTGTTGCACGAAATCCACACAGTTACGCAACCTTTCCCCATTGTCAAATCATTTCCCGTGTCACGTACAAGGTAGTGAAAAACAGTTGTGTACACAAGCCATGCGACGAAGAAAGAAAATCCCCCGTCAATTCTGCATGGAGGGAGTTGACGGACACGGTTGGCGCGTTTCTTGGCGTCGTCTGGCGATTGCTGCAGCTTTTGCTCAGTTTTGCTGCTGCGCCTGCGTTGACGTAGGCCACTGCGTCCCTCTTTATGGTGGGTTGCCTTCGTCTTCACTGGCGGCGTGGGGCTGGCGAGAGTTCCTTGTTTTGTGGATTTTGCTCGCCGACAGCTTCTCCATTGCTGAAACAGGGAACAAGCGACACCTCCAGCGAACAAGAAAACGCCAACTACCAAGTTTTGACCTAGCAAATCAGCAAAGTATATCTACGCCAAACACAGTCACAAATGTGACGCGACCAGTTTCAAAGCAAAAGGTACATTTCCCAAGCACACGCACCCTCATGCGCTTCCATAAAGTTGAAGATTGCGATGCTACCGGCGACAAAGAAAGCGACCCGTACCTAGCCAAGCACACATCGTCACGTTAGCGATCTCTGGAACAGAGGCAAGATTTAGGTTGTGCTACGTACTCAACTCGCAAAAAGTGAGCCCAAAATCCGTCCCATGACCCAGCGTCTCCCCACGACCCCACAGAAGAGGCGAAGCGGAAGTTGTCACTGTCCGTGGTGGCAGCGAACGCTCCACGGGCGGATAGTGGCAGGTAGAGATATGGGGACAGCCCCAAAATTCCAAAGAATCCCATCTGAATGACGGTGGACACTCCACGTCGAGTGAACACACCTCCGGCAACGTGGACGACGTCCAACAGAACGAAAGTTGCAAGTGGCGCAATCAGTAAAATGCTTGTATGTTGGTTGCACAGCGCCAATCCTGCAACACACAAACACAATATGTTGTGCTTGAGACACCAAGCATGGAACAGATGCTTCGAAGCCCACAGCACGACGTACCAGACGCAAGCGATCCAGCACAGGCCCACGCAACGGCAGATTTCTGGTAAATTGTTCGCCTTTCCAGATACTTGATAAAAGTCCACATCACCAAGGCGCATAGGAAGTTGTTGAATGCAAATACCTCCGCTGACACGGCGTACAAAAACACAAGAGGAGAAAAGGCGAAGAAGGCCACTGCAAGCGCAGAGACGCAGAATGGAAACATCCCCAACCTGATCGGTGGGCCTGTTGCACCTTTGAAAGCAGTCTCAACGTCCATGATCAAGATTTTGCAACAACAAGCGTAGAGCAGCGCAGCGGTACAGGCCGAGAACACTGCAGCCATGGTGTTGCCAATCAACGCTGGTGGCCATTCCTGACCAAGAGTGCGGAATATGGCTCCCGATAGCATTGTGAGCAACGGGTACCCCGGTGGATGCGCGACACCGAAATTGCATGCCTCTGCCAACAATTCTCCAGCATCGCCGCCGGGTACACCCACGAAGACAACCGAAAAGTACGCCAGAAAACTGGCGCAGAACACTACCACTGCAGCGCCGGCCATCGCGCGTGCCTCCACCGGTAAGAGGCGCCAAGACAGCTTCACGGCAGAGAAACCTGTTCAAAAAACCGTTCGCTCAGCCCACCCCAAACTATTTTTGCGCGTCGCTGGAAGTTGTTGGGTGGGATATATATTCAGCGTGAGCTCCTGATACGTGTCGTCGGCACGTCGTCACGTCGCTATGAGGACAAGCAACAAGGCAAACAACAGAACACCACAAGCTGCAGCCACGCAACTTCATCTTTGCAGCAACTTTGCCATTGCCACACCGCGACAACAATGCAACAACGCAGCGACAACAACGCAACAACAAAACGACACCACAACTTCAAACAAAAACAACCAATTCATAGCAGCACCAACGCAAAGCAATTTGACAACACCTTGGTAACAACGACGAC
>ENA-OWNT01003449-OWNT01003449.1-seawater-metagenome-genome-assembly--contig:-NODE-3449-length-14859-cov-4.107766_pt1 | contig 14859 bp, 16 predicted proteins | sample MGYA00238136_ERZ651165 | MGnify/ENA primary metagenome ERZ651165 (study PRJEB26861, sample SAMN08777766) | seawater metagenome | isolation source: coastal seawater | place: USA: Florida | collected...
ACAACCACGGCCGGTGCAATATCAACCACAATGACAACGACAACCACGGCTGTTGGGACATCAGACGTAGGAACGGCGATGACAACGACTACGACGACGACGACGACGACGACGACGACCACAACGACCACGATGGCCGTTGGAACAACGACGACGACAACGACGACAACCACGGCCGGTGCAATATCAACCACAATGACAACGACAACCACGGCTGTTGGGACATCAGACGTAGGAACGGCAATGACTACGACTACGATTACGATTACGACTTCGACTACGACGACGACTACGACTACGACTGAGACTACGAGACCGCCACCGACAGTGACAACGACAGTGACAACGACAGTGACAGCGGCAGCGACAACGGCAACTTCAACGGCAATGGCAACGACAACGGCAATGGAAACGACGACGACGGACGTCTGGACAACCACTACAGCAACAGCGACAACGACGACGGACGTCGCAACGGCACCAACAACGACAACGACAACAAGGACCACAACTGTGGGAACAACGGCGGCGCCGACCACGACAACGACCACGACTACGACATTCCACGGCGTTTGCAACATGTCCGAGTGCGCAAACATGTCACTCGCGTCCTGCGAGTTCGAACGATGCTATGCCACTTCCAATTTGTACGTTGCTGCTTTCCTCCCGTGCCTAGTCACGCGCGACGCGCGCCCTTTGTTGTAACTGCCGAAGCGTGCCTGACCCCGTGTTGCACCCTCAACAGCAACTTGCGTGCATAATGACATGTGTGTATGTGGTGTGCTTTTTGCTGTATCTATGCGCAGCGAACTCCGCGCAAGCGACCTCACCGGCACCGTGCCATCGGTGTTCGGTTCCTTGAGCTGGCTCGAGCGCCTGGACCTCGGCAGCAACCCTCTCAACGGCACTATCCCGGCGTCCATCGGCAGCCTCACGAACCTCACCCACCTGTACGTGCCGCCGTGGTCGTTGTCGTCTGCGTCGCGCTATATTTTTTTGCCCGCTAGCGCTGGTCGCTCCGTCGCCGTCTCCTCGTTACCCACGTGCCTCACCGCCGCACGTTGGTCATGTGCTCATCTCGCTCTCCGCACATGTATGTCTGCATGTATGTGACACGCAACGCACGACACGCAATCACTACAGTGGATTGGACAACTCAAAGCTGACCGGATGGATGCCGTCGTCTTTCGGGTCGCTCTCGGCGCTCTCGAGCTTGATGCTCAGCGAAGCGCAGCTCACCGGCTTCATCCCGTCCTCGTTTTGCTCCCTCGCGAGCCACCTCACCTTCTGCGACATCTCCACGAACAGCTTCTGGTGCCCGGTGCCTTCGTGTCTCGGCGAAGCATGTGGGCGCGCCCAGTGCACGGTGTTCAGCGGCGAGTGGTCGGCGTGGAGCGAGTGCGCCGTGCCGTGCCTCGACGCGGGGGCGAACGAAAGCCAGACTTACTATTCGCGCCGGGACTTCAACTATGACGACGCCGTCCAGTCGCCGCCGGCTCCATGGCCAACCGAGACGCGCAATTGCTCCGAGATCCTACCACCATGCGGCCCCGGTGACTGCTGGGGCGGCTGGACCATGTGGGGCGCATGCCAGATCGGCGAGTGTGCTGGTGGTGCCTGGCGGAACGCTTCGGGGGCCAAGGAGCGGACGTACATCGTGGACGCCTCGATGGCCACTTACGAGGCGTGTGATGAAGTCGACGGCGAGGTCGAGAGCGAGGAATGTACACTGAGCGCGCTGGAGCTAGCAGGCGCGGAGGCGATCTGCAGCCAGATGCTGACCACGCCGGGCCCACAAAGCTCGACGACCACGGGTGCCACAGACACTACAATACCCGAAACTACCTCCACAACTTCGACTGCGCCATCGACAGTCAACCCAAAGAAAGAGTTTTCTTCTAGTTCCACAACGACCACGACAACGACAACGACGGCGGCGGCAACGACGAACGACACTGCGCTGTTCGGCGGTGGCGCTGGTGACGGCGCCACGGAGCCGTTCGGCGACGACACGTTGGCCGTGCGCGTGGGGATCTCTGTGGCCATCGCCGTCGTAGTAGCCGGCGCGATTGCAGCAGGTATCATCATTGCGAGACGCAAGCGGCTGCTGCGTAAAATCCTGCGCTCTTCCCTTGACTCGCCGAAGAAGGGCCACAAGTTCTTGCAACTGCAGGACATGGGCGACGCCGAAGCAGGCAACGCTGCCGGCATGCGCAAGAGGAGGCCCAAGCACGGGAGCAACAAAGTCAGTGCCGTCTCGCTCGGAAAGTCGAACGGTGCCGACGGCGGTGACGACGCGCTGCTCGCCGCTGCCGCCGACGTGCAAAACCTGCTGCACAAGGCCGCACCGGCATCTGCGGCGGAGGCAACCGAAGTCCCAGGAAACGCCGACGCTGACGCCGACGAAGAGTCGCAACAGATAGGCCACCTTTCGTCATGGACGCAGGTCGAAAAGCTGGTTGCGTCCGTCGCTGAGCTGGGGACGGCAGTATCCGCAGCGGAAGATGCCGCAGACAGTGCCGAGGAGGCTGCGAAGGCCCAGAAGGCCCGCGCCGTGCACCGCCGTGCGCTGCTGCTCTTGCGCGCGACGCTGGATGAGAACCAGCAGCTGCTGCAGGACGCAATTGCACGCAAAGACTACGACCAGATGACGTTCTATGCCGTACGTGTCAAGCTGCTCGAGCAGGCTGTGCCGAAAAACCTCGCCAACGCTTCTGGCAGCGCTTCGAGCGGCAATCGTGGTGGCAACGCCCGGAACGGCACGCTGGAGTGCGTTGCACCGGGACTCTTGCTCTACAAAGACCGTTTCGACGGCCACTCCCAGGCGTTTCTCGGCCGTGGTGGTTCCGCGGCAGTGTCACGCGGCGTGCTGGTGGAGGTTATTGGGGGCCGCAAAGAGGTGCGGACGACAGTGGCTGTGAAGGAGGTGCCCAAGACGGGTGCTCAGAGCGAACAACAGGCCATGCGTGAGCTGCTGCTATTGAAGAAGAAGCTGCGCACGCCACACCCGAACATCATCCAGATGCACGGCATCAAGGCCACGGGAAGCACCTTCTACGTCATCATGCAGTACTGCAGCTTCTCCCTGGACAAACAGCCCGAAGCCTTCGTGCAATACCTCCACGACTACCGCGCAGCGACCAAGGCAGCCACGTCGCGCGGAAGTGGCGGTGCGGTGGCCTCCTCGTTGGTGGCTCCTTCGAGCAGTGAACTTTCCACGGGGACATCGCTGCTAGACGGGCAAGGCGACGGTGGCGGCGACAACGACCAGGACGCCGCGTTCGCACCGCTGGGCTCACCAGCGCCATCGCCGTCGCCGTCGTCGTCGTCATCGAAGCGAAACAGCAGACGCCGGCGGGGCTCCACCAACAACTTCACGGGGGCGTTGTTGCTGAACGCACTCGTGCAGGATCTTTTGCGCGCTGTCGGGCTGCTGCATTCGAAGCACATCATGCACTGCGATATCAAGGTACGTTTTCTTCGTGCTGCTTGCCCTCTACTGCGCTTTGTCTCATGGCTGAACGATCCACATCGTGTGTGTGCATGTGCCGTGATTTTTTCCCCCATGCAGCCTGGCAACTTGCTGATATCGTTCAACCGTTCCGGAAAGCGCCACGAGTACTCTCCGAAAGTATTCCACTTAGCACAGTTAGTAGTAGCAGGTGCGTGAGTCCACACCTCACCGTTAAACGCAGCAACGGCGACAATGACGTGTTTTTCTTTCGCAACTTGCTCTGACTTGTCATGTTTTGTGATCTACTTCGGCAGATTTTGGCGTGTCGCAAGTGTTCACGCCAGAGACCACCGGAATGACTCAAGCCGCGACGATGACGATGACGATGTCGGGCGCGACGATGTCGCCAAGACATCAGGGTATCGTCGGCACGCAAGCGTTCATGGCGCCCGAGATCCTTCGGCGACTGCGTCAACAGCAGAGCGGCATGCTCACGAAGAACATTGAGGACGCCGTCACGGAGCCGATGCTCGTGGCGAATGACTCCTTCGGCTGTGGCTGCGCTATTGCATATCTATGCAGGTATATTCCGCTGCACGCATCTGTCCTACGTTTCTGTGTGATCCCTTGAATGTATGTGAAACCCGTTGCTCTGCGTCTTGCTTTCTTCCTTTCCTTGTAGCCGAGGCCTGCACCCATTCGCATCGGCGCTGTTTCCGTCGGTGCCAGACAACATTTTGGCTTACCGCAGGATGAACCTGAAAGAGCTGGATATCAAGGACGCGCGACACGTGGAGTTGGTTGACCGCTTCACGCGCAAGGACCCACAGCAGCGATGGACAGTCGCTCAGTCTCTCGTGCGTTCGCAAGTCTTCGACACCGGCGCGTCCACGGCTGCGGGCGGCAGCCGTGCAGTCGGCGGCGGCAGCGAGATTCTGCTGGACGCGATTGAACTGCACAAGCGACCAGAGGGCACCTGCTGGGACCAGCTGAAATCCGTGCCAGACGTACGTTGTGTTTGCCTCGCAGTTGATGTTGACACCCACCACAATTAATTTGTTCTTTGCACACGCCGTGATCGGTGGCCGTGTGTATATCTGCATATGCATCAGGTGGTTGCGAAATCCCCGCAGATGCCGGAAATGCTTCGCAGCATCGCCACTCGCGTGGCAGAGCTTGAGGCGGACAGTCGCCTAAGCGTGCAGCTGGATCAAGACTCCCTGGTCGCGCTGGTGGCTTACACGAGTGACAACAACGTCGACAAGTCCACGAACGTTTACTTCGCCATGAACCGTGCGCTGCGCAACCGGCGTACCGACCCTGCCACGTTTCGGCAGTGGCAAGGCTTCCTGTACTTTCTGCTGTACGTGAGCGGCGTGGTTGGTTGTGCGTCGCTGTCCTTTCACAAGCCCTCTAATTTCCCTTCGCATTGCTGCTTCGGCTTTTTCTTCTGTGCAGACGCGCCTTGGAGAAACTGCCGGCGCTCCAGCTCACAGTTTATCGCGGTGGCAACAAGGGCATCGACCAGAAGACCGTCGCACGCGAGTACACTGTGGGACGGCCGATCCAGTGGGGCGCTTTTAGCAGCACGTCCATCAGCGTCGAATCCACGAAATCGTTCGTGAAAAAGAAGAAAGGTGCGCAACTCGTTGCGGAAGCCATGACTCGCTTGCTCACCTGATATGCTTGCTTGCGAGTCGTTCATCAATGCTGTGAGCCTGCGAGACGTTGAACAATGTCTTTTGCCTGCCTGTGACATCGTAGGCGTAATCTTCAAGCTCAGCGTCGTGAGCGGTCGAGATGTCGGGCAGTATTCATACTTCCCCTCGGAGGGCGAGATTTTGCTGAGTCCCAACACACGCTTCGTCGTCACTCGCGAGCTGTATACGGAACGTGACGGGTATTCGTACGTGGACCTAGCAGAAACCAAGGGCGGCTTGTTCTCGTCGTAATAGCCATTGTAATTAATTTATCGCGTTTAGTAGCTCCATTCAACTTCTACCGAGGTGATGTTGTGACTTCATTGCGAACGATGACAACAAGCGAATGTTTGCGCGCATCTTATCTTACATAACCCACGTCGACTCCCTGCACTTTCGGGCACATGATTGAAATGTTTCACAGAGAGGTGAATCGAGACAACTTCATCGAGAGTGCCAGACTCATTATTTTCTCTGTAGATTTCCATTTGGGCACGCACCTTTCACTTGTACTTCACGTTCATTTACTTTGGGCCAGCTACGCTTGTTCCCGCTACGACTTCGGGACAAACGCCGCCCGCAGGAAGTCATAGTCATCATAAACTGCAGCATACAAGCTACACCGGCCTTTCGTCATTTCGAATGTTCTTGTTCTCGGCATCGACGGTGGTCGTCTCACCGTGGCTGCCCTCGATGAGCACCGCATCGGCCCACCAATACGGAAAGAGTCGGTGGACGCTGACGCTTCGAAACCCTGCCTGCTTCAGCTCCGCGGCCCATTCCTCCGCCGTCTGCTCGAATGTCGTCTGGGTGTCGGCGGCAGCATCGTCGCCTTCGCAGTCGGCGGCGCCTTCGACATCTTGTTGCTGTGCTTTCTTCCCCTCGTTCGCGAACGACGACATCAGAATCGGCACCAGGAAGCCGTCGAGGACGCGCATCGCGGCGGCTTCGGGCAGCGCTGGTGGAAGGTACTCCGCTACGCCACGCGCGTAGGCCTCGAACACGGCCTTTGCCCGTGCAGCCTCGCCGGCCGCGTCAACACCTGCTGCGCGCGTGAGCACCTTCGGGACGTCGAACTCGACGATCCACAACGTCTGCGTGCGCTCCGCGAGCCAACGCAGACGTGGCGCACGTTCCGCTGGCGACAAGTTGTGCATCGAAAACGTCGCTTGGCACGCCGTCCACGAACGTCTGCTGGGCCCAGACGCGTCTTCGCTTGCCTGGAACTGCTGCAACGTTGCGTTATGTGGCACGCACTTGGCTTCGTCGCCGGGTCGCTCTTGGAGCAGCGCGGAGACCTTCGCCGTACCGACACGCAACATGTCCGCGGTCGGGTCGACGGCGTCGACGCGAAGTGGTCGCTTGGTCGGACAGCACTGCTCCAGCGCGGGCGCGACACCACGGCCACTGCCGCAGCCGATGTCCAACAACGTCCAGACGCCATCGCCGCCGCTATTTCCAGCGGCACGCTCGTAGCGTGGTGCTAAGGCGTCGCGGACGGCGTTGTAAAGCCCGATATTTCCACCATGGTCGATGAACAACTCGAACGCGTCGGCGTTGTCGGCATAGGCCTCGGTGCGGCTGCTGCGCCGCGCCCATTCAATTGCACGCTGCAGTAGAATACGCGCCGGAGGTGCTAACTCTGCGTGGTGATCACGGAGGCTGTCTCGCAACACGTCTGCCGCGCCCGACGTATCGCCTAAGCGAACTGAGTGTAAGAACGGCAAGAAAAGAGCTGCAGCCGCGGCCGCGGCCTTCGTCGCATCAGCCTTGCTCTGCGAAGCCGCCGCGGCGCCGGTGATAGGCGGCTGGTCTGCACCTGCCGTCGGCGATTGCTCTGCCATCGTTAACTAAGCTCTTTGTCCTCGAAGTTTTTGCTGTATTTGTGTATTTGTTGTTGTTTCTCTGCTTTGACGGTATTCTGCTACAGTGATGCGAGTGCATATATTTGCCGACGGGCTCGCCATGACATCTTTGACGACGTTCACCCTCTCACGACGCCGCAGCACCACACAACCTGCTTAGTCACATCACGACCGCGTCGCAACCCAACTAACGCGTCAGCTACAACGCACTGCATCTACTGTGAACCGACCACAGATGCATCGAATGCTGTCTGACGCAACTGCTAGCTGATGCATCGAATGCTGATCAACCCAACACCAACCAGCAGTTACGTCACGAGCAAATTGTCTTCGACGAACGACGAACGACGAACGACGAACGACAAACGACGAACGACGAACGACGAACGACGAACGACGCACGACGAACGACGAACGACGAACGACGAACGACGAACGACGAACGATTTCAAATCCAAATCACATCAATTCTAGTTTTACAGTACTTGAGTACAAGTAGTGTCGTACTAGTACGAGTACTCGTACCAAATGAATCGCTCTTTTTTGGGCACTTTCTTTCCGTCGTTCGTTCGTTCGTTCGTTTGTTTGTTCGTTCGTTCGTTCGTTCGTCGTGGGATCTTTCTTTGTTGCCTCCGTCGTCGTTGTCGTCGTCGTTGTCGTCGTCGTTGTTCGTTGTTGTTGGATCGGACGGCATGGTGACAACGTGGTGACAACGTGGTGACAACGAGCGCGACGTCGCCCGTCGTCTGTCGTCCGTTGTCCTTCGCCATCCGTTGACAGAGTTCGTTGTTGGGAGCGAGTGACTTCGACTGTGTCGAGTTAGTTGTGTTTGCGTTGCGTTCAACAAAGCTGACGACGATGTGACAGGTGGCAAGTATTAGTTCTCTGGTGCGCAACGCGAGCGGTGTGTAGCACAAGGAGCAATGCTGGGGTTGAACGGTGAGTCGTGGAGTGAGTTGGGTGGTATCTTATGTCCCATGGAATGCACTTTGCCTTCACTGCGTTGCTTCTTTGGATGTTTCTGTGGCGCAGCGAGCCGAAGTGCCTGAAGACCCATGCTGGCGCTGATTTATTGCGGTTGACCATAGATCATCACGGCAAGTTTCCCCAAAAGATCAGGACGTGTTTGAGAACTTTTTTTGTCCGAATTGATTGCTGTTCTTCACAAGGGACATCATGGCACTGAGACTGGAAGCTCAACGGCAGGTTGTGCAAGACATGCACGCCCGCTTGACAAAGTTTGTCGAGGAAGAGTGCTTGCCTGCCGAGGCTGCTTTCCACGAGCATGTGCGCAGTCTACCGGAACACCATTCTGGATGGACCGTCTTTCCTGGCCTTGAGGCTTTGAAGAAGCGTGCGCAGGAGTTGGGTTTGTGGAATGTGTGGATGCCAAAGACATATCCAGAAGGCCCAGGATTCACAAACCTGGAGTATGCACACCTTTGCGAGGTCATGGGTCGCTGCCACCTCGCCGCAGAGGCGTGCAACTGCTCTGCTCCGGATACTGGCAACATGGAGGTACATTGCGTATGGTCGACTGTGTGATTGCATTTCGTTTCTTGGGATCACCTCTGGTTCTCACTCCGCACGGAACTTTTTGCTTCAAGGTGTTTGCCAAGTACGGCAACGCGGAGCAAAAGGCAAAATACCTGAAGCCGTTAATGGATGGCAAAATCCGTTCCGTATTTCTCATGACGGAGCCAGCCGTGGCATCCAGCGACGCTAGCAACATCCAATGCTCCATTCGGCGGGAGGGCGATGACTACGTGATCAATGGTCGCAAATGGTGGTCCAGCGGTGCTTGCGATCCACGATGCAAAGTGGGAATTCTCATGGGAAGAACCAGCAGCACTGCGTCAAAGTATGTTCTGGGCGTCGCTGCCCATCCCCGAAATATCATTCTTACAACTGGGCTTTTGCACGCGTGCAGGTACCGGCAACAGTCTATGATCATCGTGCCCATGGACGCGCCCGGTGTCACAATCCTGCGCCACCTTAATGTTTTCGGATACAATGACGCACCACATGGTAGGTTCTTATAGCAACTAGTGCAACATGTTGCGTGCGCGATTGAAAGTTGAATTTGTGTGCTCTGCAGGACACGCGGAAGTGATTCTGGACAACGTGCGAGTTCCGGTTGCAAATCTTTTGTTGGGAGAAGGACGCGGATTCGAAATTTCGCAGGGCCGTTTGGGTACGTGTCGTCACCAACGCAGATGTTATCCGCGAAAACACACCAGCGCCGCCAACTGTATCGGTCGCTATTCTGACGGTGTGCCGTGGTTCGTAAAGGCCCTGGCAGAATTCATCACTGCATGCGATCGCTCGGACTGGCAGAACGCGCGCTGGAAGCAATGATCGTGCGAGTGAACCAGCGAACGACCTTTGGAAAGTAAGTATTTTCTGGCGTCCCGCCATTTGTACTGTGCCCACTCTGCATCTTTGTGTGCATTTTGATTGATGGGTGATAAATCCTTGTAGAAAACTTGCCGAACATGGGACCATTCAGAAGGACATCGCAGACAGCAGAATCGAACTCAATGCCAGCCGCTTAATGTACGCAGCAGGAAGTTTGGTCTTCTGATAGGTGTCGCTCCTCATTTTATGCGTGTGGTGTTGTACCTTGTTTTATTCGCAGGGTGCTGCAAAGTGCCCATTTGATTGACGAAGTCGGGTCCAAAGGCGCGCGCGATTACATTGCAGCTATCAAGGTCTTCGTCCCCAACACCTGCTTACGAGTCATCGACCGTTCAATTCAAGCACACGGGGGCGCAGGGATCAGCCAAGACTTTTTCCTCGCCTACGCCTGGGTCCAAATGCGCACCCTGCGCTTCGCCGATGGCCCAGACGAGGTGCACCGCCGCACGATCGCCAGACTCGAGTTCAAGAAGAGCCGACTTTAAAAGCTGTATCACGGCGATATTTGGATGTATCCTGTATGCTAGAGCTTCAACAAGCAGAGCAAGAAAGAACACATTTCGCTTGAAATTGCGACAGTGCATGTGGTAGTGTAGATCTAAATAGTAAAATATCCATCAAGCATGTTGTTGCTTGCTGTCGCTTCTTGCACGGTCCTGCGTTCGTTCCGATTCCTTCATTCCATCGTTAACATCGGCCCACAACTACCGACTTCCATCACGATCACGATCACGATCACGATCACGATCACGATCACGATCACGATCACGATCACGATCACGATCACGATCACGGCCACGGTTGCGGCCACGGTCGCGGCCATCATGGTCACGTTCGCGGCCTCGATCACCATAGCCACGACTTCGATCATACCTTCGGTCACGATCATACTCGCGGCCTCGACTAGGGGGCGCTTCACTTCTTCGTCGATTGTCGTGAATGCCGTTTCCGTTACTATCTTCGCGCCTTTCTGTGTGTTGATAACGTCGATCGCTACGATCCCGGCGATCCCGGCGATCCCGGCTGCGACTCCGGCTCCGACTGCGACCCCGACTCCCGCTGCGCGCCTTATCCTTATCGCGAGCCTCATTGCGAGAGGACGGTCGAGACGACGCGAATCGATCGCGACGACTATCACGCCGAAGCTGCTCGTCTTCGTCTGCGCCGGCATCGGCACTGGCACCGGCGGACTCGGGGTTTCTTGGTGCGGAACGATGCAATCTCTTGGAATCTCCTCCGGCCGTGCCACTGTCCACGTCAGACAACCTTCTCTTTTCTCGCCTAGAGCTGTTACTCCGCCGAGGTTCGGAACGGTACTCACGGTCTTGCAACCGGTGTCTGTGTCGCGGCGTAACTGCCGCTGATGCACTGTTTCCTCGTTGTAACGATTGTTGCCTTCGTTGCATCTCCGCAGCCTTTCGTCGCTCACGCTCCTGCTCAGCGTTACGCCTGGCTTCGGCAGATCGACCTCCGGTTGCACTGTTGCCGTAGAGACGACCACCGTGCAAGCCCCAATCGAGTTCAATCTTCAGCAGATTTGCGTCATTGTCTACCCCGCGGTCATCGACATCGAAACCATTCATAAACGACACCGCGGCCACCGCGGCCTCATGTGTCTCGAATACCACAAAGCAAAACCCGCATGGCTCGCGTGTGCTACGGTTCAACCCAATCATAACTCGCTTCACGGGCCCGCATCGGCTGAAAATATTGTAAATTCGCTCCTCCGTTTCGTACGTCGTGTCAATGTTTGCCACATAAATGGTACACGTGTCCTCCAGAGATGTCATTTGTTCGAGCTTGCCGTTCGGGGGAGGAAACAACTTGCGGTAGTAGCGGGGAATTTCGATCCTGCCGAGATGGTTCAATTCGCCTCTCACGGCTGGGTCGTCGGCGTATAACTTCACAGCATTATCGTTGTCCGGATGGTGAACGATGGACTGGAACTTGGCCACGCATGCCAATCGCTCCTCTTCGCTAATAAATCCCGAACCAAATCTTGGGCGATCTCCGTTGCCACGATAGCCTCGGCCACGGCCGCGACCTCGACTGCGACCTCGTCCACGACCTCGTCCGTGACCGCGACCGCGACCGCGACCAAATCCGCGACCATAGCCTCTGAAATTTCCGTAGGATTGCCTGCCGCGATCGACGCCCCCTCGATATTCAGCCCCATTGCGGGGCGAATGCATACTATTCATCGGCGTGCGTGTTCACGCACACGCCGTGAAAAGCACGTTCAGAGACTGCCGCAAGAAACCAAGGAAAAGTTGTTACGCGTTGTTTAGTTTCGCGTTGCTGATGCATTCGCTCCTGTCCTGTTCGCTGTTCATGAACGTCGTCTTCACATACACACCACACACCACGGCGTGTCGACAACAACAAGCTCGAACGCTGAGAGAAGGAGTAGCAGATAGCAACAGCATCATTCTTGACAGACAATCTCCGAGACGATGGCAGACAAGCAGCGACACCACGACACCACACCACGACAAAACACAACGCTGCGACAGACAAACGCCCGGCAAACCAACACAGCAACGCCCCGATGCCCTCAACCCACACCAACACACCACACGCCAACACACCACACATCAACACCAACACCAACACAAAGCACCGATGAACATCGACACACACATCGACACGACAAAGGACGTTCGTGTTGTGTTGGTGGTCGTGTGTTGGCATGCCATTGTCATTCATGGGCGACTTGACTACGGTACATCTTTCTGCAGTAACGTCGTGGTGTTGCACGCTTTGCGCAGCCGCGAACTTTCAAACACTTTCATCAAAACTCTCACGAAACTTTTTGTGTGGATTGACGGATTGACTGACGACGATGTTGGATGTGGTTGACAACGAAGTGGAGAGTGGAGAGGAGGTAGACTAGGTGACGATGAAGTCAGGGACGGAATGGCGGAGTGACGAGCGCCACGAGCCACAAAGCAACAAAGCAACGACGGGACGACGGGACGACGGGACGACGGGACGCGGCGTGCAAACAATGGCGGAATGGCAGAATGGCAGAATGGAGGAATGGCGGATGGCGGACGCTTGATGGTTGAGTTTTGGGGTATCAACCTTGAAAGATTTTCCGATACGCACGTTCACAACCACATTTATTTATCCTAAAACGATGGTACGATGCCTTTCTCACACGCCAAAGTTCAAAGCTGGCACATGACTGGAGTTTGATGCTAGTACAGCCACAATGTCACTCTTTCTTGGCATTGACATCTCCACTCAAAGTTGCTCAGGGTTGGTGATTAACGTCGACACGGGCGCGGTTGTCGCGGACAGTTCCATTAACTACGGCGAACGACTCCCACAATTCAATGCGCCGCATGGATTCATTCCATGCACGGAGGAACCTGGGAAAGTGCATGCTGACCCACTCATGTGGGTTGAAGCACTGGAGATTATGTTTGCCGAGTTAGGCACCAAATGCGAACTGTCTCAAATTGCGGCGATATCGGGTGCCGGGCAGCAGCATGCCTCGGTGTACTTGAACAGGCATTGGTTTGACGTTGTGGAAAACCTTTCCTCATCGACAAGTTTGTCGTCTCAAGTATCACCGTGCCTTGCGCGAACGTCATCTCCAATCTGGATGGACACATCAACTTCGAACGAGTGCCAAGAAATTGCGGACGCTGTGGGTGGGCATGATCGGGTGTGCGCGATTTCAGGGTCCACTGTAATTGAACGATTCGCGGGTCCACAAATTCGGAAATTCGCCAAACAATGTCCAGAACAATACGAACAAACAGAGAGAATCCACCTTGCGAGTTCGTTTATATGTTCACTTCTTTCCGGCGCTGACGCGCCGGTTGACACGGGAGACGGTGCTGGAATGAATCTGTTGAACATCAAGACTTCCAAATGGGATGAATCGCTCTTGGACGCCACCGCCCCAGAACTGAGGCGTCGACTGCCATCTGTGGTTGGTGGAGGCTCGCTAGTGAAAGCAGTCTCAAATTACTTTGTGAAGAGGTTCGGCTTTGATCCACAAACAGCAGTTGTTGTGTTCACCGGCGACAATCCAAGCAGCTTGATTGGTATGGGCGCCTCGAAGCCTGGCAAGGTTGTGATCTCACTGGGGACGTCGGATACTATTTTTGCGGCAATGCCTGCTCCCGTGACTGATCCGGACGGATTTGGTCACGTGTTTGGAAATCCGGCCGGCGGCGTAATGTCACTTCAGTGTTTTGTTAATGGTTCGTTAGCGCGAGAAGCGGTTCGAGACAGATGCAAAATGGATTGGCCGGCTTTCACGCAAGCCATTAACCAAACGCGGCCGGGAAACGAAGGAAACTACATGCTCCCATTCTTCAGACCAGAAATTAGCCCTCGACTTAATATCGACGCTCCTGTGCTTCAAGGATCTAAAGAATTCGAGGAATGGAAATCGGCCAGCGCTCTAGCGCGAGCTTGCGTTGAAGGTCAATTTACCAACGTCAAATTGCGCTCGCATTGGATGAAGATAGTGCCCACCACCGTGTATTTGACCGGCGGAGCGTCCGCAAATGACGCTTTCGCTCAAATTGTTGCAGACATTTTCCGAGCACGAGTTGAGCGTTTAGCAGTTGTGGGCTCCGTAGCATTAGGGGCTGCCATGCGTGCAGCTCACGTGGTTGCAGGATCCAGTTACGCAAAATTAGAACAATTATTCTGCCAGCCACTCCCAGGCAAAGCAATCGTGCCACTCGAGGAAAACTGCTCGCAATACGACACAGTTGCAACGGCCGTGTCACGGTTGATTGCCGCGGTGCGTGCCATGCCTGATGCCTCAGAAAATGATGCTGAAAGTATTGAGAGTTAGTTAGATTGTACTTGTTATCATTACGAAAAAAGCAATGCACGAGTACAGTCCATACAGTGCAATCTCAGGCTAGAACAGAGCTTGTTTAGTGCTCGTCTTCCAGAGCTGTTGGTTCTCCGTCGGTCGTGGCGGCCCATTCCTTTTCAAACTCGTCGGGTTCAGCATTCTCGAGTTTTTGAGTGTCGACAGCAGGTTTTCCGGGCTCCTTGTGCCACTCTTCGATCTTCTTCTTCTCTCCGACAGAACGGACGTGGGTCACGTGAGCCTCGCCTTCGCTGTTGGAGTACTCCGAGCGGGACTCGTGAATGGCGGGCTGGTCTCCACTCTGAAAAGTGGAGGACGAATAGCGTGAGGTTTCGACATAAGAGCTCATTTTGCGTTGGTAATCAGTACTGGTTACTGACGTTGGGTTTTTGGAATTTGTTGTCGTTGTAGGTTTGGTAAAGTGTTTCAGTTGTTTCGTGTTTTCGTTTTTTCGTTTTTTTTTTGCACGGCATGTTTTCGCGAAAGCACTTTTCGCCCGATCCCTCACTTCAACCCAGGGTTGCCAGATTGATGCAGCAACCGTGCGCTTGCCGCGTGTGTGTGGGAGGGGAAGGG